>JACCEE010497558.1_pt1 | contig 12772 bp, 4 predicted proteins | sample 7449931 | NCBI WGS metagenome assembly JACCEE01 (sample SAMN15323457, study PRJNA562643) | freshwater metagenome | isolation source: river surface water | place: USA:Blue River Watershed | collected 2017-08-19 | reverse complement strand
TCAATATCTTTCAGTTCCGATTCGATAAAACCAAAAATCTGTTTTGAAGTATAACGTGGTGGTATATATGCGCCAACAGGGTCGTTTTCGTTGACAAACGGGATGTTGTGATACAAATCCATGGCGTTATAATAAGCCATTGCACGAAGGAAACGAGCCTCGGCACGGAAGATGCGGATGTCGCTCTGTTCGGTTTCGGTAAACTTTGCAATATTTACGTCGGCTGCATTTCTCAAAAATTCGTTGCAGACAGCAATGGTGTAAAAAAGCCTGTAATACATGTCGGCTACCCAAGGGTCTGAAGCATCCCAGGTAAGGTAGGTGAGGTCGGCTATTTTGTCGCCTTCGATCCAGGTTGAAGCAAGTTCATCGGTGCCAGCTTCCTGCATATTGAAATAACAACGCATGTAGTCGTAGCCCATATTGCTAGACAGGTCGGCATTTGCGCCACCCTTTTCCTGTCCGGCTGTAACATACAGGGCATAAAGCTTGGCCAAAACCATCTTGTAGTTCGAAGCCGTGGCATATACCGTGGCCGATGTTGTTTGAAGCTGTGGTGTTTGGTTCAGATCGTCGATACACGATACCGACAACATGAGGCAGCTTACGAGGATTATGTTTAGTAATTTTTTCATTTTTATAACTTTTTTAGAATTCAATACCAAGACTCAATGAGTAAATACGCGGACGTGGATAGAATGAATTGTCCATGCCTTGTGGTACTTCAGGATCGACACCTGAGTATTTTGTGATCGTGAATACATTCTGAACCAAGGCCGAAAGATTGAGACTGAAGGCGTCGTTAATCTTTCCAAAGTTGTATCCCAACGAGAGGTTATCCATTTTCAGGAACGAGGCATTTTCAACATAGTAATCCGATAGGTACTGACGGCTTTGGAAACCTGTGGACAAATAGCTGCGGTTAAGATTATTGAGCTGATAACTATTGTACGACATAGTGTTGTAAGCACCTGTTGTCATGGCCATTCCGTTGTAAACATAGTTACCAATGTTCGCACGTAAACTTGTACTTAGGTTCCAGTTTTTATATCTCAGCGAAGTACTAAAACCAAGAATATAGTCGGGAGTTGGTGAATGGTAGCGGTAAAGATCGGTTGAATTGATTTGACCATCCTTATTCACATCGGCAAAAGCGCCTTCGATTGGTTTGCCGCTTTCGTCGTACAATTGGTGGTAAACATAGAACATGTACGGAGCATACCCCTCGGTAAGTACCTGAAAGTTGTAACTGTCGATGGTTGGCCCGGCCAGTGTGTTTGTGATTGCGGTGCCTTTTACCATCGAAAGATTCTTGATAACCTGAGATTGCCATGTAGCATTGAAACTCAGTTCCCAAGTGAAATCTTTGTTGTCGATGGGTATTGCGTTCAGTGAAAGTTCAAAACCTTTGCTGTCGACGTTGCCGACATTGGTGAGTATTATTTTGTCGAAGTTGGTACCTGCAGCAGCTGGAACCCTTGCCAGAAGGTCTTTTGTCTGACGGGTATAGTATTCTAAACTACCCGACAACCTGTCCTTGAAGAACCCAAAGTCTAAACCGAAATTGTATGCTGTTGTGGTTTCCCATTTCAGGTTCGAAACATAAGCCGAGGGGCGGTAGGTAAAATAATAGGTGTCACCAAACATATACTCGGCGCCGGTTTGGCTAATGGTATAAACAGGCATGTAGTTGTAATCGCCAATGCCTTCTTGTTGACCTGTAATCCCATAGCTTGCACGAAGTTTCAGGTTGCTCAGCACATCAACATCTTTCAAAAACGATTCTTCTGAAAGTCGCCATGCTAAAGCTACCGACGGGAACATACCCCAACGGTTGTCTTCGCTAAAACGGGAAGTACCGTCGCGGCGGATTGTAGCGGTGAGCATATAGCGCGATGCCAGTGTGTAGTTCAAACGTCCGTAATACGAAATCAATGCGTGACGGGAATCCTGAGCTGCAACAGCCGACTGGCTTACACCAGCAACGTTCAAATTATCATACGCATTGGTTGCGCTTTTCCAGAATTGATAGTCGTAACCTAACGTTGCATCAATGGTGCTGTTTATGCTTTCGATTGTTTTGTTGTAGTTGAAATAGGAGGTCAACAATTTGTTGCTTTTTTCCTGAGGACCATACGTATAGTTGCGTCCGCCCGAAGTATAAAACTCGGCAGCTTCAACCGGAACTGCAATGGTTCCTTCACCCTGGGCATAATCGTAGCCCAATGTAGCATGAAACTTCAGTTCAGGGAGAAAGTGCATTTTGTAATCGACATCGAAATTACCAATGATCCTGTTTACGTTGCTTATCGATGAATGTTGATTCAACAAACCAACTGGGTTTAGAACGGCAGCTGTTACCGGTGTGCCGGTATTGTCGATCGCTTCATTGAAGCCACCAAATGAATTGGACGATGAATAAATACCGATGGTTGGATTATAAGTTGCCCCTCCCCAGATAGCACGAGTATCGGCAAACTTATTTTGGTTCATCGATCCTTTCACGTTTATATTGAATTTCAGATAATCGTTGAAGAATGAAGGTGAGATAGAAAGATTACCGGTTGTGCGGTTGGCATTGTCGGTGTCGAGAATACCATTTTGATTGTAGTATCCCAGTGCTAAACGGAAAGGTATTTTCTTAATATTTCCAGCAACGCTGAGGTTATTATCGGTGCCAAAGGCCGATCGGTATATTTCATTGTTCCAATCGGTTGTTTCGGTGCCAAGCAACGCTTTTTGGTCAGCAGAACCTTCATTGGTGATCACATCGATGAATTCCTGCCTTGAAAGCATATCTGCCAGTTTTGTTTTAGTCTGAACCGAATTCGATGTATTGAAAGACACCTTAAAATCTTTGCCACCAGTCTTTGTACTAATAAGAATAACACCGTTTGAAGCCCGGGAACCATAAATTGCTGTTGACGAAGCATCTTTAAGTATGGTTATGCTTTCGATGTCGTTAGGATTTATGAGGCTAAGAAAGTTATTACTGTTGCCGCTAATTCCACCTGTTTCGAGAGGAACTCCATCTAGTACAATAAGCGGATCGTTACTGGCATTGAGCGATGCACCTCCACGAACACGGATGGTGCTACCAGCTGTTGGCGAACCACTGGCGCTCATAATCTGCACGCCCGAAATTTTTCCGTTGATAAGTTGCGCTGGAGAGCTGATCAACCCTGCATTAAAATCTTTGCTGTTGATGTTCGATACGGCACCTGTGAGATTGCCTTTCTTTGATGAACCATATCCAATGGCCACTACTTCTTCCAGTCCAACAACACTCTCCTGTAATGTTACAGAAATTGTTTTCCTGTTATTGATTGCTTCTTCAATTGGATTGTAACCAATGAAAGAAAAAATCAAGGTAGATTTTGGACTGACATTGATTGTGAAATTCCCGTTTGCATCGGTTGTTAGTCCATTTGTTGTGCCTTTTTCCAAAACTGTAACTCCGGGCAGTGGCTCTCCGGCACTGTTTTTCACGTTGCCCGAGACTGCTGTTGTTTGAGCTTTTAAGGTGCCAATTCCGTAAAAGATCAAAATCAGACAAATAAATAATTTACTTTTCATAACAATTTTATTCGGTTTAAAGAATATTGGTTTAAAATTAGAAATAGATGAAAAGAAATATCAAAAACGCAATTAGTAAAAAAGCTCCGATGCTTAAGAGGACTATTCGTTGTTGCATCAGTTTTAATTTATCTCTTTCCATTTCGTTATTCAATTAGTTGATGCCAAATTTATTTTATACGGCAGTCAATCATGAGTTCTAATTCAACACGTTTGGATATTGATTAGATTTTTTTCAAAAAATATTGGTCAGATATGAAAACAAAATCGACAATGGTAGAATCTAAGTTTTTGATTCATTGTAGATATATGCAATTGAGTAAAGAACGGGTGAAAGAGATTGGAATACGAATTTGTATGAAAATATAACTCATCAAAAAGAGTTATTTACTTCTTATTTTTTCTCGGCAAATTCTCTTGGCGACATCCCATATTCGTTCTTAAAACATTTGGCAAAGTACGAGTGATTGGTAAAACCTGTTTCGTCCATTATTTCGGAGATGCTGTACTTGCCGGTCTTAATCATTTGGGCTGCTTTCTTTAGCTTTACCTGACGGATGAGTTCGTTCAGTGTTAGCCCGGTTTGGGTTTTCAATTTACGGTAGAGGCTCGAATGGCTAACCCCTATGGCTTTGCACATCTTGTCGATGTTGATTTCGCTGTCGTTTATATGCTGGTTGATGTATTTTATTGCCTCTTGTAACAGTTTTTCGTTATACGATTCTATTTCAACTTCCTGATTTTCAACAATCATTTTTTGTTTGATGTAATCGTCTACTTTTTGGCTGCGATAAAGCAGGCTTTCGATTCGGGCTTCGAGCAAATCGGTGTCGAAAGGTTTTGTTAGGTAGTCGTCGGCACCGGCACGGATTCCTTTTATTTGGTTGGTGGCCATCGTTAAAGCAGTGAGCAGTATGATTGGGATAGCCGAGAATTTGGGGTTTCCTTTTACCTGTTCGCAAAGCGTAAGGCCGTCAATTTCAGGCATCATCACATCGCTAACTATCAGGTCGATCTTCTGTTTTTCCAATATTTTTAGTGCCTCTTTTCCGTTTGCTGCCGAAACAAAATTATATTTTCCGGCCAGACTAATCTTAATAAACTCAATTGTGTCGGGGTGGTCATCGACAAGCAAAAGAGTTGAAAGAGTGCTGCGACCAATCTTACCCGACGTTTTCTTATTTTCATCAGCCGTTTCGTTTGTTGTAATTGTTTGTACGGTAATTAATTTCTGATTTTCAGGAGCCGCACAATCTTTAACAGGTATTTCAACATAAAACGTAGTTCCTTCGCCAAGCTGGCTTTCAAACCAAATTTTTCCGTTCATCAGTTCGCAATACTCTTTGGCAAGGTTGAGGCCAATGCCATATCCTGTTTGCTTTTCCAACGAATTGTTACCCTGATAGAACCGATTGAATAGTTGGGGTTGTTCTTCCGAATCTATTCCTGTTCCGGTATCTGAAACCGACAGTAGCATTTGTTGTTGATCGGTAAATTGAAGTTTGAAATGAATTTTGCCACTCTCGGGCGTAAACTTGAAGGCATTCGAAAGCAGGTTTTGTATTATTGATTCCAACTTTACGGGATCAATAATGATCTGTGTTTCAGATACGGGAGCTTCGAATTGTATTTCAATCTTTTTATTCGAGGCCAAATCTACAAACAGGTCGATTTGCTCGCGGCTGAATGCCACAATTTCAATCGGTTGAAGGTTTAGTTTCAACGTTTTGTTCTCTATTTTCCTGATGTCGAGCAGTTGATTGACCAACGAAAGCAACCGTCGCGAGTTTTTAGAAACCATTTGTAGTAATTTCTGAGCATTCGGATCGATGTTGTAGTTATTCAGTACAGTTTGTACCGGCCCCATAATCAGGTTTAATGGGGTGCGGAATTCGTGCGATATGTTTGTAAAAAACTGTTGTTTTGCCAAAGCCAGCTCTTCGTTTTTCTCTTTTTCAACCGTAATGGCATTAATTTCAGATCGATACTTCACTTTATTGCGATAAGTGATAAAAAGCATCCATAGTATTATTTGAAGCAATACAATATAAATTACAACAGCCCAAGCACTTGCCCATACGGGTGGTTTTATTGTAATTTTTAACGTGGCCGGGTTATCGAACCAAACCCCGTCGTTGTTGGTGCCTTTTACAATAAATGTGTATGTGTCGGGCGATAGATTCGAGTAGGTTGCAAAATTCTGAAATCCTGTGGTGTAGTTCCAGTCTTTGTCGTAACCATCAAGTTTGTAGACGTATAAGTTCCGGTAAGGATCGCCAAAATGGAGCGATGAAAACCCTATGCTGATTGAATGCTGTTCGTAATTCAGAATTACCTTATCGAAGAACGAAATGAGTTTGTTCGATTTGTTTCGTCGGTTCAGCTCTTGGAATGTGTTGATTTGCTTGTTGTTTACCTTGAAACTTGAAATAATGGTTTTTGGGCAGAACGAATTTTTGCTTATCTCTTTTGGGTTGAACCAGATGAAGCCATCGTTCCCGCCAAAATACAAATTACCGTTTCGCGATTGTCCATTACTTTGCCTGAGAAAGATATCAAGAGGAATACCTTTGTTCATTGGAAACGATTCGGTTTGTCCGGTATTTACCGAAAATTTGAAAATTGATGTTAGTGTTGTGCCCCAGATATCGCCGTTCTGGTCTTCGTTCATGTTGTTGATTTGGCTCTCTTTCCCGGTGAAAATTTCATACGATGATATATCGCCCGAACTGGTGTTGTATTTTACAAGTTGATTGTTGAGTGCGACCCACAAATCTCCTTTCGATGTAATTTGGAGCGCGGTTACTTCTTTGCCATTAATATAGTTATCAAGCTTTTCGCTTTCCGAAATCTGCATGGTCGACAAGTCAATTGTAAACGTTTTATTTTCGTTCCGTAGCCATATTTTCTTTTTGTCCGAAGTGAAAATATTTGTATTGAAGTCGGCTATGTATTCAAAGAAGATCTTGTCAACATTCGAAAAATCGCCTTTTGCCTTGTACATTCCACCGCCCCAGGTAAGCACCCAGAACGAACCGTCGGATGGGGTAATAAATGCGCTGATGTAGTTCGATCTTAGCCCTTTATTTAAATCGAAATCGGCAGTAATGGTGTACATCTGTTTGTTCTGTTCATCCCAAACATTGATTCCGCCTGCACTTCCAATCCAAATTCGCCCACGGTTGTCTCCAGTAATGGTATTTATGTTATTCATAACCAGTGGCGTGCGTTCGTTTTTATCGGCAGTAAAAGTTTTTTTATCGCCAAATTTCCCTATTGCCACAACCCCTTTTTTTGTTGCAAGCCAAATGGTTTCATTTTTGTCGGCATAAATATCGTTAACCTGATTTCCAACAAGGTTATTTCCAACCTGATTGTAAACAGGTGTAAAGTGGAACATGCTTTGGTTTGCATTTAACTGGCTGATGCCGTTAGCTGTAGCCAACCAAATTATTCCCGAATTGTCCTGAAAGATGTCCCAAACAACGTTGTTGGCAAGCGAGTAGTTGTTGAATGGATCGTGGGTCGAGGTCTGGATTTCTTTTGTACGCGAGTCGAAAAAGTAGAAGCCAAAGTCGGTGCCAAAGTACACTTGGCCGGGTTTCAAAGGTAAAATGCATTTTACAACTTCGTTTTCGAATCCCGAATTCAGCGTGTTATAAACCTGCGTTTGATGGTTTTTTCGGTTGAAAAGTACCAATCCGGTTTCAGAGCCAATCCACAGAAATGAATCGTCGCTTTTTGAATAGGGTTGAATATCAAGGATTAAATTGTTCTTCAACTCGGGTTTATAACTTCCCTTTAGCTCAAAATAAAGCATTTCGCCAGTTGGGGTAATTGCGTTTAATCCGTTAAATGTACCTATCCAAATTTTCTGGTCAGAATCGATATAAAGCGAACGGATAATGTTTGAGCCTAGTTTTGAATTTTGTTGATTGTATATTTTGTAATCGAATGTGTTGGTATTCAGTTTGAAAAGACCTTCTGAAGTGCCTATCCAAAGTGTTGAGTCGTTTTGTGTTAGCAGGCTTCTTACTTCGCGGGTAGCCCCAAGGTCTATCAGTTTACTAATTCCCGTTTTGGTTTCGTAATGAATAAGGCCTTCGTAGCAGCCAATCCATAATCCGCAGTGGCTATCTTTTTCAATTGATGTAACCTGGTTGTCGGGTAGGGCAATTTCAGTTGTGCCGTCGTGCCTTAAAACTTTCATCTCGTAGCCATCGTAACGAACAAAACCGTTGATGGTACCAAACCACATAAACCCTGTAGAATCTTGGTTGATGGTAAAAATCTCGTTTACCGGAAGTCCATCACGAACTTTCAGGTTGTTGAAAAGCTGAGGGGTATCATGTGCCCGCAAAAAAACAACTTGAGCAATCAGTAGGCTGAACACAAGGATCTTAGAGTGGTATTTGTAGCAAAGATTTAGCATCGGTTGCATAAAAATACACAATTAATTAGATTTCTTTTATTAAATGTCTTTTAGTTGTGGCAACATTGGCTCATTTATAGCTCGTTGCTGCATGAATCTTTCTGTGTGGGCAAACGGTTGTTTTAGGTTTGATTTTTACTCTATTTTATTGCTCAATTACGCCTTTAATCTTCAAATGTGAAAAAACCCTAAATAATGTTATTAAGTAATCACTTTTGGTATCGAAACGCAATTATGCGCCAGTTTAGGTCTGTTTTTATTGGTAATATCTCTGAAAATTATATTGTTAGTGAACTTTGTTTGTCCTAGATTCGGTTACTTCATGCTCTTATAAATGTTTAATTTTTGTTGATTTTGTGTCCGAATTTGAACGATGATTATCTAAAATTGAAGGCATTGAATAGTGAAAGAATCTAACTTCATGAAATCTAAAATCAAGAATTATTAAACCTAATAAATGAAATCAATAAACCTAACTGTTAAATGGATAATCCTTCCGATTATTGCATTCTGTTTTTTGTGTCTGTACAGTTGCGAAAAGGAAGAAAGTGAGTGGCCTCAAGGAAAGGAAATTTTCGAAACACCCCCTTGGTTGGGCGGTTCTAGTATTGAAATGTTAGAAGGAGACAGCTTAAACCGTTACACCACCTTTTTGGAGTTAATGGAAAAAGCCAATTACAAAATACCTGTCGAGAAGCAGCTATTTACACTCTTCGTTCCTGATAACGAATCTTTTAATAAGTATTTTCAGTCTATTGGTAAAACGGGAGTTGCCGATTTAACCGAAGATGAAGCTGTACAGTTGTTTACATTACATATTCTGCGAAATTCACTTTCACGGTATCATTTAATTTATGAATACTTATGGGGCGAAGAACAGGGACCTAAAGGAGAATATGCCGCACTATTTTTCCGAAAAAGTATTAGTTCTCAGTCATTGCCTAAAATCGAGATTCCTAAGTATAATAAGACATACGCGGGTAAAGAGATGTTGATATACAGTGATAACAAATTAATACCAGTTTTTTCTACCGATTATTTTGAAGACTACTTTGGGGCAGCCGATGGGTCAGATTATTTATTTATGTACCCCGACAGTAAATGGGGCAACAATTTAAATATTCATTCAGCCATGGTTACAAAAGCTGAGGTTCGCACTGCAAATGGATTCATTTATTATTTGGATAGAGTGATTCCTCCAATGCCAAATATCGATGAATACCTTCGAGATAAAGGTGATGAGTTTACCGTGTTTTATGATATAATGCAACGCTTTGCAAAGTTCACTTATGGTAAAACGCGCGAATCGGACAAAGTTAAAATGTACAAAAAGACGTATGTCAAAATCATGGACTTGGCTGTTGAGGGTGGTCCATTTGGCGATGGAGAACGTAGGTTGAAGGAAATGTATACTGCTTTTGTGCCTACTGACGAAACGTTGAATAAATATCTCAACGAAAACATATTAAACACCTATGAATCATTAGATAGCGTTCCGGAAATAACGTTGGAATATTTAATTCAAACTCAAATAGCCCGTCAGCTTTGCTTGATTTCTAAAGTTGAAAAAACATATTTTAATTCTTATGGCGATAGAGATGTAGTAAATAGGAATGATATTGTTTCTGCTCACATGTGCAGTAATGGACTGGTATATGGAACGACTAAAGTGTTTGAACCAAACGTTTTTACAACAGTTCCCGGAAAGTTGTTTTTTGATAAAAATTACTCAACCTTTTTATATGCGGTGAACACTGCTGGCTTTATGTCCATGTTATCGGACGATGAGCAGAAAGTAACCCTGTTTGCTCTTACAAATGAACAAATGGAAGCAAATAATATTAGGTATAATACCGACAAAAATATTTTGCAATATAAGGGTACCGACGGATTGTGGGTAAGAATTAATGCTGATCTGTTAAGCAATTTTGTTCTTGATCATATTTATAGTGGCGAAATTTCAGATTTGAGCGGAGAAGGCTTTATTCAGATGCAATCGAAAAATTTTGTTTACTATAACAACAATTCAATAATGGCTGGTTACAATAAATTTGAGGGAAGAACCCCAAAAGTAACTACGGCAATTAAAAATAAAAAGAATGGTTTTCTGTATTTAATTGATGATGCAATTAAAACGAAATATTCTTTTGGTGAATATATAGTAGATGATCCGGCGCTTGAGAAATTTGAAAAATTGTTGGTTGTTACTAATTTATTGGATATCAATTATATCGATCCGACCTCTGAAGATACAATCCCAAATTTGAGATTTATTATTGATCAAGATTATTGGACCGGATTTTTACCCGACAACGAAGCAATAGATAAAGCAATCGCCGAAGGTTTGCTTCCTGAAATGACCGATCCACTCTCTTCGGGTGCTTTAGATACCATACGTAAATTTTGCTCGTACCATTTTGTACGCGAAAACGTAATTTTTGACGATGGAAAGCTCTCTGGAACATTCAGTTCAAATTACCCAGCAGAAGTCTCTGAATTAGGTACTATTTACGCAAAACTCACTGTTAATAATAGTAAAAACAACCTATCAGTAATTGATTTATCTGGTCAAACTGTTAATGTAAAACACATCAATGCCAACAATTTGGTAACCAGAGGTGTAATACATAAAATATCGTCGCCATTAACTATGTCTAAACCTAATTTCAGAACCTTTTAGATTATGAAACGAACATGTTTGCAGTCAATCATAAACGCACATGAATTGAATATTGGCGTTAGCCAAAATGAGCCATGTGAGTTCCATCCGACTACTAAAAAAACAAACTATTTACGGATGAAAAAAAGTATACTTCTAACAGGAATCGTTTGCTTACTATTAACAATTTCAAATATCATTTATGCGCAAACATCTGTAATTCTTAAAGGTAAGGTTACCGACAAGATTACAAAAGAGGCATTGTCGTTTGTAAATGTGGTTGAAATTGATAAAAATGGCAGGTTTGTTTCTGGAACTGTAACAGACATAAACGGAACCTATGTTTTAAAAGTTAAAGATGTAAGTAATTCAATTCAAGCATCATTCATTAGTTATAAAAAATTAACTTTTACTATTGGTAGCCAAACTACTGTTAATATTGAGCTCGAAAGCGAAAGCCAAAGCATTGATGATATAGTTGTTAGAGCTGAATTGATTAGTAACGATGGCGTTACTAAAGTCCGTGACCGGGCTACCGCAATTACACGCATGGAGTTTAAAGGGTTGGAATCTGTTCAAAACACAACTGTTGAAGAGATGTTGCAAGGCCGAATGGGAAATGTTGACATTACTGCTATGTCGGGCGACCCTGGTGCTGGAATGAATATTCGTATTCGAGGAACTTCAACTCTGAATGCGAATAATAACCCTTTAATTGTAGTTAATGGTATTCCTTATGATGCTAATTTTAACGGTGTCGATTTACAAAGTGCCGATATTGAGCAATTTGGTAGTTTAATTGATGTTACTCCAGAGGACATTGAATCTATTGAAGTGTTAAAAGATGCTGCATCAACCGCAGTGTGGGGATCAAAGGCTTCAAATGGCGTTTTGATGATCAGAACAAAACGTGGTGTTCGATCGAAACCAAAATTTGAATATACTTACAAAAAAACTGTTGGGAAAGAGCCTGAAACAATTCCGATGCTTGATGGTGCAGGTTATGCCAGATTAATAACAGAAGAGCATTTTAATGTTGACCGAAATGCATTTTCTGATCCTGAGATTGCTTTTGACCCTGAATGGGAACAATACAACAATTACTCGCAAGACACAAAATGGATTAAAGAAATTACCCAACTATCCAAAACAACTCAACATAGTTTTGGCGTTCGGGGTGGTGGCGAAAAAACTCTTTATAAATTGTCTGTTGGTTTGCAAGACGAAACGGGAACTACAATTGGAACAGACTTGCAGAAAATTAGCTTACAGAGTTCTCTCGATTATGATTTATCTACAAAGTTGCAGTTTCAAACTGACGTAATGTATACCCGTTATGATCAGGATGAAAATTACAATATGGGCTTTGGTAAACCAGATCCAAGGTCGGTAGCCTATAAAAAAATGCCAAACTTATCTGTTTTTTACCGCGACTCGGCAAATAATGTTTACGATAAGTACTTTACTCCAGCTTCAACATTACAAGGCACTGCATCAGAATGTTATAATCCGGTTGCATTTGTTAATTTAGCTGTTCAGAATGTGATTAAAGACAATACTCGTGCTTTATTTACCCTTCGTTATACAGTTATACCCGAATTAATACTTAGCTCAACTGTTACCTTAGATATTTTCGATAGCAAAACCAACAAGTTTTTACCTTATGAAGCCATTGGGTACATTTATGAATCAAGTTTAACAAATAGAAGTAGTGTTGACTTTCAAAAAAAGAGTTCAATTTATACTATGAGTCAATTGGTTTATACGCCAAAGCTTAATAATGGACACGATTTTGTTGGTTTAGCCCGATTTGACACAGAGGAAACGGTAGAACGCAAATTTGGAACTGAAACAAGTTTATCGATGTCGCCTTTCAGTCAGGATGCTTTTGGCGATAAGCACTTAAATTATTTTGATGCAAGCCATTCCGAGTTTCGTTCTGTTGGAATGTTTTTTACTGGTAACTATAAGTTTAAAGACAAATATATTTTATTGTTAGGTGCTAAAATCGAAGGAAATTCAAAATTCAGTAAAGATGCACGTTGGGGCGTATTTCCAACAACGTCTTTAGCTTGGAGAATTTCTGAAGAACCTTTTATGAAATC
>JACCEE010553414.1_pt1 | contig 12774 bp, 7 predicted proteins | sample 7449931 | NCBI WGS metagenome assembly JACCEE01 (sample SAMN15323457, study PRJNA562643) | freshwater metagenome | isolation source: river surface water | place: USA:Blue River Watershed | collected 2017-08-19 | reverse complement strand
TCAGCACCAACTCAGCGATCTGGTCAATCCCCTTGAGGATGTCTTTAAATAATGCAATGATATCGGAGAAGGTCTCGTTATCACGCAATTGTTCAATGCCTTCTGCCACCGCTCCGATTTGATCAGATAATTCCTCTTCGCTCACGCCTTCGGACACCATCAAACGCAGCAAGCCATCGGCAAGATTGATAATTTGTTCTAATTCACCAAACTGGTCACGGGTCATTTCGACGTTAGAACGCACATAACCCAACGGTGTATTGATTTCGTGCGCCACCCCAGCCACCATCTGTCCCAAGGAAGCCATTTTTTCTGACTGAATCAATTGCGATTGTGAAGCCTTCAATTCATCGAGAGCTTGCGCCAATTCCTTGGTTCGTTCAATCACTTTCTGTTCCAAATTCGCATTCGCATCTTCCAAAGCCACAAATGCCTTTTTAATTTGTTGCCCCATGCTATTGAAAGATTTAGCCAGTTCGCCCAATTCATCAGTCCGATCAGTCGGAATATGTTGATCCCAATCGCCATCTGCAAATTTCTTAGTGACATTGTTGAGGCGTAAGATGGGGGAAATAATCGCGTGGGCGGTGAATAAACCAATCAAAGTCGTCAGAATGAGCGCGATGAATGACAAAATGAGCGTAATCTGAGTGTTGGCGTTGATTTGCTCCATAAAGTCCACTTCAGGAATCGTCACAACCACCAACCAATCCATGCCACGATGATCTGAAAGGGGCGATACTTGCACAAATTGCCGTTGACCATTCAATTGAAAATCAATCTGTTGCGCCGCTTTAATTTGCTTCAAATTCCCAAAATGATCTTCTAAATGTTTCGCAGTTTCTTGAATTTGCATGTTAGGACTGCCCGCCGCACGAATCCGTTCTGGGGTGCCCGTTTTGCCTTCATGATACACTGCATCTAACGTGGAAACCGCGACCAATGAGCCACTGCGCTCCATAATGAACGTTTGCCCCGTTTTACCCGCTTTCAAACTATGTAAAAAATCATTGATGCGCGTCAAAATGGCGGTGCTGCCCAAAACACCTAATAATTTCCCATCATTGGCATATACCGGCTGTGCTGCGGTGATCGCTAAGGCTTTAGTGGCAAATTCGGGATAAATCGCACTCCAAACCGGTTTCGCCGCCGCCACCGCATCCTTATACCAAGAACGGGTACGGGGATCGTACTTTGGTGCAGCATCCACCACATCCTTGCGAACTCCGTTGTTATCAGCGTTATAGTAATTTAAACTGCCCTGCGTGGTTTCATTGCCAACGATAATCTGAGGCACTTGTTGCGGACTAAAACGCCGAGCCCCATACACTTCCCCATTGGGCAATCCAATAAATACGTTAGTCACTTGGTCAAAAGATTGTATTTTTTGCCAAAAATAATGTTCTATCGTTTGGGTTTCGTTGTTTTTAATTTCTAAATTTAATAAACCCAACCCAATATCATTTGCGTAAAGCTGATTGACTAAATGCGCGGTTTCTAAGTAGTTGTGCACTCGTTCTTGGATACGGGCAGAGATTTCATTACGCAGTTGCGATGCGACATTATTGACCGCCTCCTGTCCATTACGCAGCGACAAATAACCTGTTAAAGCCCCGGAAAGTGCAACCAATAACACAAAGGGGATAACTATCATGGTACGCAAAGGGATTCGGTCGGTGAATCCTGATACATTATTTAGCAGTTGGTTTGCCATGAAAATAAATGCTCCTTATCTCAAGGTTGGGTGTCGATTTAGAAATTTTTAACTGTGGCGCACAGCTAGATAGTTTATTACAAATTAAATTGAAACACATGTAATTTTCACATATTAATGTAGCATTAACGCTTAAATGTGGTTATCAATACAGTTTAGTGATAATTTACTTTGTTTCAATCTGTATTTTATGAAAAATCTGCTGCACGCACGTATTTAACAGATCATTTTACAAGCTATGTCAATTTTTGTGGTGATGTCGATTACCTAAACTGAAGAAATTTTCTACTTTTTCACGAAACCGTTTGTAAAGTGCTTCTTCTTCCATTTTGACATCCCGTTGTACATTCATCTGCGATTTATTCATCAATTGCCGTTGCGTTAAAATTTTAGTCAGCATTTCAGAAACTTCCGGCTGTTGCGTGATTAAACCTGCAATATCTTCCTTAGTAATTTCAAATAAAAACACATCCGTAATCGCAGTCACGGTGGCGGTGCGTTCTTCACCCGTGAGCAGTGCCATTTCACCAAAGAAATTCCCCGCCCCTAATCGAGCCACTTCCACCGAATCGCTGCTTTCCTTGCCCTGCACTTTCACGCCAACCACGCCTTCGATAATGATAAATAGCGAACTGCCCTGATCGCCTTGGCGCACAATGATGTTACCCATTGCAAAGTGATGTTTCTTAATCCGTTCGCTTAAATACGTCTTCGCATCTTTCGACAAGGGGCGGAAAATTTCGACTTCTTCAAGCACAATCATCGGCTTAGTGGCGATCTCTTCACCACGTTCCTTGACACCTTTAAACAAATAAATATCTTGTTGCTGAATCGCAGGCGTAATTCCAGCACGATTTAAGTGAATCCAAATCCGAATCCACACCGCTTCTTCGTGCATCAATTTCCACGTATAATCCCGCACCGAACAATAGACCAAATAACCCGCCGACCACTCATTCACCCCACGAAATACCACGTAAGGTTCAGGAACTTTTTGCACCACGTGGCTGGATAACACCGCATCTTTAATAATTTTTTGAACCCGCTGCGGATGATGCGAAGGATGCACGTGCACCGTAAAACGCAACCAAAAACTATCATCGGGATAGTCAAAATTGTGAATCGGTGATTCTGAAGCCAAGCTATTGGGAATACTCAAAATACTCCCGGCACGACTCATAATTCGCGTACTGCGCCACGTAATATCAATCACCTTGCCTTCTTCAAATGCCCCAATCGACACCCAGTCACCGACGCGAAACGGCTGTTCAATATTAATCGCGATTCCAGAGAAAATATTAGAAATATTAATCTGAATTGCCAAACCGACGATCATCGCGATCACCCCGGAAGTGGCTAATAAACTGGTCAATTTCTGATCATACACAAATCCCATAATGGCAAATGAGGTCATCAAATAGATCGAAAATGACACAAATCTGCGTCCAATCCGGGGAATTTTGCGATTGGTGCGCTGTTCAATCGGCATCCACACGAATAAATCGATCAATAATTGTAACAAGATCGCCGGCACCACCCACCACAAAATGTCAAAAATTTCGACCACCAATTCCAAATATTTATTATTACTGACGGTGGACTGCAAAAGACTCAATAAACTGACTTCGCTCGACAATAATAACAAAATCGAAAACGCGGAATAGAAAAACCAGAGCATTTTCGGAAAATAACGTAACATTCGATTATTAAAGCTCAAAGTCAAAACCGTCGTGACAATCGCACTGAACAATAACAAATCATCTGCAACATACGGTGGAAGCGTTCGCCGCATTGAAAACTTGTTGTTTGCCAAGAAGATATTCATGTTAAATTGTGAATAATCGACCTTGCCATCGGTTGCGTTCAAATATTTAGGATTTCCTAAAGAATACTCTTTCGCCACTTCTTGATAAAAATAAACGTTGCTGATAATCCAATCGCTGCTAAATTTTTGCGACTTGCGTAACTCCTCAAGTTGTTTATCTTTTTCAGCAAAACCCATCCCCAACACGTCGGTCACAAAGATTAAATTATTGCGCGTCAAATTGCGGTGCCGAAAACTCACGCCCAATAAATGTTGCGTAAAATCAACGGCTCCGGGTTTAAAGTCAATTTTGAAACGTCCCTTAATGGAATATAACCGATAAGACATCTGATCCGTCAATTCCACCGTAGGGTAAAAAATATTGGGCTTTAACGAACCGTTATAACTGGGTTTTGTGCTGTCTTTATCCTTATCTTTATCTTTGTCCGAATCATTGTTCGAGGGCGACGCAGAAATGTAATTGTTATTCTGCTGATTTGCCACTTCGTCACGCTTTGGCTTCAGTTGAATGGTATCAATTGCGTTATAAAACTGAATATTTTCAGGATTAATTTCTTCACTGAACCGAAACCATAAATTGAAATCGAATAAATAGCTGACATTTTTAATATCTAAGTCACTGATTTCATTAATTTTTATTCCAACGTAAACCACATTTGTTTTATACATGTAGCGGTTATCAATCTCCAGCACCGAACCATCTTGTAAGGCATGTTCTAAACTGGAAATCTCGTTGAAATTACGCAGTGGTTGCAATTGAGTCAGCGCGGAGATCACATTGTTATTTTTAAATTGTCCGATAACCACTGGTTTTTGCGCGTTGCCGTGGTCATCGAAATAGTTAAATCCCGTTGTGCCCTCAATTGCATCCTTAATGTCGCGTAAACTGGCAAGATAATCGCGAATTTTCTGCCGATCTTCTTGCAACGATGACAATTTGCCTTGAACCCGTTTTTCCTCAATCGCTTTAACCAATAACATCGCTGCATCATAGGCAAACGCGGCTCGCACGTCGGCATTTTCTTTATATTTTTTATCGTAATCTTGTTTAAATTGTTGAGCTTGCGAATTTGCAGTGTCAAAAATCAACGGTGTCGAAATATAAATATCATCCGTATAATAGCCACGACTCATTTTTTCTTTGGGAAATCCTGCAAAACCATCCACAAATCCCGAGGAAAATGCCGCTGGCACAATGATCGGATTTTTGATATTGCTATCCTTGATCGCGCGCACCACTTCGACCCCTTCATTCGCAAACATCGTGAGGAAGATGAAGGTATCTGGAGCTTGGGTTTTGATTTCATTAACAGCCGCCTGAATTTGGTTCAAACTGGCTTCAAGTTTTTCCGAGGGCGTATCTTTTTTAAAAGAATCAAACTGATACGGCTTGACATTCATGCCTAAACTTTGTGCAGTATCTTGGAATACCGCCGCCAAACCCTTGCCATATCCGCCATTATGTTGAATCACCACGACATTATTTTTTTGCAACACTTTTTTAATATAGTTCGCTAAAAATCGCCCTTGGGAGTCGTCATTAAATACTGTCCGAAAATACCATTCATTATCTTGCGTTAAGGCAGCACCGGTCGCGCTGGGGGTGATGGCGGGAATACCGTATTGTTTATAAACTTTTCCGCCTTCAATCGAGGGCCCCGTGTAAAAATGCCCAATCACGCCGACCGCGTTACTTTTAGCGATCTCTTTGGCACGTTCTACCGCGATTTTGCCATCATTTTGGTCATCATACTTGTCGAGAATGATTTGCTTGCCGCCAACGCCCCCTTTTGAATTGATGCCATCTAAGTAAAGTTGTACTGCCTTAGCTAAAAAATTTCCTTCTGCTGAAGTTGCGCCAGACAGGGGCCCCACGAAAGCAATGCGTATGGTATCTTTGCTGTCAGAACTTGGATAATTTTTATAAGCCAACCAACCCACAATTGTAACAAGAAGCAACCCAAACAAGAGGGTTCGCAGATATAATTTCATAGTTATCAATTAAATAATAATCGTAGTATTCAATCAATTTTGAAAGCGGCAGCATCGCGGTTATCAATGCGACAACCACGAAAGCATGGAATACAAGGTTGAATGGAGTTGTGTCGTATGACCGAAATAGTTGACAATTGAACCATAAATCTAAGACATTTTGATGATAATATTTGATGAACCATTTGTATGGTTAAATAACTTAGAAGGAAGGCAAATCGCCCGCCCTGCCAACGAGTAGGGTGTCTAGTTAATACTTGCGTCAACAAGCGATGATAAACAGGAGGTTTGGCATCACTTGTTGAAAATTGCCCCATTAACAAAAAGTTAGCGCGAGGTCATTTGTTTTGGCAACCACGTCGCAATTTCTGGGAATGCTATCAAAATGAGAATCGCTAACAGTAAAATAATGAAAAATGGAATGGTGGCACGGGCAATATAAAAAATATTATGACCGGTTAAACCTTGAATCACAAAGAGATTAAACCCCACCGGCGGCGTAATTTGTGCCATTTCGACGACAATCACTAAGTAAACGCCGAACCAAATCAGGTCAATGCCCGCTTGTTTCACCATGGGTAGAATAACTGATGTGGTCAATACGACAATTGAGATTCCGTCTAAAAAACAGCCGAGAATACCAAAAAATACCGTTAATACCGCTAATAGTGCGTAGGTGGATAAATGGAGCGAGTTAATCCATTCTGCCAACGCTGCGGGAATATGGGTAAATGCCATGGTCATGGTTAAAAATGCTGCACCCACTAGAATAAAACCGATCATACATGAGGTATGAATTGCACCAATGAGGCTGTCTGAAAAAGTTTTCCAACTCAGTGTCCCCGAAAACCACGAGAGCACTAATGCGCCCAATACGCCCAATGCCGCGGCTTCAATCGCGGTGGCAATCCCGATGTAAAGTGATCCTAATACTGAGCCAATCAGAATAATAATTGGAATCAGTCCCTTAGAGGCTGCAACTTTTTGGGAAAAGCTGGCATATTCATTTTTTTCCTGAGGTATCGCGGTGGGGTTGAAATACGCCCAGATCACGATGTAACTCATGAATAACACTACGAGCATGATTCCCGGAAAAACCCCCGCCATAAATAAGCGCGCAATGGAAACTTCGGCAGAAATTCCGTAAACGATGAAAATAATCGACGGTGGAATGAGCAAGCCTAAAGTGGCAGCCCCTGCGAGACTTCCAACGCTAATCCGAGTGTCGTAACCCCGCCGTTTTAATTCAGGGAGTGTCATTTTGCCGATGGTTGCAGCCGTGGCAGCCGATGAGCCGGAAACCGCCGCAAAGATTGCAGAACCGATGACATTGGTGTGCACTAATCGACCGGGTAAAAATGTCAACCATGGTGCAAGTCCGCGAAAGAGCTCTTCTGATAGGCGAGTGCGAAATAAAATTTCTCCCATCCAGATGAACAGTGGCAGTGCGGTCAACATCCATGATGCGGTTGCGCCCCATGCCGATGTTGCCATAATTGACCCAATCGGTACATCTGTAAAGAGGAGTAAGCCAAAATAGCCGACAATTGTCAGTGCAATCGCGACCCAAACACCCATCGCTAACACTGTGAATAAAATGATAATTAAAAGAATTGAGGCAATGATTGGTTCCATGACGAAAATCCCTTATTCTGTTCTTGCCGCTTCGGAAGATTCTGCATAATGTGGAGGTAAACCACGCATGACTCGCCACCATTCTTCGACGAATGCCACAAATAGCACGAATAAGCCAAATGCCATAGTAGATTGTGGTATCCAAAGCGGAATCGGCAAGTAACCTTGTGAAATTTCATTAAACTGGTAGGTTTGCCAAACCATCCGTATTGCATACCATGCAAAATATCCAGAAAAAAATGTTCCGATACTGACATTGAGCATCTCAGCCAGCCGTAACAATGAGGTTGGCAACCAGCTTAAAAACATGGTGACACGAATATGTCCACCCGAACGCAATGTATCTGCAAGCGCAAGAAAAATTGAAGCTGCCATACAATATCCGGCAATGTCGTCGGCAGAGGGGATGATAAATCCGAGCAATCTACCGACAATTTGCAGAATAATCAAACTGGCAATGACGACAAGGCACAGAGCAGCCAGCATACTACACCCGCGATATAACCAATTCAAATTCATGATTCTTCTCCGCTACATGCTTGTTATTTGAGAAGGGGATTGGTGCAATAATTCTTCATACTTTTTCAAAATGCGTTCCCCTGCTAATCCAGCCTTCTCTTGCCATTCCCTTGCCATCTGTTGCCGAATTTCCGTGAGTTCTGCCAATAATTGCGTGTTTGGTGACATGATCTTTACACCATTTTTCTGTAAAATTGCTAACTTACTTTCCGTTTCCTTCTGACTCAATTCCCAACCGCGTTGCTCTGCTGCTTGAGCCGCTTTGAGAATTAATTCTTGAGTCGTCTTGGGCTGTGCGTCGAAAAATTCTTTGTTGACGAAAACGACGTTTTTGGGAATCCACGCTTGGAAATCATAGTAAAAATTCACATAATCCCAACATTGACTGCTCACCCCGGTCGAAGGCGAGGTCATCATACTGTCAATCATTCCGGTACTAAATGCTTGAGCAATATCACTACTTTCTACCGAGGTTGGCACCCCGCCCATCAGTTGAATCAGACGCGATAACATTGCATTATAGGAGCGAATCTTTAAAGCCCGCATGTCGCTCAGAGAGTTAATTTCGCGCTTAATGTATAAACCCTGTGGGGGCCAAGGGACAGAAAAGAGCAACTTGAGATTTTGGGCTGCAAGGGCATTTTCTAACTCTTCTTTTGTGGCAAGCCATAATTTATACGCGTTTTCATAACTGGTTGCCAACAAGGGTAACGTATCGATCTGATAAATCGGGTTTTCATTGCCATACAAAGACAGCACTGTTTCGCCCATTGCCACTTGCCCACTGCGAACGGCTCGCTTGATGTCAGGCTGTTTATATAATGAAGCCCCTGCAAAAATTTCAATCTTTAATTTACCCTGAGTCCCCTGCTCGATTTCTTGGGTGAATTGAAGAATGTTTTTGGTATGGAATACAGTGTCACCAAACGAAGTCGGCATATTCCATACCACATGTTCAGTGGGTTGCTGTTGCTGACAACCAACTAACCACACTAAACAGATAACAAGGATAAGCTGAAATTTCACAAATCCTACCTGTTCCTTTTCTGCCAGCCATGATCCACAAAAAAGTGACTGATCATCTGACAGATGCAAAAATGATCTTTCGATCAAGTTAGGGCGTGACCGCCAAAGCACGCAGATAAATTCCACGTGAGCCATTTAAAATTTAAATTTAGACAACTAATTACGATAATAATTTTCGAGAATTTCTCTACCTAAACTACCCGCCTTATTTTGCCATTCATTGATCATCACCAAGCGAATTCGTTGCAAGTCCTCGTTCAATTTTGGAGGCGGTTGCAGGATTTTAACGCCGTGATCAGCAAGAATTTTGACCTTTTCATCCGTTTCCCGCTGGCTCAATTCCCAACCACGATCTTCAGCACTGACCGCCGCTTGCAGGATTTTTTCTTGAGTACCGGGTTTTAACCCATCAAACACTTTTTTGTTAATAATCACCATGTTTTTAGGAATCCAAGTTTGGAGATCGTAATAATAGCTAATAAAATCCCAGACTTGACTGCTGACCCCGGTCGAAGGTGAAGTAATCATGGCATCAATCACTCCCGTGCTGAAGGCTTGCGGAATTTCAGGCGTTTGAATTGTAGTTGGATTGCCCCCCATCAATTCCACCAAGCGAGTCAACGTGGCATTATACACGCGTACTTTTAGCCCTTTGAAATCATCGAAAGAATTAATTTCTTTTTTCAAATATAATCCTTGCGGGGGCCAGGGCACGACGTAGAGCAATTTTAATCCTTGTTCTTCTAATAATTTTTCAATCACCGGACGCGACACTCGCCACAGTTTTAAGGCTTCTTCATAACTGGTGGCTAAGAGGGGCAGTGAATCAATTTCAAATACGGGGTTTTCATTGCCCAACAATGACATGACCATCTCACCAATCGGAACTTGAGCGGTTTGCACAGCATGTTTAATTTCTGGGTGTTTATAAAGAGAAGCAGCAGAATGGACTTTAATACGCACCTTGCCTTCGGTCAAACGTTCAATATCTCGTGCGAAATCGCGAACATTTGTAGTGTGAAAGGTATTGTCAGGGAAGGGCGTGGGCATATCCCATACATACTGTTCTTTTTCTTGGTCGCCACAGGCAGTCAGTGCCAAAACGAGGGTTATTAAGTAAAAAAATTTCATCATGCGTTGCATCAACCTATTCATAATTTAAAACTTTCTATTCCAGTCCCAGTCGAGAAAAACAAATTGCCAGCGATACCAGTACAACACTCAAAATAAACAATACTATCTAATTTTAGCGTTATTAAACCTGATATTGATAGTCTTTTGTGACAGGGCGCAGCGGTTATTTCACAGCAATTATTACATTGTAACAGATTGTAGGTCTGAGATATACAGCTTGGTATCGCCATATAAAGTGTATTTTTAACGGGTCTAACTGTCATGAATTTCTTGCGATTATCAATTTCATCATTGGCAATTTTAACGATAATTAACAGTTTCAATTATCCTATGTAACAATGTAAGTATTTAGCTGTAATTGCTTGGTTTAAAAAATTTATCTTGGACTGCAATAAGATTTATGGACGGATAAAATGTTTTGTAGTACACTTTCACCTTGCTACAGGTAAAAATTCGCAATACTATTTTAGATCAACACGTTAGTCTATTTGCACCAGCCATCACGGAGGAATATAGGTGAATACCTATCAAGAAATCTACGATCTATCCATTAATCAACCAGAAAAATTCTGGGGCGAAGCAGCTCAGGCTATCCACTGGTATAAACAACCCACCCAAATTCTTGACGAATCGCGCAAACCATTTTATCGTTGGTTCGCTGATGGAGAATTGAATACATGTTACAACGCCCTAGATCGTCATGTCGAAGCGGGGCGGGGCGATCAACTGGCAGTGATCTATGACAGCCCAGTCACGCAAACGGTTAAAAAGTTTACTTATCGTGAAATGCGTGATGAGGTGGCAAAATTCGCCGGAGTGTTGCAGAACTTAGGCGTGCAAAAAGGGGATCGGGTCATTATTTATATGCCGATGATTCCTCAAGCCTTAGTGGGAATGTATGCGTGTGCGCGGATTGGAGCAATTCACTCAGTCGTTTTCGGTGGTTTTGCATCTAAGGAATTGGCAACTCGGATCAACGATGCTAAACCTGTCGTCATTCTCTCGGCTTCTTGTGGGATTGAAGGGCAAAAAGTGATTCCCTACAAACCACTGTTAGATGAAGCGATTGAACTTTCAGAACACAAACCTCAGAAATGTGTCGTTTTTCAACGTCCTCAAATTTCATCTTCGTTAAAAGAAGGTCGAGATTTAGAATGGCAAGCCGAAGCTGAAAAAGCTCAACCGGTTGATTGCGTTCCAGTTCTTGGCACTGATCCATTATATATTTTATACACTTCAGGCACCACCGGAATTCCCAAAGGTGTCGTGCGTGATAATGGCGGTCATGCGGTGGCAATGGCATGGTCGATGAAACATATTTATAACATGCAGCCCGGCGAAGTGTTTTGGTCAGCGTCTGACGTAGGTTGGGTGGTGGGGCATTCATACATTGTCTATGCACCATTAATCTACGGATGCACGACCATTGTTTATGAAGGGAAACCGGTTGGCACACCTGATCCCGGTGCATTCTGGCGAGTATGTGCCGAACATGGCGTAAAAACCTTATTCACTGCGCCCACTGCCTTCCGTGCGATCAAAAAAGAAGACCCCAACGCCGAGTATCTCCAAAAATATGATATGTCTAAATTCAAAGCGTTATTTTTAGCCGGTGAACGCTGCGATCCAGACACCTTATTTTGGGCGCAAGAAAAACTCAATGTTCCCGTGATCGATCACTGGTGGCAAACAGAAACCGGTTGGGCAATCGCAGCAAACTGCTTAGGAATTGAACACTTACCCATCCGACCCGGTTCTCCGACACGCCCCGCCCCCGGCTACAACGTACAATGTCTCAACAAAGATGCCGAACCGGTCAGCTCAGACGACATCGGTAACATTGTGATTAAATTACCGATGCCACCGGGCTGCTTGCAAACGCTGTGGAATAATGACGCAGGTTATGAACGCTCTTATCTCAGTGCCTACCCCGGCTATTATCTCACGGGAGACGCAGGGTATATCAGCAAGGACGGTTACGTGTGGATTATGAGCCGCATCGACGACATTATTAACGTTGCAGGTCATCGTTTATCCACAGGCGGTATGGAAGAAGTGCTTGCCTCGCATCCAGATGTTGCAGAATGTGCGGTGATTGGGGTGGCGGATGAATTGAAAGGTGAATTGCCACTTGGTCTGGTGGTGTTAAAAGCCGGAGTCAATCGTTCAGATGCTGAAATCGTTAAAGAATTAATTCAACGGGTGCGCGATAAAATTGGGCCCGTGGCGGCATTCAAGAGCGCGGCGGTGGTCAAACGTTTGCCCAAAACTCGCTCCGGAAAAATCCTGCGGGGTACAATGAAAAAAATCGCGGATGGGGACGAGTACAAAATGCCCGCCACCATTGACGATCCCAGCATTTTAGACGAAATCACCCAAGTGCTGGAAACTTTAGGCTACCATAAAGCGAAATAAAACAATAAAGTAAATGCTGCTCGTCATCCCCAGCGGCATTTACTCACCACCATTGCTCAGGGAACATTATGTCAACAAATTTCATCAACCAATGGGTAGAAATGACCCAAGCCTCGTTTGATACTTTGAAACAGATGAGCGAATCCAATATTGCCAGTCTGACTACTTTACGGAGTGGATTGACTCCAGCCGACACCTCTGAATTGCTCAAAACTTACACCAACTCGGCGCAAAAATTGAGCGAAATCAACACAACTGCACTTGCAACTTTATTTCGCAGTCAATTGAATTTTCTCAACTTAGGCGTTTCCACCACTGCCAGCCAAGAACTCACCGAATTGTCGAGCAATTTCATCAAGGAATTGGTACAACAACAAACGCAGTTCAGTGGCGAATTCACCGAATTGTTTGCGAACTACTTGAGTGAATTGCAACAAGCCAAAGGTGTCAACGAATTAAAGACACTACAATTGGATTTATTCAACAAGATCGAACGGAAATTGAAAGATCACAC
>JACCEE010517832.1_pt1 | contig 12775 bp, 14 predicted proteins | sample 7449931 | NCBI WGS metagenome assembly JACCEE01 (sample SAMN15323457, study PRJNA562643) | freshwater metagenome | isolation source: river surface water | place: USA:Blue River Watershed | collected 2017-08-19 | reverse complement strand
TCTTCCACACAAAACTATTCTTCGTCGCATTCGCTTCAAGCTTCGTTCCATCGATGTATAACACATCGGTTTGAACTTGATCTTTTTCAATGAGAACTCGATTGATATCAATAAAGATGGATTCAAGTTTTCCTTTCAAGCGTTCGTTAATCAAACGTTGAAACGTCATATGGGATGGACGAATCCCTTGAGCTAACCACATGAATCGAATATCACATCGACAGGCGGATTCAATGTCTCTTAAACTTAGGATTTGACTCATATACGCGAAAAGGACAATTTTAAGTAAAGTGAGATCTTCATAATCATGGCGTCCTTTACCATTGGGTTTAAGATACGCCTTTAAGTTAACTCCTTCTAAAATCTCACAAAAGCTACGAACAGGATCATTCTTTTCGATTAAAACACCACAATCGAGTGGTAAAATCAGTTGCCTTGCGCTATAATCTGTACTGTCCAGTTGCGGATTTAGCGTAGGGTTAATAGTTATATTTTCCATACCTAAATTATACTAGAAAAGGTCCAAGCGTTTGCCTGGACCTTTTCATTTGTCTCCTATTCTTAGCTGTTTATTCGTTACAGCCTCTTTTAATTTGTTTAATTGAACTAATAATCATTTTTTCCACTTTAACAACAGAAAATTTGAATTAATCCATAATTTCTCTTTATCAACGGAAAAATATGATAAATCAAAAATTTCTCTTTGACAATAGAAAAAGAAGGGTATTGTAACCACTTACATTTAAGTTATACTCATGTCAAGACATAAAAGGATTCGAATTTATGTTAGTGGAGGGATGTATGCAGATTGGAATGATTGGCTTAGGTAAGATGGGTTTAAATCTCATGATGAATCTTAGAGATCATGGTGTGGATGTCATGGGTTATGATGTCAATCCAGTGATGAGACAAAGTGCAATCGAAAGTGGATTAACTGTCTATGATGATTTGAATGAATTCACACAAGCATTTGATGATCGAAAAATCATCTGGGTAATGGTTCCTGCAGGCAAAATTACAGATAGTGTGATTCATCAAGTAAGTCATTTGTGCCAAGCTGGAGACATTATTATTGATGGGGGAAATTCTTTCTATCAAGATTCACTAAAAAATGCACAACAACTTAAAGAAATGGGCATTCATTTCTTAGATTGTGGTACATCCGGTGGAACATCTGGCGCTCGAAATGGTGCATGTTTGATGGTTGGTGGAGAAGAAGAAGCATTTAATGTATTAAAGGATGTATTACAAGCAATCTCAGTTGAAAATGGTTGTCTCTATGCAGGGAAGTCAGGAAGTGGACATTACTTAAAGATGGTCCACAATGGGATTGAATATGGAATGATGCAAGCTATTGGTGAAGGATTTGAAGTTCTAGAAGCGAGTGAGTTTGACTTTGATTTTGAAAAGGTTGCTCGTGTTTGGAACAATGGCTCAGTTATTCGTTCTTGGCTTGTTGAACTTGTGCAAGAGTCGTTTAAGAATGATCCGAAATTAGAAATGATTACAGGAGCTTCGGATTCAAGTGGTGAAGCACAATGGACCGTTGAGCAAGCGTTAAAGCTTAAAGTTCCTACACCTGTAATTAGTTTATCGCTGATGATGCGATATCGTTCAAAACAAAATGACACGTTTGCTGGAAAGGTTGTATCAGCCCTTCGTAATGCATTTGGTGGTCATTCGGTTACAAAGAAATAAACCCTAGAGGTTAGGAAAGGAAAATCATGGAATTAACAGTAGTACAAGCATTGTTGATCGCGTTATTCGTAGCGGCAGTGCAATCACGTGGTTTAGGGTATGCTACTCTAACAATGCGTTTTAGCCCAATGATGACTGGTTTAGTGGTCGGGATTGTCATGGGTCGAGTACCTGAAGCAATGGTTATTACAGCAGGTATTCAATTAGTTTATATGGGCGTTATCGCTCCAGGGGGCTCAATGCCTTCAGAACCAGCTGTTGCGACAGCAATCGCAGTTCCTGTTGCTTTATTAGCTAAAATGGAACCATATGAAGCAATCGCAATCGCTATTCCAGTTGGTTTATTAGGTGGTTACTTATATCAATTCAGATTCTTCTTAAATACATTCATTATCCGTTTAACGGATAAGTATGCAGAAGATTTGAATGACAAAGGTTTATGGTTCTCCATTATGGGATTACCAATCCTTGTATCATTCGCGCTTTATGTACCAGTTATGTATTTGGCATTATATTATGGGGCACCATTCATTGCGGAATTCACAGCTGCCAATGCCAGTAGCCAAATCTTCCATGTATTATCCGTTGTTGGTGGTGGTTTAGCTGCAGTCGGTATTGCATTATCCATTCATGTTATTGGTAAAAAGGAATACATCGTGTTCTTTATCTTAGCTTTCTTCTTAGCATACGTATTAAAACCATTAGGCGTTACGATGATTACATACGCTGTCTTAGGTGGAGTACTCGCATTCATTTATGTGCTTGTTACACGCTTAAGTAGAGATTAAGGAGTACGATTATGAGTAAAAATATGACACCTGAAAAGATTACAAAGAAAGATTTACATGGCGCTTGGTTCCGTTGGTGGTGGGCAAATGAAGTTCCACATGCATTCGACCGTTACATCGCTCCATCTTTATTACTAGCATTAATGCCTATTTTAAGAAAACTCTATAAGAATGATGATGATCTACGTGAAGCTTATCACCGTCACCTTATGTTCTTTAACACTCAAGCAATTTGGGGTGGTGGTACCATCACTGGTATCGTTGCTTCCTTAGAAGAAACTCGTGCAAATCAAATTGCGAATGACGAAGAAGTCACTGTTACACATGACCTCATTAACAACACTAAACTTGGATTAATGGGTGCTTTAGCGGGTATTGGTGATGCGATTGACTCCGGTACTGTACAGTATATCTTCATCGCAATCGCATTGCCTTGGGCACAAGCAGGATCTCCTATGGGTTCATTATTCCCATGGATTGGATTCACATTAGTTACTTATTTATACGGTTATTACTTCACACGTAATGGTTATAAACTCGGACGTGCTGCCGCAACTGAACTTGTTAGTGGCAAGAAGATGACAGCAATTATTGAAGGCTTATCTGTATTAGGTTTATTTATGATGGGTATTATCGCTTCGAGTTATGTTAAAGTTTCTTCGATCTTTACGTTAAATATTTCTGGTAAAGAGTTCGTTCTACAAAACATTCTAGATGGTTTACTACCTGGCTTACTACCATTTACCGTAATTATGGCTATTTACTTCTACTTCTCTAAGAAGGGAATTAAAGTTACGAATGCTATCTTAGGACTAACAGCAGTACTTGGTGTATTGGCTTGGTTTAATATTCTTTAGTTAACCCTTACACTCCCATACGTCTGTGTGGGAGTGTGTCTATAAAGGAGGACAACATGGGACAAATACAATTAACACGCATCGATGATCGTTTAGTACACGGACAAGTTATGACTAAATGGTCTAAAGGATTAGGAATAAATGCAATCTTTATCATTGATACTGAAGTGGCTAAAGATGACTTTATGAAACAAATCTTTATTAGTTCAGGTGAACATGCTGGATTTAAAGTAAAAGTCATGAGTATCGATGAAGCAATTGAATACTGGAATACAACTCAATTTGAAAACTATAAAGCAATCTTACTCTTCAAATCTGTTTTTACAGTGAGTGAAGCTGTTAAAAAAGGATTACCCGCAACACTTGTTAATATCGGTGGAATTGCGAAACGCAAAGATACTAAATTTATTATCAACAGTGTATCCATCGGTAACGATGAAGCAGAGTTATTGCGTGAATTAAATAAAGAATATAATGTAGAAATTTTCTTCCAGATGTTACCAGATAGCAATAAGGTTTCTCTCGCAGAAGCACTTAAACAGTTCTAATATGGATAGAATCGCAATCGTAAATAGCAGTTCATTTGGGAAGTACTTTCCAGATCAACTTGCTCGACTCAAGAAAATTGGTCCAATTGAATTCTTCAAGTTCCCAAGTGATGTAAATCCAAAGGAACTTGCGGAATCACTTAAAGACTACAACTACATTATTGCCTCAGTCACACCGTTTTTTACCAAAGAATTCTTTGATCATCATCCAGGCGTTAAGCTATTAGCACGTCATGGTATCGGCTATAACAACGTTGATACGAAAGCAGCGACTGAACACAATTGTTACGTCACGATTGTCGAAGGGATTGTCGAACAAGATGCAGTGGCAGAAAATGCGATTGCTCACTTGATGAACTCTGCACGCCAGTTGAAGCTTGCGGCTCTAGCAGCTGAAAAAGGTGAATGGAAGCGTCGTGCTGAATTTATGGGTTACCAAATTCGAAATAAGACCGTGGGTGTTATTGGATTTGGAAACATTGGTTCACGTGTTGGATCCATTTTAAGAGATGGTTTTGCATGTAAACTACTTGCTTATGATCCATATCAATCGGATGAAATGTTAAGAGAAAAAGGCGCAATTCCTGTCTCCTTGGAACAATTACTCCAAGAATCCGATATTATCTCGCTTAATGCATTTATCAATGATAAGAGTTATCACTTGATTAAAGAAGAACAAATTAAACAAATGAAGGATCATGTCATGATTGTGAATACAGCTCGGGGTGAGTTGGTTGATGATCGTGCATTAATTCAAGCAGTTATGGATCGAAAGATCTTTAGTTATGGAGCTGATGTGGTTGAAGGTGAACCGATTGATTCAAATCATCCTCTCTTCTCAAGTCCATACATAACGATTACACCGCATACCTCTGCGTATACCTTTGAGTGTTTAGAAGGTATGGGTGAGAAGTGTGTATCAGATTGTGAAAAAGTTTTTGCTGGTAAAGCTCCTGTTAATCTTGTGAATAAAGAGTTAATTGAGCATACCTGTTGATAGGAGAAATTTATGGTTGGTGTATTAATTTTAACCCATGGGAAGCTTGCGGATGGATTTAAAAACAGTGTTGAAATGATTATGGGACAAAATGAATCATTTAAAACACTTGGACTTTTTGAAGGTGAAGATTTCTCAGAATATAAAGAAAAAGTCTTAGAACTCATTACAGAACTTGATTCTGGAGAAGGTGTTCTTGTATTAGTCGATTTATTTGGGGCATCACCTTATAACTCGGTTATGTTCAATTTCCAAGAAATTAAAAATCGTGGACTAAAGGTTAAGTTATTAACTGGGGTTAATCTACCGATGGTTATTGAAACCTTAAGCGCACGTAATTATATGGATTTTGACAAATTATATGAAGAAGCGATGCAAACTGCAAAAGAAAATATAAAAGGATTTAATGGTGAATTCTAATGAAAGTATTAATTACACCTCGATCATTTGGCAAGTATAGCGATTTTGCCAAGAACCAATTATTGAACAATGGGATTGAAATTATAAACAATCCAAGTGGATCTATTCTGACGGAAGATGAGTTGATTGCTCTGGTGAGTGATGTGGACGGAATCATTATAGGCGTTGACCCCTTAAATGAGAGAGTTCTATCACATGCCAAGAAATTGAAAGTGATTTCTAAGTATGGGGTTGGGGTGGATAATATTGATTTAGAGTATTGTAAGAAACATGATATTGATGTGCACATTACGAAGAATGCAAACTCTCAAGCCGTTGCGGATTATGCGTTTGCACTTATATTAGCACTTGCTCGTAAAGTAACTGAAATTAATGATGCATGTCATGAAAAAGATTGGTCAAAGAAAGTTACAGTCGACATTTATCAGAAACGTATTGGAATATTAGGTTTTGGGAATATCGGTAAAGCAGTTGCGCTTCGTGCGAGAGGATTTGATATGGAAGTCTTAGCATATGATACCTATCAAGATCATGCATTTGCGGATGCGCACCAAGTGCGTTTTACGACGATTGATGAAATCATTGAAACCTGTGATTTTATCAGTATTCACTTACCCCTTATTCCTGAAACCCAACATCTTCTCAATTATGAATGCATGAGTCGTATGAAAAAGAATGCAATTCTTGTAAATACGGCACGTGGCGGTATTATCAATGAAGATGATTTGGTTCGTATCTTAGAAGAAAAGAAGATCTATGGAGCTGGTTTAGATGTTTTCCAACATGAACCTGCTTCAGAATCTCCTCTACTTAATTTTAAAAATGTCGTAGTTGGTTCTCATTGTGCTGCGTCTACTGAAGGTGCAGTTGAGAATATGAGTAATTTTGCGGTCGATAATTTAATCGAAGCATTTAAGAAAAGAGGACTCCTATAATGGATAAAATAGATATTATCAAACGTATTATGGAGGATAAATTAGTCGCAGTTATCCGTGCTGAATCCAAGGAACAAGGCCTTAAGGTCGTGGATGCAGTACAAAAAGGTGGTATTAAACTGATTGAAGTCACAATGACAGTACCGGGTGCAGTGGATATTATTGAATCTCTATCCCAAGCGTATAAAGGGAAGGATGTGGTGATTGGAGCTGGTACAGTACTCGATTCTGAGACAGCACGTATGTGTATTTTAGCTGGAGCTCAATTCGTTGTATCTCCAAGTTTCAATGAAGGCACAAGTACCTTATGCAATCGTTATCGTGTACCTTATTTACCAGGTGCGATGACTGTTAATGAAATTATTGAATGTCTTGAACATGGTGCTGATATTATTAAACTCTTCCCTGGTAATTTATATAACCCAGGAACCATCAAAGACTTTAAAGCACCTCTACCACAAGCAAACTTTATGCCTACCGGTGGAGTGAATGTTGAAAATATTGCTCAATGGATTAAAGCCGGAGCTGTTGCGATTGGTGTAGGTGGATCACTTACAGCAGGCGCAAAAACAGGCGATTATGATGCAGTAACACGTGAAGCTGAACGCTTTATCGCTGCTCTATCAAAATAATGAGTAAGTTTGATTATGTATTCTTTGATATGGATGGATGCTTAGTTGATAGCGAACGTATTTATTGTGATGCTTGGTTAGAAACATTCATGAAGTACAATATCCCCATTCAATATGAAACCATTATGAGTTGGAGAGGTCTTGGATTCATGGAGATTGTGGATGATATTAATCAATACACCAAGAATCGTGAATTCGCCATCTCACTCAAAGATATTCGTGATGAACTCTTTTGGGAGAAACTTGCAAAGAATGAAGTATATTTGAAACACTATGCCTTAGAGTTTATGCAATGGTTGGATGATCATCATATCCCTTATGCTTGTGTTACTTCAACGTTTCGATATAAGGCAGAACGAATCTTAAAACATTTTGACCTTCATGATCGTTTCCAGTTTATTGTCTATGGTGATCAAGTTGAGAGAACAAAACCTTATCCAGATGTTTATCTAAAAGCGATTGAATTATCGAACATGGATAGACATAAAATACTTGTATTTGAAGATTCTTATAATGGAATGTTAGCCTGTAATCGTGCCGATTTAAATGTTGTATATATCCCGGATATGTTAAAAGAATCATACCCTGACATAAAAATATATGCCCAGTTGGAAAGCTTTGAATCGGCCACTCCGTTGTTCGATTAAGCATATAGCCAATGCTTTTCGATAGTATTTGTCTGTGTATATCCTTTACAAAAGCACCTCAAGTAACATTGGGGTGCTTTTGTGTAATATAGATACTGTTTAGTTTGTTTATCAAAGTTTTCTTTCTACTTCATTGATTGTTTGTGATAGTAGGGTTAATTGACCACGTGTAATTTCTTTAAGTTCTAAGAGATAATCATCTTTAACGGATCGTATGACTAATTGAACTTGATCGGTAAATGATTTAGATAAGATTTCCACATCCTTTAATCGATTCAAGATGATATCCGTATAAGTGATCGGGAATTCAATGGTAGTATCGAGCATTTCCATGATGGGGTTCAGTTTAACCGTTTCGAGTGCTTGAGCAACCGATCCACTATAAGCGCGAGTTAATCCACCTGCACCAAGTTGAATCCCCCCATAGTATCGAATCACGAACGCCCCAACATCGATGATGTTTTGTTTACGTAAGACTTCTAACATGGGAAGTCCTGCGGTTCCACTCGGTTCTCCATCATCATTGCTTTTCTCGAGTTGTTGGATACGATACGCTGTACAAATGTGTGTTGCCTTTGGGTGACGTTTTTTCATATCCTTTAAAATAGCGTTGAACTCATCCACTGAAAAAACCCGATAGAGTTCGGTGATAAACTCGGATTTCTTAAGGATAATGGTATGGCTTGTGTTACAATTTATTCGAACATTCATGGTTAAAGTTTAACCGAAATAGAAGTTAAATTAAAGGGAGAACACAATGATAAAACGCTATTCAAGACCGATTATGACGGAGTTATGGGAAGATCAAGCTAAATTTAATCAATGGTTAAAGGTAGAGTTAGCTGTATGTGAAGTGTACCATGAACAAGGATTGATCTCACAAAATGAGATTGAGGCATTAAGAAAGGCATCATTTGATATTGATCGAATTTATGCGATTGAAGAAGAAACCAAACACGATGTAGTTGCCTTTACACGTGCAGTTAGTGAAAAATTAGGGGATGAGAAGCGTTGGATTCATTATGGATTAACTTCAACGGATGTGGTCGATACTGCACAAGGACTCATTCTAAAAGATGTGAATACGATTTTACGTGAAGATTTAGATAAACTCTTAAGTGTATTAAAGAAAAAAGCACTCCAATATAAAGAGTTGCCGTGTATGGGAAGAACGCATGGGGTTCATGCGGAAATAACAAGTTTTGGTTTAAAGTTTGCATTATGGGTTGATGAACTCAATCGTCAGATTAAACGTTTTGAATATGCTTCATCTGAAATCGAAGTAGGCAAAATTAGTGGTGCAGTCGGTAATTGTTTATATACTGGGGTAGATTTACAGGATCGTGTATGTGACTTGTTGGGATTGAACAAGTCGATGATTTCCACCCAAGTCTTACAACGGGATCGACATGCCTATTACTTAAGTGTCCTTGCGTTGATTGGTTCTACCTGTGAGAAGATTAGCCTAGAATTCAGACACCTTCAAAGAACCGAGGTTCGAGAAGTGGAAGAAGGCTTCTCGAATAAACAAAAGGGTTCAAGTGCGATGCCACATAAACGTAATCCCATCTCATTTGAGAATATCTGTGGATTATCTCGTGTACTTAGAGGGTATATGAGTACCAGTTATGAAGATATTGCATTATGGCATGAACGTGATATTTCACATTCATCTGTTGAACGGATTATTCTACCGGATGCGACCATTTTACTCGATTATATGTTAAATCGTCTAACTCGATTGATTGATAATCTAACCGTATTTGAAGATAATGTTCGTCGTAATATTGATTTAACACATGGCGTTATTTTTGCACAAAGAGTGATGACCTATGTGATTGAACATAAACAATTGAGTCGTGAATCTGCGTATGATTTAATTCAACCGATTGCGATGAAAGCTTGGAATGAACAAATTGATTTTAAAATGTTATTATTAAGTCACAAAGATGTTCAGAAGTATTTAAATCATGAAGAAATAGAATCGTGTTTTACCTTAGATTTTTACTTAAAAGAAGTAAATTCAATCTATAAACGTATTGGTTTATAAGAGGAGGAACGATGAGAGAAGTAATCATTCTTGCGGCGGGGGAAGGTTTAAAGTTTTGGCCATACCAGAGTACACGTAATAAGTGCATGTTTCCGATTGCGAATAAGCCACTCTTAGCGCATACCGTTGAAACATGTATTGAAGCAGGAATTGAGCATATTGTCATCGTATCAAAAACACATACTGATCCCATTCGATCGTATTTTAAACAGTTTAAACAAGTTGAAATAGTTGAACTTACTCAGACCAAAGGAAGTGCTGAGTCTTTTGTGTTTGGGATGGAAAAGATTAAAGGGAATGATGTTTGTGTACTCTTTGGGGATTGTTTGATTCAGAAAGAAGATTTGATTCCATACTTACAGAATTCGAGTGTTTATACCGCTTTAATTAGTCCATTACGTGAACATCCCACCAATTGGATTGCGTGTCAATTAGAGAAAGATCACATTAAACTGTTTGGGGCTCATCAAAGAGGAAGTGATATGACCCATCAAATGGCTGGATTTACCTGTGATCGTGATTTCTTGTTTACAGCTGAACATAATCCAAATCGTTTTACTCAATTGAAGGTTGGGGTGGGATCACCATTTGAATCATTTATTGAAGAATCTTTGAATGAAATCATTAAGGAAGGGAAAATACTAAAATACAGTATTACATCTGAACCATTCTTTGATTGTGATAAGCCTTGGCATGCTTTAGAAGCTAATGCGTATATGGCACAGAAGATGTGCCAAACTCTTACAAAGAATCAATTTGATGAAGGTTCACTAATTGAAGATACAGCACGTATTGAAGGCTTTGTGAAATTGGGTAAGAACAGTCGAATTGGCCATAATGTTTGGGTTAGAGGCAATTTGATTGTGGGAGATAATACGATGATTGAGAATGGGGTTATATTAGAAGGTGATACGATTATTGGGGATGAATGTACCTTATACAATCACTGTAAAGTTCATTCTCATTCTGTAATCGGGAATCGTAATAAATTTGATCAGGGATTTGAATTTCTATCCGGTGTTACACTCGATCATGTCTATTGTGTTCATTATGGTGAATACTATGGATTGATTGGGGAGAATACAGATTTAGGAGCAGGTACAACTTCAGGAACCTTACGCTTTGATGATCAACTAAGTGCACATTACGTTCGTGGTCGTAAAGAATTTCCTACAAACTATGCGAATGCAAGTTACTTAGGGGATTATTGTCGTACAGGTGTATCCGCATTACTTATGCCTGGTGTAAAGGTTGGGGCTTATAGTGTAGTTGGAAGTGGTGTGGTTTTACAGAGAGATGTGAAGGATCATACCTTAATCTATGTAAAACAAGAGTTAGTCGAAGAATCATGGGGGGTTGATAAGTATGGGTGGTAAATGGAGGCAACATGCGTAAAGTAGAGATTGGTTTAAGTGTTTACCCAGATTTTTATGACTTTGAGACGATTAAGAAACAATTATTGGTCGCTTCATCTTTAGGCTATACTCGGGTATTTACGTCCATTCAGTTGGGTGCACTTGGGTTTGAGCGCACGGATGAATTACTGAGTGAAGGATTTATTAAATTATTTAAGCTTACCCGTGAGTTAGGTATGAAAGTCCATGCGGATTTAAACTTAGAAGTATTTACTCAAGTTGGGGCTGAAGTGGATAATGTTAAGCCGATTGTGGATTTAAATATTGATGTGATTCGTTTGGATGGTGGATTTGGGATTGATGAGATTGTTCGATTAACCAATAACCCTTATGGGCTTGTGATCGAAGATAATACCAGTAATGATGCACATTTAATTGAAACCATTGAGAAGATTAATGAGCGTGGGAATATTAAGAACTATCGTGCATGTCATAACTTCTATCCACGGAATGAAACAGGTTTAGATTTTGATGATGCGGTTTATACAGCCGATTTATTGAATGATTTTGGGGTAGGGAATGGCGTGTTTATTACATCGCAGACGTCACCGGCTGATTTAAATACGAGTGGTGAAGGCATTCCTACGATTGAAGAGCATCGTTATTGTCCTCCTCACATTGCCTTTAGTGAATTAAGAAATACAGGTGTATTCGATATCGTTTTATTTGGTGATAGTATGCCAGATTTTGCATCCCTTAAAGCAGTGAGTGATGCGGCTAAATGTGATTATGTAGAACTTGAAGCTTGGTTGGATAAGGATTTAGATCCTGAACAAAGAAAGGTTTTAACTGAGACTATTTTATGGTCCAGACCGGATCAACCACGTTTATTACTTCGTGCAACACAAACTCGTAAGAAGGTTCATGTGCTTGCTAAGAACACAATTGCACGTCCTTATTTAAGCATTACCTTAGACAATGATCGATCCAATCGATATGAAGCAGAAGTCCAAATTGCACTCGAAGATTTACAACCTAGCGCTGTTGCGAATGTCGTTGGGATGGTCAAGCCTACTTGTAAACGATTACTAAATCAAGTAAAATATAAACAGTATCCATTCAAAATAAAGGAGTAAACATGGAAGGTCTAGAACTCGTTAGTTTTCAAATTATTGCGGCTGCAGGATCCGCTCGTTCTTCATATGTAGAAGCACTACAAGCTGCAAAAAATGGTAATTTTGAAGAAGCTGAAGCTTTGATTAAACAAGGTGACACAGATTTTGTCGAGGCGCACCACGTACATGCGGAACTCATCCAAAAGTTTGCAGGTGGAGAAGATCCAGGCGCAAACATCCTATTAATTCATGCGGAAGACCAAGTTATGAGTGCTGAAGTATTGAAGTTAATGGCTCTTGAATTTATTGAATTGTACAAAAAATTAGCAAAATAGTTAAAAAGGCGTAATGCCTTTTTTCTTTTGATGTAAAATGAAGGTATGACAGAACACATTGAACAACTCATAACTGAGAAGCCGAATCCGAATACGCTTAAGCTCGATGAATTAAGTCCTCTTGAAATCATTCAAATCATGAATGCGGAAGATCAGAAAGTAGCCCTAGCGGTCAATAATGAACTTCCGAAGATTGCCCAAGCAATTGAGATTATCGTTAAGCAACTCAATCTCAAAGGTAGAGTGATTTATTTTGGGGCAGGAACGAGTGGTCGTTTAGGTATTTTAGATGCGTCAGAGTGTCCACCTACCTTTTCCACAACCAATGAATTCATGGCCTTGATTGCGGGAGGAACTGGAGCTGTTAAATCAGCGGTTGAAGGGGCAGAGGATTCTGA
>JACCEE011685896.1_pt1 | contig 12776 bp, 4 predicted proteins | sample 7449931 | NCBI WGS metagenome assembly JACCEE01 (sample SAMN15323457, study PRJNA562643) | freshwater metagenome | isolation source: river surface water | place: USA:Blue River Watershed | collected 2017-08-19 | reverse complement strand
GTTGTACAACCACAACCCACCATTACATTTTCTAAAGTAATAGGTGCGGCACTAATATTTTCGATATCTACATTAAACTCCGTTGGTTTACCATAGGCAATGGTCCCCATATTGTAATTATCGTTGGTAAATTTCAATACTTTACTTATATCTGTTTGAGGATTTTGAGCATTTATTTGAAAAGCACCCAAAATGAACATTGCAGCAAAAAGAATTCTTTTCATAGTTTTCATGTTTATTATCCAAATTTACTAATAAATAAGAATGTAAACATCAACTATTTAAAGTTTTCAAAAGCCTTAACCAACTCTTTCCTTAGGTTATTAGGACTTGTTTTCTTAGCCAATAATATAGCATCTCTATCTATTAAATAAAATAAAGGATTAGTGAATGCATCATAGGCCTTTCTCACAGGAAGATCATTCCCTAAGAGAACATGTGTATAGTTATTCACTAAATGATGCTTATTGATAAAATTAATCCAGTCATTTTTGGAAGACCCAGGAGCATTACAAATAGCAAACTTGCCTATTTTAACTAATAACAGTTGTTCAAGGACATTAATAGTGCTATCCATTTTAGGAACCTCAGTTTTACAATGATCACAGTTTGGATCAAAAAAGATTACAACGGTATAATTATAATTTTTAGCAAATTGATGTAAATCTCTTTTAACATCAGCAGTATCTGGCATGATGATATTAACACAAGTATCTTTTAATTGCTGAGTTTGTAATTGAGCTAATTCTTGCAATAATTGATCTTTTTGTTTCGGTTCTAAAAAAGCACATTTGCCTTCTTTTACATATTTTTTTATAAAATAAGTATAGCCTTCTGTATTATTTAGAATTTCTCTATTTTTCATTAATTTGGCAACATAGTCAAAAACAAAACTATAAGCTTTGTTTGTACACATTACTTTAGACATCACCGTGTCAACCCCTTTAATCATTGAATCCGCCTGTAATGGATAGTAAGAAAAGTATTCAACTAATATATTTTTAATATTAGGGGTAAAAAATAACCTAGGAGTATTGAAATCAAATTGATTAATAAACGACTTTCTAGCTTCAAAATTTTTCTTATTAGGAACTGAGGCATCTAGTTTATTCAATGCGTCAAAATGGATATATAAAACATCATTAGGCTTCAATTTCTTTAAAACATTCGATCTAAAAGCCGTTAAAGAATCTGTTTTAACTTTGAAATAAGCTGCTTTTTGTATTTGACCAAATTTTCTACCACTTGCAATTTCTCTGGCATAAGTTGAATCAAAATGAGTAAGCGATTTTTCTAGTTGTTGATATTGGAGGAATAACTTGTTATTAAGGCCATTGATAGTTGAATTATTGATATAATCTGGCCCATTAATTATCAGATTAATAGTGTCTTTATTTTCTGCAATAAAACTAATTTTCTGTTTAGAGCTGGGGAAATATAAGTAATAAATGCCGCCAAAAACAGATTTATCATTTTTAACAACTGCAATTCCCTTTTTTAATTGAATTGTATCCTTGGGAATATAATTTTTTTCGTCAAAAATACTAGCTCTCAAATAAGCAATACTATCAATTGTATTATTTGATTTAATTTTAACTTGGAACTGAGCTTTTAAGCCTATTAAAGGCATAATTACACATATCAATAGAGTAATAATTCTTTGCATTTTAAGCTTTCTCTTTATTCTCAAGTACAAATTTAAAAAAATCTAAAGAATTACTAACTCTTAACTTTCTATAAATCACTTTTTTAATTGTAGAAACAGTATTTGGTTTTAGCGCTAATGTATCTGCTATCTGACTTGTTTTTTTACCTTCAGATAACATTTCAAATATTTGAGTTTCTCTTTGACCTAATGTGCTCAGTAAATTAGTATCATTTGTATTTCTAATCATTTTCATACTATTTTATTTTTTATCAAGAATGAATACATAACTATATCTATTCACTACTTGCTCATCTATACTCTTTTTAAGGTCATCACAAGCTTTCAACAACTCTCTTTCTCCAACATTTTTAATAACCACTTCATTGTCTGAAAGCTTAGATAATGTTTTGTATATTCTATTTGCTCTTCTTTCAGATAAATCCTCATTATACTCTAAACTACCATTACAGTCTGCGGCAGATACAATTACTATCTTCTTATTATGCAAACGCTTAACTATTTCTATGATTTTATAGTAATCTGCAAGATCTTTCTCTATAATATATACCTGATCAAAAGGATGGTGTAATTCAACATAATCTTTAGCAATTAATTTTAAAGAATCGATAGTTAATTTAAATGTTTTGGTCATTGCTGCCATTTCTGCATCTTTGACAATCTTAGCTGCTAATTTTTCTTTCTCAGGAAGAGGTATATTGATTAAAGTAGCTTCTTTTAAATAAGTGTCATTTGCATTTGACTTCACATATCCCTCGGTACCGACTATTTGTTCGAACTTATCTCCTTCAGTAGTATATGCCATTAAAGTGTAGGTCTGATTTGGCCTTACAGAAAATTCGTAGATACAGTGCTCATTTACTATAGCACTATCAATTGTTACTAATTTAGCTTGTTCATTAATTTGTTGTAAATACACTTTCTTTCCAGTAACACAATTACTGTCCACCAATAACTTACCCCTCATTTTTATGAATGAAACAACATGATCAAAGGCTATAATATCATCTGAACCATATCTATTTGAACTAATAAAGCCTTTTTCCCCTTTTATATTAAAAGCAAAATCGTCTTTATTACTATTTATGGGATATCCCAAATTTTTTAAAGAAATCAATCCCTTACTATCTTTAGATAATCTGTAAATATCTAATCCTCCTAATCCTGGGTGACCATTCGAGCTTATATATAAACTTCCTTCGTAAAATGTAGGGAATAATTCATTGGCTGAAGTATTAATATCCTGACCTAAATTCACTGTATTCTTCCATGAACCATCTTCATTTTGATCTACATAGTAAATATCTGTACCGCCCTGACCAGCTGGATCATCTGAAACATAATACAATCTTTTACCGTCTGGGGTGATAGAGGGATGGAAATAACTATACTTAGGATTATTGAAAAATAATTTATGTGCGCCAACCCAATTCCCGCCAAAATTATAAGCTTCCCATATTTCTAATTGATACGTATTGCTAGATTTCTTTTGATTACGAGTATAATATGCTTTTTTTCCGTCTGCAGTGAAACTTACAGCACCAATATTTAATTTGTCTTGTATAAATGTATTAAAACTAGTTATACCCTCTTCACTATACAATGGAAAATAACTATCATAAACACTTGGCACTTTTTTTGAATCATTAGATGTTTCTGTAGAATAGTCAGTATAATTTGTTTTACTTGATTTCTCTACCCAAGTCCTTTTTGTAAATGGTGTATTTGATCTTATACTATCTATTTTCTCAAAATAATATAGTTTAGAATACCCAGCTCCATCCCAAGCAAATTCTGTTGGTTTTAGTGTTTTAGTAAATAATCTTTTAAAGAATTTTTTTGACTTAGGCTTTAATTTCATTCTATTTGATTCGAAAATCAAACCATCCTTATATAAAACACTATTAAATTCATTAAAGGAAGTATTTATTTTAAGATTTGTTAATTTATAATCTAATGAATCAGCCATTAATTTATCAATATTTTTAAAACCATATAATCTTGCTTCATTTAATTTGGTGATATTATCGCTTAAAAATGTAGTATATAAATTTCTTGCTTTATCATATTGATTATTAGATGCATAAAGCTCCGCTAAGCGAATATCTTTACGCCCCCCCAATGAAACTGCTTTTTCTAAATAAACCAGAGCACTATCATAAGCGTTTAATTTTTGATAGCTTTCTGAAATTAATTTTAGGGCAATGGTATCTGTTGAACTTTTTTGTAAATAAGATTTGAAAATAGGAATTGCATAAGCATATCTGTATTGATTAAATTCATTCATTGCCAACCTTAATAAAGCTTTATCTTTTTTAGGTTGAGCCATTACAGAAGTACATAAGAAAATAAAGAATATATATGTTAATCTTTTCATGAAATAAATTTTAACTAGTTCTATTAAAAGTATCTAGTGGATTTAATTTTAGTTTTGAAATTACCTATTTCGTATCTGATCATTAATTCATGAGACCCTTTAGCGAAATACTTTAAAGGTGAAAAAGGCATATCATAAGCGTACCCAAACCTAAGATTATCAGTTGCCTGAATTTCAACCATACCTACAAATGCATCGCCTGTTCTATAACTACCTCCGATTCCTAACATATCCTTTAACCATACATTCAAGTTAAGGTCTGCTTCAATAGGAGCCCCACTCACCATTTTGATCATAGTAGATGGCTTTAACTTTACTTCATCATTTATTTCATATACATAGCCTGCATTAGCAAACAGATGAAAATCATCCATTTTTTGAACGCCTGATACAAAATTTTCATATTTAGCCAATCTTGACCTGAGAATACTTGGTGTAGATAAACCAAGATAAAATTTATCCGTATTGTAGTATACTCCCATACCTACTGAAGGATTCCATTGTGAAGGTTTGGCTGAACTAATAAAACTAGGATCTGTAGGTGTGTACCTATTCATCACATCATTCAAATTAATTCTGTAATTCATTAACCCAAAGCTTATACCACCTGATAAAACTCCTTTTTCAGAAACTTTTACTCTAGACGATAGTATTGCATTAAATCCTGTAGCAGATTCTACCCCTAATCTATCATCGTATGCTTGAAAACCAAGACCCACTTTTCCCTCTTTTGTCGATTTATCAATACTGATTGAAGTTGTTTTAGGCGCACCCTTTAATCCAATCCATTGATTTCTTTGAAAAAAATTAAAACTTGTTGCTTCTCTATTACCTGCATAAGCTGGATTGACTCCCAACATATTGTACATATATTGGGAATACATAGGTTCCGTTTGTGAATATGCATTGATACTCGAAAAAAAAGTAATCAAGAGAATTATATAAATTTTTTTCATTTTCATTATTTCTTAATCAATAGTGGTCCAGCTAATTGTTTTTTATTACCATTCTTATCTGTTGCCTCAACGGTATAGAAATAAGTTCCTTCTGGGATATCCTCTCCTAAGAAATTGACTATCCCTTTCCCTCTCCAATCGTTTAGGTAATTTTCATTTCTATATACTTCATTACCCCATCTATTAAACACCTTAACAGATAAAACTGTACCAAATGGTCGAATTATAATCCAAGTATCATCTATACCATCATTATTAGGAGAGAACCCCTCTGGAACAATCACATCTAGTTTTGGAACTACAAATTGTGCTGGAGTTCTGGTTGAAACATTACCTGGATTAAGAATTGGATCATTAGAAATTAAATTCACATTTCCAAACTTAGTAAATGCATTTAATTTAGCTGTATTAGCATAATTACCATGAATGTCTGGCGATTGAATTAAAACACTTAATAAAATTGAATCCGTTTTATTGGCACCAAGTTTAGAATTTTTAGTAACTAAATCAATATTTGTATTACCATCATAACTGTTATTCTTATATAATGTACCACTTAAATCAAAACCTATTAACTTAAATCCAGTTGTTGTATTGAATGTATAGGTTAAATCATCCTTCACTTGAATTGAATCAATAATCTCATTTGTTTTATTGGTTACTTTTAATAAGAAGTCAACTCTAATGCTACCATCAGGATTAACCTTAACAAGCTTTGTAGTTTTTTGAATATCAACTACATTGTATGGATCTAAAATGTTTAGAGTATCCAATTTACAAGGGGTGCTTGACAATCTAGTTGCCGTATCTATTGCTTTAACACACCACACATATAAACCAGGTTTTGAAGGGACTAAAGGTGCTGTTGTTGAACAATTAGATCCATTTATGTCACACCATTGTGGAATACTACCAGTTGTAATTGATGTAATTAATCCAGAAATATTCTTAGGATTAGAAATTACAGAATTCATTATAGTTAAATTTTTTACATTCACAACAGGAAGAATGGTAACAGTATCCATAACACATGGTTCACTATTTAAACCTGTTGCCGTATCTAAAGACTTAACACACCAAATATATACACCTGGCTTTTTTGGCAATAAAGGCGGTTCAACATAACAATTACTACCAGTTGGATCACACCACATTGGAACTGTTCCAACAGGAGTTGATTTAATCAACGATTTAATGGTAGTTGGATTATTAGTATCACCAGCATTATAAGTTGCATTATCTACGATAGGTATAGCCGGAGGGGTAAACCCAACCTGAACTATTGTCAATACATCTTCATCAGGTATTAAATCTCCGTTTGGATCTGGATTTAAGCCATTAGTAGAAGTATCTGAAATATGAAGATCTCCCACTGTTGTCAAACCGGTTGCTATGATATAATTTGGCCATGCATACCTACCCTTAGTAGTTTGTACAAATACATCATAATTAATCTTAATCGAGTCACTAACTTTAATATAGCCATCCCACTTAATTAACGCAGTATCTGTGGTACCATTGAAGTTTGGATTAAGCGTTGCAGAACCAGAAATTTTAGGTACACCCACAATACTTGGTACATCTGGTAACTTATAGAAGTTATTTAAATTAAGCGTCACATACAATGAATCTAAATTGCTATTACTTAAATTTTTAATAATTGAAGTAAAATGGAAAATATATCCTCCAGCAACCGTATCTGCTTTAGAACCTTGTAAAGAAGCGCCAATTTCATTTACTAAAAAGAATGGAATATAGGTTGGTAAAGGCGTGCCAACTGTTGTAACAATAGGATGTTTTAATAAATTGGAATTGTCATGAGAAATTGCAGAAGCAGGCTCCATACTAATATTACCATCCTTCTGAGTCAATATTCCATTTCCGTTACCCGTGAATTGTAATACTAGAGGATCTAAAATTTTTCCAGGGTTGATAGTAAAGTAAAATACAACATCACTTTCTTCATCAACTTTCAAATTAACTCCATTATCAAATAGATCTGAACCAGACAATCCTGACTGAGATCTATATTTAATTGTGAAACCATCTTTAACTTTAGTTATATAACTAGAAGCAATTTGTGCTCCTAAACCGGTATAACTTGGATTTAATTTAATTACTCCTCTTGCTACCCTAACACTATCTAATGTATAGCGCATATCTTTAGGAAAGACTTTAGATAGATCTGCGTTTACTTGTACTCCTTGTAAATCAATTTCCCCATTATTTTTAATCTTCATCAAGATTTTAGTCTTAAATGAATTATCAGGTAATTTAGTTGGCAGTTCTGCCTTAAGAGTTAATAATAATTGAGGTTTTAATACATTTAAATTTGCAGTATCTTTTGTAAACTTCAAAATTCTAGAAACATTATTTGAATCTATAACTTTCAGAACTGTATATCTTGTATCATCTCTTCTCGGCGCCAATTTAACTTTATCTCCACTCATTAAATTACGCACAGTATCAATTTTATTGTCTAAACTATTTTTGATAATTACTGTGTATGGCCCTACACCATCGGTTAATGTAAATTTCATATGAACCGAATCGGCTTGTAATAAAGTTGGATATACTAAATTCATGGCTACTTGAGGCAAGTAACTCACATTAATCACTAATTCCGAAGTTGGACAATTAATAGTTTGACCTTGAGCACATACTGGTATTGTAAATCTATAAATGCCTATTTTAGAGGCCATAAAACTATAAGTTCCATCAGCATTCATGTTGATACTTGCACCAGCAATATTTGCACTATTAGGTATTGGAGTACCATAAGTACTATTTGGAGCAATATCATTAGTCGCTACATTACCTGTAATTGGAACATCGACTGTACCAGAATTATTATCATTAATGATATTAGCACTTGGCAATACATCTATATGTAAAGTTGCATTACTACATACCGATGGAGTTGAACTTGTACATGCAGTATAAACAATATCCACTGGTCCACTATATCCAACAGCAGGTGTAAAGGTATATGTGCCATTACTATTAAACTCGATTGTACCTTTTGTTGACACTGGTCCAGAGTGACCTGTCACTGTTAAAGTTGATCCATTACTATTCTTGTCATTTGTTAATACATTCCCAGTTACTGTCGCACCATTAGATGAACTATTAAAATCATCCGTTAACCCATTTGTCGAACTAGCATTAGATGGCAATACTGTATAGTATACAACTGCAGTTGAACATAACGCAGTTGGACTTGTATTATCACATACTTTATATACCAAACTATCTGTTCCTACATAACCAGCAGTTGGTGTATAACTTATAGTTCCGTCTGCATTCTTCACCACTGTACCATGTGTTGGATCTGTCGTTATAACTAGACTAGATGCATTTATTGATCCACCTAAATTAACTGACTTATCATTAGCTAATACATTAGTACTTACCGTAGACCCTTGCTTCACAACTGCATTGTCATTATTAACTATCGGAAGATTAGTATTCAAAGATGGATCCACTACTGTAATCTCTAACGGACTTAATGGACATCCACTAGTTTGACCCACAGCACATACAGGTACATAATACACATACTTGCCCGGTGTAGTCGAACTAAATGTATAAGACCCATTTGTATTCATTGTAATACTCGCACCTGTTGGATTACTCGGATTATCCGAAGGTTGACCATAACTAGTTCCCGCTGCTACTACATCATTTGTTGATAAACTACCCGTCACAGGAATATTAACATTTGTAACATTAATATCTAGTGTTAATACAGGTGCCGGCTCTACTATAATATGTAAAGTAGCTTTTGAACACACCGCAGGATTACTGTTATCACATACTTGATATACAATATCTATCGGCCCACTAAATCCTGCCGCCGCAGTAAATGTATAAGAGCCATTTGCATTTAAAGTAAATACCCCCTGCGTACTTGTTGGTCCAGTAATCACACTTGCCGTTAATGTAGCATTACTAATTGTACTCTTATCATTCGTAAGAACATTACCGCTAACACTTACTCCACCATTGGGCGTATTAGTTACTGTACCATAATCGTCTATTGCCACTGTTTTATTTGTAGCCGAAGATGGCTCTATAGTAAAGTAGACTACTGCCGTATTACATATCGCAGTTGGTAAACTATTATCACAAACACTATACACTAAACTATCTGTACCAATAAATCCTGCATTAGGAACAAAACTGATTGTTCCATCATTATTAACCGTAGACGTTCCGTGATTAGTTGTACTAGAAATAGTTACACTTGATACATTCAAACTAATTCCTGTATTACCTGATTCGTCATTTAATAATACAGCAACTGTTACCGGTGTATTTAACTTACTATATGCATAATCATTATTCACCACTGGCTTATTATTATTTGCCAACGGATCTAAAACACTAATCTCTAAAGGAGTTAATGGACATCCTGTTGTCTGACCTGCTGCACATACCGGAACATAATACACATACTTGCCTGGAGTTGTCGCGGTAAAGCTATATGTACCATCTAGATTTACTGTAATACTTCCTCCTGAAGGATTATTTGGATTGACTGCAGGTTGTTGATAGGTCGTTCCTGGATTAGTCTGATCATTAGTTGATAAACTACCATTCACCGGCACATTAATAATAGTAGCATTCACATCAGGATTAAGCACAGATGATGGCTCTACTATAATATGTAATGTCGCTTTTGAACATACCGAAGGATTACTATTGTCACAAACCTGATAAATAATATCTACTGGCCCTGTATATCCTGCAGCTGGCGTAAACGTATAGGTGCCATCCGCATTAAACTGTATTGTACCCTTATCCGAAGCTGGTAGATTACCAGATGGTATACTCGCTGTTAATGTCTTACCGGTTGTGCTATTATCATTATTTAATACGTTGCCTGATACTGTAGTTGAACCATCTAAACTAGCTACTACTTTAGCTATATCATCATTAGCTACCGTAGAAGTTGAAGCATTGGCATCCACTACCGTATAGAACACTTCAGCAGTAGAACAATTAGCAGGATTGGCATTATCACATACTTGATATGTGAGTTTATCTGTTCCAGTAAAACCATTATCTGGCGTATACGTAATTGTACCATCATTATTCACCACCACTGTACCATGTAATGGCTGAGTAATTATACTTACACTAGAAGCATTAATCACTCCTCCTGCATTACCTGCAATATCGTTCGATAATATATTGGTCGTCGTACTTGAGCCAGATGGAACAATCGCAATATCATTATTCACTGAAGGCTTATTGTTAGATAATGACGGATCTAACACTGTAATCTCTAATGGACTTAATGGACATCCACTACTCTGACCAGCAGGACATACTGGTACATTATAAATATACTTACCTGGTATTGTCGCATTAAATGTATACGAACCATCTGGATTTATTGTAATCGTACCTCCTATTGGATTATTACTGTCGGCATATGGCACACCATACGTACTTCCTGGTGATAACTTATCATTCGTTGACAACTGACCACTCACTGACTTATTTATATCTGTAATCGCTATATCCGGATTTACAATGGCCATTTCAACAACCAATGATTGAGCAGGACTAGAACATCCATTTGCATTAGCCACTACAGATATTAAACCACCAGAGGTTCCTGCAATTACATTGATACTATTAGTTATAGATGATCCGCCCCAACCATTTGGTAATGTCCAAGTATATGAACTAGCTCCAGAAACAGGGTTAATTGAATAAGTAATATTATTATTTGCAATTACAATAGTTTGACCACTGATAGAAGTAGGTTTTGCAGGTAAAGTGTTAACTATAATATTTTCAATTGCACTCTCAAATGAACATCCATTATTATCAATAATTTTCAAAGTATAATCTCCTCCTAAAGTGGCGGTATAGGTATTTGAAATAGAATTATTAATTGGAATGGTATTTATATACCATTGATATGTAAAAGGACTATTTCCAAAAGCTTGAGCAGTTAAAATAGAACTTGTACCAGCACATATTGGAGAAATAGGACTTTGTGATATGGAAACAGATGGTAATGAATTTACAGTAACTGTTACTGGGCAAGAAGTTGCAGTTGCCGAGCTACTTCCTGCAATAGATTGATCGGTTACCAAAACTCTATAATCGCCCGTAGTTGTTGCAGAATAACTGGAACCTGTAGCATTGTTATTAATATTAACAAACCCACTACCAGAATTTATCTGCCATTGGTAAGTAGGCGAAGCAGCTAGAGAAATTGCACTAATCGTTAAACTTGAACCTTGACAAATATTGGTTGAAGCTTGAGTGGTTAAAGATGGTGGATTTGTAACTTTATTAAAAGTAGATAAATTACTACATCCATTAGCATCTGTAATTAACACTTTATAGTAACCTATTTGTGTAGCGTCATAAGTATTTGTTGAAGAACCTACAGTAGAATATACACCTGTTGACAGGTTGCTATATAACCATTGATAAGTTGTTGAAAGAGATTGGCTATTGGTATTAGCAGTTAAAGTTAATTTACTAGCACTACAATCTCCATTCATTGATAATTGCGCTCCTCCAGTGATTGTAGCTGTTGGTAGGGGATTAATCGTTACAGTAACTGAACCACTTGCAATACTTGTGCAACCTAAAGTATTGGTAGCAATCACACTATAATTACCAGATGCAACTGGATTATAGGTTGAATTTACAGCACCAGCAATAATAGAGCCATTATTATACCATTGATAAGTTAAACCATTGTTATTTGCAGATGCAGTTGGAGAAGAAGTTAAACTAGCTGTTAATGTGGTAGCAGTACCTGCACAATTAATAATTGAACTTGGTGTTAATGAACCATTTAATAATGGCTGACTAGGTAATGGTTGAGGATTAATCGTAGCACTTGAAATTGAACTTGTACAACCACTCGTATTTTTAACTGTTATAGAATAATTACCTGCAGATAAGCCAGTGAAAATATTACTAGATTGATAGTTAATACCATCAATACTATAAGTATTATTATTATCACTCACCGTAATATTAATTGAACCAGTTGTAGTAACACAATCAGGCTGAGTTAAAGTTATTACTGGAACTGTTGGAGTTGGTGGAGCTGTATTTATAATTGCCGAAATTGCTAAACTTACACAACCTGTACTTGCATTTCTTTGAGTAATAGAATAGGCCGCATTGGCTGGGATATTATTAAATAGTCCAGAAGTATTACTAAACACTCCGCCATTAATTAAATATGTAGCTCCTGAAATACCTCTAGTTAAACTGATAGTAGCAGTATTAACATTACATGTTGGCTGAGTGATAAAGGCAGTTAAAGTCGCAGGAGCTGGATTTATTGTTACTACAAGAGTTGCTCTATCACTTTCAATTCCATTAATTGTTTGACTTACATAATAATTGAAAGAACCTGCATTAGAAGTAGATGGAGTTGGTGCAAGATTATCTGCAACACCTCCAACTGGAAGTAGGTACCAATTTAAAGTTGCACCTGATGTTGCTGAAACATTGTTCACTAAACTACTAACAGATACTCCTTGACAATAAGTAACAGGAGTAACTGATGGAATTGGTGGTTTTGTAACAATAGAAATGGATTGAGCAGGGCTCTCACAACCATTACTAATTGCTTTAACTGATAATGTTCCTCCCGTAGAGCCAGTTGTAGTTGTAATCGTATTTGAATTGGTTGTAGATGTAATTGTCCAAGAATTTGATGGTAATGTCCAAGCATAAGATGTAGCTCCATTTACCAAACTTGCCTGATAGTTTTCAGTAATATTTGCAT
>JACCEE011256671.1_pt1 | contig 12776 bp, 10 predicted proteins | sample 7449931 | NCBI WGS metagenome assembly JACCEE01 (sample SAMN15323457, study PRJNA562643) | freshwater metagenome | isolation source: river surface water | place: USA:Blue River Watershed | collected 2017-08-19 | reverse complement strand
GCTTTCGTCGTACTCAACTGTGCTTCAGCTGACTTTAATGCTTGCACAGACTGATCGAGCTCTTGTTTGGAAACATACTCTTTCTCAAATAAGCTTCTCATTCTGGCTTCATTCGCTTTTGCTAACTCCAATAATGCTTCATTATTTTTTACATTACCAAGGGAGGCTGCAATCTGAGCTTTAAATAATTCATCCTCTAATTCTAAAAGCACCTGACCTTGTTTCACTTGAACGTTGTAATCCGCATAGATTTTTTTAACGCGTCCTGACACTTGCGTACCAACATTCACTAAACTCACTGGATTTATTGTACCGTTGGCTGTGACATTCTGTTCGATATCACCCATCGTGACAGGTTGAAGGCGATATAAATCTTCAGGCTTCTTTTTATGTGAAAGCTGATACACATAATAAGCCCCAAATATAAACGCTAAAATTAAAGCGATATTGATTAAATGCGTGGCTAATTTTTTCATACTTTTATTGTCTTTTTGCCTCAGGCAATTTCTGAATCATTGCATTATCAAGGACACCTATGGATTGGGCAAGCGTTGTTCTTGCAATGTTCCAATTTAAAACCGATTGTATTTTTTGTTGTTTTGCATTGGCGAGTGCATTTTGAGCACTCAGTGTATCAATAATATTACCCACACCTTCTTTATATCGACCTAATGCAACACGAGATGATTCTTCTGCACTCGATATCAAAACATTCGATGCAATGATGGATTCATTCGCTGTCTTTAGATTTTGATAAGCCGTCCATACATCAAGAGATACCTGAAGTTTTAACTGATCTCTTTTAGAGGCGTTGAGTTCTGCAGTTGCTTCAGCAGAACGAATGAGATATGTTGGTTTATAGCCTTCAAATAGTGGGATGCTTAAAAAGATGCCTATCTGTGAAGTATTTTGTGAGGTTTGTCCTAATAAATTTTCATCGTATTGATTGGAGGCATCAATCCTAACTTTAGGTTTAGCATCAGCTTTAACAGCTTCAATTTTGGCTAGGGAAGCTTTAAGTTGTGCTTCGCTGGCTATTAAATCAGGTCTTTGAATTCTTGCTTGTTCAATTAATGCCTCAATATCTTGATCCACTAACTCAGGGATCACATCTAACTGACTATCGGCCATTTGAAAATTAATATTAGCTGGTACCCCCATAATATTTGCAAGATTACCATAAGCAATTTTAAGTGCGCCTTCATTTTTAAGTTTAGTGAGTGTGGCATTAGCAAATGAAGTTTGCGCTTGAAGTTTATCTGCAGGGGTTGCTACACCTGCAATATATTTGGCTTCCGCTGATTTAAAACTTTCTTGATAGAGACGCTCACTATCAATAGATGCATTGAGAACAGCTCGGGTCGCGTGCACTTGGTAAAAAGCATTGACTGCAGCCAATAGGACAGTTTGCACTGTAGCATTTTGGGTAGCACTCGCGGCTCGCAAAAGCTCATTTGCATTTTCTAAATTAGCGTCACGACTTCCAAAATCATACAAAAGATAAGAGGCTACGATTCGATTTGTGGCATTTGAATAATTAGTTGTACGGTTTTTATTTTCAGTCGCTGATAAAGTATCTGTCACTGAGGGAAAGAAAAGGGAGCGTGCAACACCAACTTGCGCTGCTTGCACCCTCGCATTTGCATAAACCTCTCTTGTTTGTGGGTTATTGCATAGTGCAGCTTCTGTGACATCGACCAAAGACAAAGGCTTGTCATAATTTTTAGTCCTGCAAGGATCGATCGAGGATGGATCGAGATAACCTTGCGGTATACGTTGAATATTGTCCTCTTTTAAATCTTTATCTGAATACCAAATCGATTCGAGCGCATATGCCGGAATCAGCATGCTCAAGAAGAAAAAAGTCAGAAAAAAACGGGAAAAATTCAAATTAGAAAAGCTTTTTAAAAGTTGGATTATGGATCGCCACATAGGGATAAAATCTTAACATGGCCATATGACAAATAGACTATAAAAAGTGCGGCTAATGTTTAAGATAAATATGAATTTTTTCTTAGTTTGCGTAAAAATGTTTTGATTCATTCAAGACATGATCATAAAAGGCTTTTGCAATTGGCGACAATTGCTTTCCTTTCAAATAAACCAGATGCCATTGCGAATTAATTGGAAAGTCTTGAAGCTTTAATACTGAAATTTCATTGTCATAATCAAATGGATCTAAAGCGTGAATCGAAATCACCGCTACGCCTAAATGGCTTGCGACCGCTTTTTTAATAGCTTCATTATTTCCGAGCTCTAATAAAAGACTTGGTGTAAATTTTTTTTGTTTAAAATGCATATCGACACTCATACGCGTCCCCGATCCGAGCTCTCTTAGAATAAATCTTTCTTCTTTTAAATCTTGTAATCGAAGATTTTTTTTATGCGCTAAGGGATGATCTTTATATGCAATCATACAAAGTGGATTAGGCATGAGAATATGATCTTCAAGGTCAATATGAATTGGGGGTTTTGACATTACATATAAATCGTCACTGTTTTCTTCTAAACGTTTAATGACACCGTCACGATTTAATATTTCAAGTGAAATATCTACTTCAGGATATTTGCTACAAAATGAACCTAAAAGTTTTGGAATAAAATATTTTGCAGTACTCACAACTGCAACCCTTAATCTCCCTTTTGTGAGGCCTTTCATTTGGGTCACATGTTGTTCAAAAGTTTCCCATCTATCTATGGTCTCTTTTGCTGTTTTTTCAAATTCTTTACCTAACGCTGTTAAATGAATTTTTTTTGAAATCACCTCAAATAAAGGGGATCCGATATTTTCAGTCATATCTTTTAATTGCATGGAGGCGGTGGGCTGGGTGACATGCATCATCCTAGCTGCTTTTGTGACACTCTCTGTTTGAGCAAGGGCTAAAAACAATCGCAATTGTTTAAAAGTTATATTCATAGATTTATATCTATATATAATTATTTAATTATTGATTTTACACTATGAAATATTATTCATACAATCATGACTATGAATAACTTTCTTGACCCAGCAATCTTATTTTTTATCTTTGGCGTTTTGGCAGGATTTGCTAAATCTAATTTAGAAATTCCTCAGCCCATTGCTCGCTTCTTATCGCTTTATCTTTTAATGGCTTTAGGACTCAAAGGTGGTTTTGCTCTCTATGAATCAGGCATTACAACAGAAGTCATTACCAGCTTAAGTGGTGCCATTTTTATGGCCATCCTTGTTCCCTCCATCGGTTATTTAATCTTAAGTCAAAAATTAAAGAAATTAGATGCTGCAGCTGTTGCTGCAACCTATGGCTCTATTAGTGCTGTCACATTTATTACAGCCTCGCAGAATTTGGACGAATTAGGTATTCATTATGGCGGTCATATGGCTGCAGCTATGGCTCTCATGGAATCACCCGCCATCATTTTTGCTATCATTGTGGCGAGTAAAATCAGATCTCATCAACAAACACATGATGTAGCTCGTCCTAGTTTAGGCAAAATTCTCCATGAATCATTTACAGATGGTGGTCAGCTGTTACTTTTAGGGTCCATGATCATTGGCATTATCAGTGGTGATATTGCCCATGAAGTGTTAGCCCCTTTTTCTATTGATTTATTTAAGGGTATTTTGTCTTTCTTCTTACTTGATATGGGACTTCATGCCGCAAGAAATATTTCTGAACTAAAAAATAAACCTGCGATTTGTTTTTATTACGCAATTCTGGCACCCGTCAGTCATGCAATCATTGCGCTTATTTTGGCAAAAATACTGGGTCTTGAGTTAGGCAACGCCATTTTATTAATGGTGTTATCTTCAAGCGCCTCCTATATCGCGGTGCCTGCAGTGCTGAGACAAGCCTTGCCTGAAGTAAGCCCTGCGTTATATATGGGTATGTCTTTAGGGCTGACATTTTCATTAAACATTATTTTTGGAATCCCGCTTTATACATACCTCGCACAACTATGGATATAAAGTATAATTTTCACATGCGCCTCTTATTTTCATTACTCTTATTGGGATTTATTTCAAATAGCGCATGGTCCGCTCCCCAATATACTTTGCAAGATCTCATTGATATTGCAAAAAGAGAAAATCCTATTTTAGATGTCTTAAAGGCTAAAGAAGATGCGGCAAGATCAACCGTCATTACCGCTGAATCTTATTTAAACCCTGAAATTGAAGCAGGTTCAGGCCCTTCTAAATATCGGACACCCAATTCAACAGCAAATCAAAAACAAAATTGGGGTGTCACTTTATCGCAACCTCTAGAATTTCCTAATGTTAGAAGTGCAAGAAAAGCGGTAGCTGAATCCAGAGTCAATTATGCAAGCTCTGTGACTGAAGCAACAATCATTAATTTATCGCTTCAAATTAAAAAAGCGTTTTATGAAGTCTTGCAAAATGAAGCCGTCCTAAAAATTGCGGAAGGGGATCGTGATGCATTGAATGATATTCGTAGCAGAGTAGGACTTCGTGTCGAGGTCGGTGAGGCTCCGCGATATGAACTCATTAAAGCGGATACTGAGCTTATAGCAGCGCAGCGAGATGCAGATGCTGCCAAATTAAGAATTTATGAAAGCAAACTTTATCTAAGGGGTCTTGTGAGCAAGTCTTTAACAGACACTTTTGATGTAAATGGATCATTACCCCCAACCGATATCGCTCTCAATGCTGACTATTTAAAAGAAGAAATTAATAAGAGTCCGCGATTAAAACAAATTAAAGCTTCATCCGAGATTGCAGAAAATCGATTACGACTCGAAGAAAAACTCGTTAATCCTGGTGTAACACTAAAAGCAGGTGTTGACCAAGACCCTGATATTACCAGTTATCGTTTTGGTCTCAGCATTCCTATTCCTATCTGGAACCAAAGACAAGGTCAAATTGGAGAAGCCGCTGCTGGCTATCGTGAACTTCAAGCGCAATACACTGATCAAGAATTAGCGCTAAGACGTGATATTGAATCCGCTTTTCAGCGATATTTGATCGCGCAAAAACAAGTTAAAACCTTTGAGTCAGGTTTACTTTCTCAGGCCGAATCTGTGTTGAAAGTTGCCGAATCTGCTTATCGATATGGAGAACGTGGGATTCTTGAATATCTAGATGCCCAAAGAACATACCGGTTAGTTCGTAAAGATTACTTAGCATCAAAATACGATTATGTTGTAGCGATATTAGAAATTGAGCAATTATTAGGCATGGATATTTTGGAGAAAAAAATTTAAATGAAGACGTTACTTAAACAACTATTTTTAATATTCTTAACTGGGAGCTTGTTGATTGCATGTTCAAAATCAGAAGACACTACTCAGAAAAAGAAATTAGATCCTTTAGAGGTTGTCATCACGCCTGAGATCCAAAAACAAATTAAAACGGATATGGTGAATTATCAAGATATTAGTGACACTCTTTTAATTCCAGGACGTCTTGAAACTCAAAATCGAAAACTTGCAAAAATTGGTTCTCCTATTACAGGAAGAATCAGTGATCTTTACGTAAGCCTTGGAGATGTTGTAAAAAAAGGCCAAGTACTTGCGCGTGTCAATAGTATTGAACTTACCCAAACACAACTTACTTTAATCAAATCTAATCAACTCATTGGACTTAAAACAAAAGCGGTGGAGCGTGCGAAATTATTATTTGAAGCTGATGTGATCAGTAAGGCTGAGATGTTAAGAGTTGAAAATGAACTAGATGCAGTGAAGGCTGATTACAGAGCAAGCCGTGACCAACTCATAGTCCTCGGTATGAGTGAAAAAGCCGTTGATAAAATTGAAACTTCCGGACAGATTAATTCTTTTGGCGATGTGATCAGTCGATTTGATGGGATTATTATTTCACGTGCAATTAATGTAGGGCAAATCGTTAATCCTCAAGATAATTTATTTCATGTAGCAGATCTTAGTAAGCTTTGGGCCGTTGCAAACATTCCTGAGCAGCAATCTTCATTTATTCAAAAAGACGAAGTTGTCACGATTGAAATTCCCGCTTTGGATAATAAAAAATTTGAGGCAAAAATTATTTTTGAAGACAGTATTGTAGATCCTCAAACACGAACAGTGATGGTTCGTGCTGAACTTGATAATGCAAATCTTTTACTCAAGCCAGATATGCTGACATCAATGCATATTAGCTCAAAGAAAACATCTAAAATAGCGATCCCTATTTCATCTGTGGTGAGAGAAAACGATCGCAATCACGTATTTGTTCAAAATACACCTCAAACATTTAGATTAAGAGAAGTCGAACTTGGTATTAAAGACGGCAAGTTAATTACTGTTTTAGGTGGCATTACGCAAGGCGAAACAATTGTGACAGATGGCGCATTCCACTTAAATAGCGAGCGCAAGAAAAAAGAGCTTGAATAAAAATGATTGAAAAAATAGTCCGCGGCTCCCTCCAAGAAAGACTCATTGTTTTAGTCTTTGCTATCGCTTTGCTTGTCGCTGGTTTTTTTGGCGTCAAAAAATTATCTGTGGATGCATTCCCGGATGTCACAAATATCCAAGTTCAAATTGCAACACCTGCACCTGGCAAGTCGCCTGAAGAAGTCGAACGATTCATTACGATTCCAATTGAAATTGCGATGACTGGTTTACCAGGTTTGACCGACATGCGCTCGCTCAATAAAAACTCACTATCTCTCATCACGCTTGTCTTTACCGATAGCACGAGTGTTTACTTTGCAAGACAACTTGTCATGGAAAGACTCATGGAAGTGATGGAAAAAATGCCTGATGGCATTGTCCCTGTGTTGGGTCCTGTATCAACGGGTTTAGGTGAAATATTCCAATACACGCTTGAAAGACCCGGTGATGAAAATAAAGAAATTTCGCAAGAAGAACTGACGGAAAGAAGAACAATTCAGGACTGGGTGGTGCGACCGATGTTAAGAAGCGTTCCAGGTGTAGCTGAGATTAATTCCTTTGGTGGCTTTATTAAACAATACCAAGCATTGGTCGATCCAGACCGATTAAATCATTACGGACTAAAACTGCATGATGTGTATGTCGCTTTAGCTAAAAATAACGCGAACAGCGGTGCAGGTGTGCTTCCACAATTTGATGAGCAATTTTTAATTCGCGGTGTAGGTCTCATTCAAAATTTAGATGATATTCGTTCTATTGTTTTAAAAGAGCGAAATGGTGTGCCTGTCTATATGAAAGATGTAGCCGAAGTTAAATTAGGTCATGAAGTTCGTGTAGGTTCATTAGTTAAAAATGGGGACACCGAGGCTGTAGGAGCCATTGTCATGATGATTCGAGGTGGTAATGCAAAAGAGGTGGTCACGCGCATTAAAACTAAAGTCGATGAAATTAATCAGAAAAAATTACTTCCGGGTGGTCTTCAAATCAAATCATTTTATGATCGAAGTAAGCTCGTTGATTCGGCGTTATTTACAGTAGTAAAAGTTTTAATTGAAGGCGTCATTCTTGTGATTGCCATACTATTTTTATTCTTAGGGGATGTAAGATCAAGCCTGATTGTGGTGATGACATTACTTTTAACACCACTGATCACCTTTATCGCTATGAATTATCTAGGCATATCGGCAAACCTCATGTCACTCGGAGGACTTACGATTGCCATTGGTCTTATGGTAGATGGGTCGGTCGTGGTCGTAGAAAATACATTCCATCGGTTAGGGCATGATAAAACAAACAGCAAACTTAGAGTGATATTAGAGTCTGCAACAGAAGTCGGCAAACCCGTTTTATTTGGTGTGGGCATTATTATTCTTGTATTTATTCCACTCATGACATTAACTGGGATGGAAGGAAAAATGTTCAGCCCTCTAGCGGTGACTATTGCGATAGCCCTTCTCATTTCGCTCATTCTCTCATTCACATTAACGCCTGTTCTCTGCTCGTACTTCTTAAAAGGTGGCAGCGGTGAAGACACTAAAATTATTCAAATTATCAAAGCACCTTATTTAAAGCTACTCAATCTATCGTTAAATAATGAAATTAAAACCATCTCGATTGCTGTAGGCGTATTTGTTATATCGATAGTGGTATTACCATTTTTAGGCACTTCCTTTATTCCAGAAATGAAAGAAGGGACCCTCGTAGCGAATATCACGCGTATGCCTAATATTTCTCTTGATGAATCGATTGATATGGAGAAAAAAGCGACTAAAGAAATCGCGAGTGTGCCTGGTGTTTTAAGTGTGGTGTCTAATATAGGCCGAGGTGAAAGTCCTGCAGATCCTCAATCACAAAATGAATCGCAAGCAGTGGTGAGTTTAAAAGATAAAGATCAGTGGCCAGAGGATTGGACACAAGATACGATCTCACAGGAAATTCAGAAAAAATTAAAAACATTATTGGGTGCACAAATTGTCATGATGCAACCCATCTCGGCACGGGTGGCTGAACTCTCGACCGGTGTCAGAGCTGACGTCGCGGTTAAAATCTTTGGGGAAGATATTAAGTTACTTAAAAATAAGGCAGATGAAGTTGCAAGACTTGCTGGCAGCATTAAAGGGGCTGCCGATATTAAAATTGAAAAAGTATCAGGCCAGGGCTATCTTAATATTAATCTTGATAGACAAGCCATCGCCCGTCATGGATTTAATGCCTCCGATATTAACGATCTAATCGAAACAGCGATAGGTGGCAAAATCGCAACCCGAGTGTATGAAGGTCAAAGAAGTTTTAGTGCGGCAGTGAGATTCCCTGAAGATCATCGTGGTGATGTTGAAACCATCAGTAACACACTGCTCACCTCACCCAATGGATCTAAGATCGCATTAAAAGATTTAGCTCACATTGAAATTAAAGATGGTCCCGCACAAATTAGTCGTGAGTATGCAAAAAGAAGAATTGTGGTGGCAATGAATGTGAAAGATAGAGACTTAGGTGGTTTTGTGTCAGAGTTGCAAACCAATTTAGAAACTAAGATAAAACTGCCCGATGGATATTATTTTGTGTACGGTGGACAATTTGAAAATATGCAACGTGCATTAAATCATTTAGCGCTCATTGTGCCTGTGACGATTCTTGCTATTTTCTTCTTACTCTTTATTCTTTTTAATTCGATTCGCTATGCGACGATGATTATTACAGTCCTTCCTTTTGCAGCCATTGGGGGTGTATTTGGTTTAGCCATCACAGGCGAATATCTCTCCGTACCTGCTTCTGTGGGTTTTATTGCTTTATGTGGTATTGCTGTTTTAAATGGTGTAGTTCTAATTACCTGTATTCAACATTTAAGATCAGAGGGTATGTCGCAAATAGATGCGATTAAAGAGGGCTGTAAACAAAGATTAAGACCGGTACTCATGACTGCCACTGTTGCATTGTTAGCTTTAGTGCCGTTTCTATTTGCAACAGGTCCTGGTTCTGAAGTTCAAAAACCGCTCGCTATTGTAGTCATTGGTGGACTTATCACCTCGACTATATTGACATTACTTGTATTACCAACACTTTATAAAAAGTTTGAAGAAAAACATTTAGAAGCTTAACTGAAATGGGCCTAACATTATGAAAGAAATCAAAGCCATCATCCCGCCACAGCGGTTACCTAAAATTCGCTCCGCCATGAGAAATCTTAAAAATTTTCCTGGCATGACAGTCACTAAAGTAGATGGTTGTGGGCATGGTTTAAAAAAAGTCACTGATGATTTAAGACAAGAGCTTACTGATTACACACCCAAAATACTCATTCAAATGATTACACCTGATAATTTAGTGGAAGGTATATTACAAATTATTGTCGAAGTTGCTCATACAGGTCAGCAAGGCGACGGTTTGGTTTGGGTCACACCTATTGAACGCATGATTCGTCTTTCTGAAAAAATTATTGTCGAAGAAGGTTAGTTTTTTATAGAATTGAACTTAACATCTTAAAAGTTCATCTAATAATTACTTATAAAAAGGATACATCATGAAAAAGCTCTCGATCGTTCTTATGGTTTTAGCTTCAAGCTTTGTAAATGCTGCCGAATTTTCAGATATGGCCACCGTTAAACGAGTCACGCCTCGTTACATTGAAATCAACCGTCCTATTTCTTCATGTCAAACTTCAGCTGAAGCTACCCCTCCAAAAGAAAAAGGTGTCGCGGGTGCTATTATTGGCGGTGTGGCAGGCGGCCTATTAGGCAGTCGTGTCGGTAAAGGTAATGGTAAAGTTGCTGCCGGTGCAGTGGGTGCGGCAGTAGGTGCGGTTATTGGAGATCGTATGCAAAATGACGATACGAATGAGACAAATAATCTTGAACGTTGCACGCAGCGTGATAATTACCAAAGAGTTCAAGAGGGTTATATTACGACCTTTTCTTATCATGGTCATGAGTTCGAAGAAGAAACTCAAACCAAATATCGTGTTGGTCAAAAAGTATCCGTTCAAGTGAATGCCATTATTGATCAAACTAACTAAGGAATTTTTTTAAGATGAAACGTGTCTTTTATTTTCTTGTTACCAATCTTGCTATTGTTTTTGTACTTTCTATCACCATGCGATTGCTTGGAGTAGAGCCATTTCTTAATGCAAATGGACTTAACCTAAGCAGTCTTTTAATTTTTGCAGCGGTGATGGGCTTTGGCGGAGCTTTAATTTCACTTGCCATTTCAAAATGGTCTGCCAAACAAATGTCGGGTGCTGTGACCATCGACAACCCCAAAACGCCTGACGAAATTTGGTTAATGAATATAGTAAAAAAACAATCTCAAGTAGTCGGCATTCAAATGCCGGAAGTAGCTATTTTTAATTCTGCGGTTGTGAATGCGTTTGCAACTGGTATGAGTCGTAACAGTTCACTTGTTGCCGTTTCTTCGGGTTTACTTGAAATGATGACAAAAGACGAAGCTGAAGCAGTGATTGGTCACGAAATATCGCATATTGCAAATGGCGATATGGTCACATTGACACTGATACAAGGCGTTGTGAATACATTTGTTTTATTTTTTTCGCGCGTCATTGGCTATACAGTGGATAAAATCATTTTTAAAACAAGACAAGGTACAGGTCCTGCATTCTTTATCACGATGATTATCTCGGAATTACTATTGGGCCTTCTAGCTTCAATCATTGTCATGTGGTTTTCACGTCAACGCGAATATCGAGCTGATATTGGTGGTGGCCAACTCGCAGGAAAACAAAAAATGATTGCAGCCCTTCAGCGACTCAAAGCACAATATGAGTCTAGCGCTTTACCCAAATCAATCGCGGCATTAGGTATTTCAGGTGAACAGGGCATGGGCCTTAAGGAATTATTTTCGACGCATCCGAGTTTAGATGACCGTATTGCTAGGCTTCAACAAAATTCAAATTAAATTTTATTTGACATTAAATTGTTTGCTGTATTCACGCACAGTCGCAAGCATCACATCCACATGTTCAGGTGGTGTATGTTCTGTAATACCATGGCCTAAATTAAAAATATGACCAGCACCCACACCAAAACGATCTAATATACGCTTCACTTCTCTTTCAATCGCTTCAGGTTTTGATAACAAAATCGCTGGATCTAAGTTACCTTGAAGCGCTACTTTTTCACCCACTTTTTGGCGAGCCATACCAATATCGGTTTGCCAATCCAATCCTAATGCATCCGATCCTGCTGTAACTTGATCCTCTAACCAAAGTCCACCGCCTTTAGTAAACATAATCGATGGAATTTTTTTATTACTCATCATTTTTAGGTTAGACAAAATCACTTTCATGTAAGGCAATGAAAATTCTAAATAGCCTTGATGAGATAACGCACCACCCCATGAATCAAAAATCATAATCGTATCGACACCCGCTTCAATTTGCGCGTGCAAATATTGTGTCACTGCTTCTGTCGTTGTTTTTAAAATGTGATGAAGTAAATCAGGACGGCTGTAAGCCATTTTTTTAATCGTTAAAAAGTCCGTACCGCCTTGGCCTTCCACCATATAAGTCGCGAGCGTCCAAGGGCTTCCAGAGAATCCAATAAGGGGGACTCTTCCTTGTAATGCGCTTTTAATTTGTGAGACCGCATCGATCACGTACTTCAAATCTTTTTCGATATCAGGTATTTTTAATTTCTGAATATCCGCTTCATCGCGCAGAGGTCTTTCAAATTTAGGGCCTTCGCCGGCTGCAAAGTATAAGCCTAATCCCATCGCATCGGGCACCGTCAAAATATCTGAAAATAAAATAGATGCATCGAGGAGCGGATAACGATCAAGCGGTTGTAATGTGACTTCGGTCGCTAGATTTGGATTTTTACAAAGACTTAAAAAGTCGCCAGCTTTCTGACGTGTGGCACGATACTCCGGCAAATAACGTCCTGCTTGACGCATCATCCATACAGGTGTGTAGGGTGTAGCTTCTCTATGAAGCGCTTTTAAGAAGTTATCGTTTTTGAGTTGTGTCATAGATGATTTTAAAACTTAAAAATAAAGTTTTAAAAATTAACGTGGAAGGGTAGATGTTCCCATCAAGAATTCATCCACTGCGCGAGCACATTGACGTCCTTCGCGAATCGCCCATACGACAAGTGATTGACCACGACGGATATCACCTGCTGCAAAAACTTTAGCCTTTGATGTGATGTAAGCATCTTTACCTTCGGTGGTGGCTTTCACATTACCGCGTTGATCTTTATCCACACCGAAGAGGTCTAACATTTTTTGTTGTGTACTTACAAAACCCATCGCGAGTAATACAAGATCGGCTTTCAATGTAAATTCAGAATTGGGCACTTCCATCATCTTGCCGTCTTTCCATTCAACACGCGCTGCAATGATTTCTTTAACCTTGCCATTGTCCCCTACAAAACTTTTTGTAGTGACAGACCAATCTCGCTCACAACCTTCTTCATGAGAGC
>JACCEE010784696.1_pt1 | contig 12784 bp, 11 predicted proteins | sample 7449931 | NCBI WGS metagenome assembly JACCEE01 (sample SAMN15323457, study PRJNA562643) | freshwater metagenome | isolation source: river surface water | place: USA:Blue River Watershed | collected 2017-08-19 | reverse complement strand
CACCGGGTTGGACCCGGGTGAGGTGTTCGTGCACCGCAACGTGGCCAACGTGGTGGTGCATTCCGACCTGAATGCCTTGTCGGTGATCCAGTACGCGGTCGATGCCCTTAAGGTCGAACACATCATGGTGGTGGGCCACTATGGCTGTGGCGGCGTGTTGGCAGCCACCCGTGGCTTGCGGGTGGGGTTGGCCGACAACTGGCTGCGCCATGTGCAAGACGTGCGTCTGCGCCACCGCCAGCGGCTGAACCACTTGCCCCAGGCCGAACTCGAATCGGTCATGTGCGAAATGAACGTGATCGAACAGGTCGGCAACGTCGCCATGTCCAATGTCATGCAGGACGCGTGGAGTCGGGGGCAAAAAGTCACCGTGCACGGCTGGATTTATGGCCTGGACAACGGTTTGGTCAAAGATTTGGGCGTCACCATGAGCCATGCTGGCGAAGTGGTGGATGTTTTCCGCAATGCCTTCAAACGCTACCCCCGTGGTGGCATGCTTCCCGCCGCGTGACCCTTTGGGGTGGCGTGGTCTGTTTTTCATTGTTCTGATTGGAGAAAACCATGTCCGACCCCATCGTCATCGTCAGCGCTGCCCGCACCCCCATGGGCAGTTTTCAAAGCGACTTCGCCAGCCTGGCGGCCCACGACTTGGGCGGTGTCGCGATCAAGGCCGCGGTTGAGCGCGCCGGGATCGCGCCCGAACTGGTGACCGAAGTGCTGTTTGGCAACTGCCTGATGGCGGGCCAGGGCCAGGCCCCGGCGCGTCAGGCGGCCTTCAAGGGCGGCCTGCCCAAGAGCGCAGGTGCCGTGACTTTGTCCAAGATGTGCGGCTCGGGCATGCGTGCGGCGATGTTTGCGCACGACATGCTGGTGGCCGGATCGCACGATGTGCTGGTGGCTGGTGGCATGGAGAGCATGACCAACGCCCCTTACCTCATGCTCAAAGGCCGTGGCGGCTACCGCATGGGCCACGACAAGATTTACGACCACATGATGCTCGACGGCCTGGAAGACGCTTACCAGGCAGGCCGCAGCATGGGCACCTTTGGCGAGGACTGCGCTGCCAAATACAACTTCACACGTGAGCAGCAGGACGCTTTCGCGATGGCCAGCGTGCAGCGCGCGCAGGACGCGATCAAGAACGGCGGCTTTGCCCAGGAAATCGTGCCCGTCACCGTCAAGACCCGCGCTGGCGAAGTGGTGGTGTCGATCGATGAAGGCCCCGGCAAGATCAAGATCGACAAGATCCCCACGCTCAAACCCGCCTTCAAGAAAGACGGCGGCACCATCACCGCAGCGGCGAGCTCGTCCATCAATGATGGCGCGGCTGCCTTGGTCATGATGCGCGAAAGCACCGCTAACAAGCTGGGTTGCAAGCCCCTGGCCCGCATCGTGAGCCACGCCACCCACGCGCAAGAACCCGAGTGGTTTGCCACCGCCCCGGTGGGTGCATCGCAAAAAGCGCTGGCCAAGGCGGGCTGGCAGGTCGGCGATGTTGATCTGTGGGAAATCAACGAAGCCTTTGCTGTGGTGCCCATGGCCCTCATGACCGAGCTGAACGTCCCGCACGACAAAGTCAACGTGAATGGCGGCGCTTGCGCCTTGGGTCACCCCATCGGTGCGTCCGGTGCCCGCATCATGGTTACCCTGATCCACGCCCTGAAAGCCCGTGGCTTGAAAAAAGGCTTGGCCACGCTGTGCATCGGTGGCGGCGAAGCCACCGCTGTGGCGCTGGAATTGGTCTAAATTTCTGCTGTAGGAGCGACGCCCTCGTCGCGATGGGCGTAAGCCCTGCACAAAATATCGCCGCGAGGGCGCGGCTCCTACAAAGAGAAAAACCATGTCCACCGTCCTTCTGATTGGCGCCTCACGCGGCATCGGCCTTGAACTGGCCAGCCAGTACATCGCCGACGGCTGGCGCGTGATCGCCACGGCCCGGTCTGACGAGGGGTTGGCGCGTCTGAAAGCGCTGGGCGCGCAAACCCTGCGTCTGGACGTGGCCAACCCGGCCAGCAATTCAGGCCTGTCATGGCAACTCGATGGCGAAAAAATCGAGCTGGCCGTGTATGTGGCCGGTGCCATGGACCGTGCCAGTGTCAGCACACCGCCGACGCGCGACAGCTTTGACGCCGTCATGCACACCAACGTGATGGGCGCGATGCAGGTGATCCCGCAAATCGCCCCCATGGTGCAAGAGGCGCAGGGCGTGATCGCCTGCATCAGCTCGGTCATGGGCAGTTTGCAAGAGACCACCAGCGGCAACGCGGCGCTGTACCGCGTGAGCAAGGCCGCGCTCAACATGGTGGTGCGTTGCACGCAGGCCGAGCAGCCCCATGTCACCGTGCTGGCCATCCACCCCGGTTGGGTGCAAACCGACATGGGCGGGGCGGCCGCGCCCCTTACGCCCGAGCAAAGCGCGACCAGCCTGCGCCGGACGCTGAACCGCATCCTTGAACAACGCGACCCCGCATGCCGAGGCGCATTTTTGAACCACGACGGCCAGAGCCTGCCGTGGTGAGCCCCTAACGAAAGAACCCCATGCTGCTGACCCCCGACCAGGAAATGATCCGTGATGCCGTGCGCGACTTTGCACAGCGCGAACTCTGGCCCCATGCGGCCGAGTGGGACAAGAAACATCACTTCCCCAAAGACGTGCACAAGGGCCTGGCCGAGTTGGGCGCGTACGGCATCTGCGTGCCCGAGGAGCTGGGCGGTGCAGGTTTGGACTATGTGACGCTGGCGCTGGTGCTCGAAGAAATCGCGGCCGGTGACGGTGGCACCAGCACCGTGATCAGCGTGACCAACTGTCCGGTCAACGCCATCTTGATAATGTATGGCAATGCCGCACAAAAAGAGCAGTGGCTGCGCCCCCTGGCCCAAGGCCAAATGCTGGGCGCGTTTTGCCTGACCGAGCCGCATGTGGGCTCCGACGCTTCCGCACTGCGCACCTCTGCCGTGAAAGACGGCAACGAATACGTCATCAACGGCGTCAAGCAGTTCATCACCAGCGGCAAGAACGGCGACGTGGCCGTGGTGATCGCCGTGACCGACAAGGGCGCGGGCAAGAAGGGCATGAGCGCCTTTTTGGTGCCCACCAGCGCCCCCGGGTATGTGGTGGCGCGTCTGGAAGACAAGCTGGGCCAGCACAGCAGCGACACCGCGCAGATCAACTTCGACAACTGCCGCATCCCTGCCGAAAACCTGATCGGCCAGGAAGGTGAGGGCTACAAGATCGCCCTGTCGGCCCTCGAAGGCGGGCGCATCGGCATTGCCGCGCAAAGCCTGGGCATGGCCCGCAGTGCGCTCGATGTGGCCATCGACTACGCCAAGCAGCGCGAGAGCTTTGGCACGCCGATCTTCAACCACCAGGCGGTGGGTTTCCGTTTGGCCGAGTGCGCCACGCAGCTCGAGGCGGCGCGCCAGCTGATCTGGCACGCGGCCAGCCTGCGTGATGCGGGCAAGCCCTGCCTGAAAGAAGCGGCCATGGCCAAGCTGTTTGCGAGTGAAGCGGCCGAGAAGGTGTGCTCTGCCGCCATCCAGACCCTGGGCGGCTATGGTTATGTGAGCGACTTCCCGGTTGAGCGCATTTACCGCGATGTGCGGGTGTGCCAGATTTATGAAGGCACCAGCGACGTGCAAAAAATCATCATCCAGCGTGCGCTGTAACAGGAGACCCCCATGCCCATCACCAAAGGTTTTCAGGCGCTGGTTGACGAAGCCATGGCCCAGGTCACGACCTACAGCGTGGAGCAGGTGCGCGCACGCCTGACCGATGCGAATGTGCAAATCGTCGACATCCGCGATGTGCGCGAGCTGGAACGCGAGGGCACCGTTCCCGGTGCCCTGTTGGCCCCACGCGGCATGCTCGAATTCTGGGTCGATCCGGCTTCGCCCTATTTCAAGCCTGTGTTCGCCGACGAAAGCAAGGAGTTCATCCTGTTTTGCGGTGCGGGCTGGCGCAGTGCCCTGGCGACCAAAACCCTGGAAGACATGGGCATGACCAACGTCGCCCACATCGACGGTGGCTATGCCGCCTGGAAAAAAGCCCACGCGCCCATGGTCACGCTGGAGCAGCACAAGGCCGAGAGCGCTTCGCGCAAAAGCGTTTGATGGCGGCCAGCGTTTGCCCCTGCGGTCGCACCACCGCCAAAGGCCAGCCTCTCGCGTTGGATGCTTGCTGCGGCATGTATCACGCCGGTCAGGCGGCACCCGATGCCGAATGCCTCATGCGTTCGCGCTACAGCGCTTTTGTGCGCGGCGATGTGCCTTACCTGTTGGCCACCTGGCACAGCAGCCAGCGCCCCGCTGAGCTCACGCTTGAATCCGGGGCTCAATGGTTGGGGCTGGAGATCAAGCAACACCGCATGACCGGCGACAACACCGCTGAAGTCGAATTTGTCGCCCGCTTTCGCGTGGGGGGCAAGGCCATTCGCCAGCATGAACTCAGTCGTTTTGTGCGCGAAGACGGGCGCTGGTATTACGTCGACGGCGACGTGCTCTGACTCCGTGTGATGGATTCCGTATGATCCCCGCATGACATTCCAAGCCATTTTGTTTGACTGCGACGGCGTGCTGGTCGACAGCGAGGCCATCACCTGCGGTGTGTTGCGTGACATGTTTGAAGAGCAGGGCTGGCGCATGACGCTGGCCGAGTGCATGCAGCGTTTTGTGGGCCACACGGTCAAAAGCCAGCGCAGCACCATCGAGGCCCACACCGGTCAGCCACTGACCGACGCCTGGCTGCAACAGTTTTTTGAGCGCCGCAATGTGCGCCTGCAAGAAAGCATCACCGCCATCGAGGGCATCCACGATGCGGTGGCGCACCTGCACGACCACTGTCAGGGACGCATCGCAGTGGCCTCGGGGGCGGACCGATTCAAGGTCGAGATGATGCTCAGGCAAGTGGGTCTGTATGAATTTTTTGAAGGTCGGATTTTCAGTGGCCATGAGATGCCACGCAGCAAGCCTTATCCTGACGTTTACTTGGCAGCAGCCGCTCATTTGAAGGTGGACCCGAGCCGCTGCCTGGTGATCGAAGACACCACCGTGGGCATCACGGCCGGGGTGGCCGCAGGGGCCACCGTCTGGGCATATGCTGCGCCCCCTGCTGCGCATGAGCCGCTGCGCCAGGCCGGGGCCGCACGGGTCTTTACCGGTATGCGCGACTTGCGCCTGGCCTGAAGATCTGACTCAGATCAAACAAACTGCATGGCCTGTGCTTGGTGCAAGTCCATCGCAAGTCAAACGGTGTGAAATCAGGCGATCGCATCCATCGCCCAGTTCATGCCCAGCGCATTCAATTTTTCACGTTCCCCGTTTGACGCACTGACCCCCGAGCAGCAAGCTCGTTTGCGCGGCAGCATCGACATCGCGTACTACCCCGAAGGCACGGTGGTGCTCGAAGCAGGCGCACCCACCACTTGCTTGTGGGTCTGCATCAAAGGCCATGTGGCCCAGATGGAAGGCGACGACACCTTGGCCAGCCTGGGGCCCGAAGACGTCTGGGATGGCCGAGCCTTGGTGGCGGGGCTTTCCAGTCACCGCTTTGTGGCCAGCGAAGAATTGCTGGCCTACCAATTGCCACGCGATGTGCTGATGGGCCTGATTGCCGAAAACGCCACCTTTGGGGCTTTGCTGTTTTCGGATCTGGGCCAAAAACTGAGCGCCCTGTCCGAGCGCAGCCGTGCGCACGAGTTGCAGTCGCTCACTTTGTCGCGGGTGGACGAAGCTTTTTTGCGTCCAGCCCATGTGGTTGATGCGCAGTCTGATGTGCTGTCGGTGGTGCGTATCTTGCATGCACACGATGCACGGGCGGTGCTGGTGCGTGATGCGCAAGCCAACCCGCCGGCCTTGGGCATCTTCACCCACACGGCGGTGCAAGAGGCGGTGTTGGACGGTCGCCCCTTGGGTGCTGTGGCCGTGCGTGAATTCACGCGCTTCAAGCTGGTGAGTGTCAAACCCTCAGACACACTGGGCGATGCCCTGGCCTTGCTCACGCGCCACCGCGTTCACCGTTTGGTGGTGACCGAAGGCGAGCAGGTGCTGGGTTTGCTGGAAGCGCTGGATGTGTTCGGTTTTCTTTCCGGGCACTCGCATCAGCTGGCATTGCAGATCGAGGCGGCAGGCAGCATCGAGGCTTTGGCACAGGCAGCCGGGCAGATGAATGGTCTGCTGGCCCGATTGCACCGCAGTGGCACCCGCGTGGGTCTGATTGCGCGTTTGGTGCAAGACCTGCAGGCACGTTTGCTGGAGCGTGCCTGGTCTTTGCTGGCCCCGCCCGAGTTGGTGGCCAACAGCTGTTTGCTGGTCATGGGCAGCGAAGGTCGGGGCGAACAATTGCTCAAGACCGATCAGGACAACGCCTTGGTGCTGCGTGATGGCTACACCCCGCCGCCGGATTTGGCCGAGATTTGCCAGCGCTTTTCGGACGCACTGGCGGCGTTTGCCTACCCCCATTGCCCGGGACACATCATGGTCAGCAACCCGCAGTGGCGACACACCCAAAGCGAATTCACGCAACACGTGCGCCAGTGGCTTTTGATGCCGGATGCCGATGCCTTGATGAAGCTGGCCATTTTTCTGGACGCACACGCCGTGGCGGGGGATGCCGCATTGCTGCAGGGCCTGCAACAAGAAGCCCGCCGCAGTGCCACCCATAGCGATGCTTTACTGGCCCGCTTTGCTTCGGCCGTTGAAGCCTTCGGCAGCAGCCAAGGCTGGTGGAACCGCCTGTTGCATCTGGGCGATGCACCGACTGGCGTTCACCTCAAGAAAGAAGGCATCTTCCCGCTGGTGCATGGTGTGCGCAGCCTGGCTTTGCAAGCGGGGCTGCAAGAGACGGGCACCATGGCGCGACTGGATGCATTGGCTGCACGCGGTGTCATCAGTGCCACACAGGCCAGTGATTGGGGGCAGTGCTTGCACTTCCTCATGGGGCTCAAATTGCAGGCCGGTCTGGGCGAGCTGGACCGTGAAGTACCGGTCAGCGGCACAGTGAACGTGTCACAGTTGAGCACGCTGGAGCGGGATTTGCTCAAGGATGCGTTGGTCGTGGTGCGGCAGTTCAAAGCCTTCGTGCACCAGCACTTCAGGCTGGACGTTTTGTGATGGTTTCGCCGCTGCAAGTCCTGTGGCGCACCGTGCGTGAGCGATGGTTGCGCTACCACCTGGCGTTGCCCGAGTTCGCCTTTGTGCTCGATCCCGCGCCGCCAGGCGAATGGATCTCGCTCGACTGCGAAACCACGGGCCTCAAAATCGGCACCGACGAAATCGTGTCCATCGGTGCCGTTCGCATCGTGGGGGATCGCATTCTGACCAGCGAGCGTTTTGAAGTTTTGGTGAAGCCCCAAGGCCAGGTGTCGGCGCAAAGCATCCGCATTCACCGGTTGCGTGAAAAAGATGTGGCCCAGGGTCTGCCGGTCGACAACGCCGTCAAACGCTTGCTGCATTTCATCGGGCCGAGGCCGTTGGTGGGCTACTACCTTGAGTTCGATGTGGCCATGCTCAACCGCGTGGTGTTTCCCCTGCTGGGCTTTGGCTTGCCGCAGCCGCAGATCGAAGTCTCAGCCCTCTACCATGCCCACAAAATGCGGCAGTTGCCGTTGCACCAGCGTCAGTCACCGCCCGAGATCGATTTGCGTCTGGCCACGCTGATGAAAGACCTGGCGTTGCCAATGCTTGAAGCACACAACCCCGTCAACGACGCGGTGATGGCGGCCATGGCGTTCATCAAGCTGCGACATTTGAAACAAGCCAAGCTGGGATGAACGTGCCTCCATGGTGCGTTGAGCTAGCCTGAGTGCGGTCCCAAAAAAAGGGCGCCGAAGCGCCCTTGGATTTTCAGCAGAGGCTGAGCACTCAGTGGTCCGAAGCGGCGGCAGCGCCGTAGCCGGTTTCAGAGCGCACTTGCTGGGCCGGGAAGGCCGCGCGTTCTTTTTTGGCTTGTTCGCTCTGGTCGAGAATCGAGAACAGCCAGATGCTGACGAAACCGATGGTCATCGAGAACAGGGCGGGTGAGCTGTACTGGAACCAGGCCGAACCCTTGGGGTTGCCCAGGGTCACTTCCCACACCGCAGGCGACACCACTGTCAGCGCCACGGAAGAGATCAAGCCCAGGAAGCCGCCAATGACCGCGCCACGCGTGGTGCAGTCTTTCCACAGCACCGACAGGAACAGCACCGGGAAGTTGGCCGAAGCCGCGATCGCGAAAGCCAGCGACACCATGAAGGCGATGTTCTGTTTTTCAAACGCGATGCCCAGACCCACGGCAATCACGCCCAAAGCCAGGGTGGTGATGCGCGAAACGCGCAGCTCCGAAGCGCTGTCGGCATTGCCTTTCTTGAACACGGTCGAGTACAGGTCGTGCGACACGGCCGAAGCGCCCGACAACGTCAGGCCGGCGACCACCGCCAGGATGGTGGCAAATGCCACGGCCGAGATGAAGCCGTAGAACACATCGCCGCCCACGGTTTTGGCCACCAAGACAGCAGCCATGTTGGCCGTGCCTGCGCCGCCCTTGATCACGCCTTTGGCGGTGTCGGCCAGCTCGGGGTTGGTGAGCACCAGCGTGATTGCGCCAAAGCCGATGATGAAGATCAGGATGAAGAAGTAGCCCACCCAGGTGGTGGCCCAGAACACCGACTTGCGCGCTTCTTTCGCATCAGGCACGGTGAAAAAGCGCATCAGCACGTGGGGCAAACCGGCGGTGCCGAACATCAGGGCCATGCCAAACGAGATGGCCGAGATCGGGTCCTTGATGAAGCCGCCGGGGCCCATGATGGACAGACCGGCTTTGGCCGCTTCTTCGGGTGTTTTGCCGCTGGCTTCGGCAATGGCGGTTTTGACCGCCACGCCTTTGGCAAACAGCGCTTCGGGGCTGAAGCCGAATTGCGCCAGCACCATGATGGCCATGAACGTGCCGCCGCACAGCAGCAGGCAAGCTTTGATGATCTGCACCCAGGTGGTGGCGGTCATGCCGCCAAACAGCACGTACACCATCATGAGCGCGCCCACGATGACCACGGCCATCCAGTACTCCAGACCGAAGAGCAGCTTGATCAGCTGACCGGCACCGACCATCTGGGCGATCAGGTAGAACGCCACCACCACCAGCGTGCCCGAAGCGGCAAATGCGCGGATGGGGGCTTGCTTGAAGCGGTAACCGGCCACGTCAGCAAAGGTGAATTTGCCCAGGTTGCGCAGGCGCTCGGCCAGCAAGAAGGTGATCACGGGCCAGCCGACCAGAAAGCCGATGGAGTAGATCAGGCCGTCATAGCCCGAAGCCATCACGGCAGCTGAAATGCCCAGGAAGGATGCGGCCGACATGTAGTCGCCTGCAATGGCCAGGCCGTTCTGGAAGCCGGTGATGCCGCCGCCAGCGGTATAAAAGTCAGCGGCCGATTTGGTCTTGGCCGCAGCCCATTTGGTGATCCACAGTGTGCCGACCACGAAGGTGCCGAACATCACAATGGCGGTCCAGTTGGTGGATTGTTTGGCAGCGTCGCCAATGTCTGCACCTGCAGCCAGAGCAGTGCCGCCCGCGATCAGGGCCAGCGCGCCCAGGAAAAATTGCATCGCCTTGTTCATCGGGTGGCGTCCTTCAGGATGTCTTGTGTCAGCGCGTCGTAGCGCTGGTTAGCGCGGCGCACATAAATGCCGGTGATCACGATGGTGAAAACAATCACGCCCATGCCGAGCGGAATGCCCACGGTGGTCACGCCAGCGCCCAAAGGCTGCGCGAGAAAAGGCTTGTTGAAGGCGATCAGTGCGATGAAGCCGTAGTAAACGACCAGGGTCAGCACGGTCAGGAGCCAGCCAAAAGTATTGCGCTGCTTGCGCAGTTGAGCGTACTTTGGATGACTTTGGATCTTGGCGATCACGGGGTCAATCATTGTTATGTCCTGCTTAAAAAACAAAAAAGGCAGACACCCAAGTCACCCGATTTTTTAATCTGAGTGAGTTGTATGTCTGCCTGTGGGCTAATGTCGCAGAAGGGACTGACCTTGGGCTTACTCCGCGGGTTTCCCCGCTTGATTTGGTTTAAGCATTTTTTCGCATTGATTCCGGTGAAGAGCCTGTCCACCCCTTGAATGCCCGCATGAAGCTCTTTTCGTTTTGAAAACCCACCTCGGCTGCAATTTGCTTGATGGGCCGAGTGGTGCGCAAGAGCAAGTCGGTGGCGGTGTCTCGGCGCACGGCATCCTTGAGTTGCTGCAGGCTGGCGCCTTCTTCTTTCAGTTGCCGGTGCAGCGTGCGGGGCGACAGGTTGAGCCACGCTGCCAGGTCGTCGGCGTTGCGGCTGTGTTCGGGGTGCTCGGCCAGGGTCTGGCGCACTTTTTCCACCAGCAGTCGGTCGCGCCGGTAGGGGCGCACCGTCAGCAGCAGGGCGCGTTGCAGCATGCGTTGCAGGGCCGCTTCGTCGCGGCGCAGTGGCAGTTGCAGGTAGCCTGCGTCAAAACTCAACCGACTGTGCGGGGCCTCAAAACACACCGGGCCGTCAAACAGCACGCGGTAGCTGTCCACATGGGGCGGCGCGGCAAAGTGCAGGGCTGTGGCGCTCAGCGGGATGCGCGAATCGGTCAGCCAGCAGGCCACGCCCAGCGCGTTACGCAGCACCGACACCGTGCAGAATTCGCGCAGGTCTTGCAGGTCGTGTGACTCATGCAGTTCGATGTGGGCCAGACCGTCCGATGTGCTCAGCGCCAGGCGAATGTCGTCGGTCAGCAGGTTGTGGTGGCGACACCAGCGGGTCAGAGCCACCCCCAGGGTGGGGGCTGTCAACGAGGCGCGTACCAGCATGCCGTAACTGCCCCAAGGCAAGCGGCGGCGAAACCAGCCCAGCGCCTCGTCGTCCAGTTCGCGCATGGCGGCTTCGCTCATCCACTCCATTTGCAAGGCCGTCACCCGTGCACCTGGCTGGTTCAGTAAGTTTGGCGCAATTTGTGCATTTTGCAAGGCAGCGGTCGGGTCCATGCCGCGCTGCACATAAGCACGGACCATCGCCTGAATGAAGGCGATGGGGGTGGCTGCACGGGTGGAGGTGTCTGAGTGGCTCATGGTCCGATATATTTTGGCAGGATTTGCAACCAGCATGGCATGCCGGGTGTGTGTGTGGCCCTTATGCTGGCGGCTGTACGCGTTGCCACTGGAAACCCCATGACCGTTTTGCACACCCAAATCAACCCTCGATCGGCCGAATTTGCGGCCAACGCTGCCGCCATGCAGGCCGTTGTCAACGACCTGCGCACCCATTTGGAGCGTGTGGCCCAAGGCGGTGGTGAAGCCGCCCGAGCCAAGCACACCGCCCGTGGCAAGCTGCTGCCGCGTGAGCGCGTGCAAATGCTGCTTGACCCCGGCACGCCCTTCCTTGAGGTTGCGCCGCTGGCGGCCCTGAACATGTACAACAACGACGCGCCCAGCTCGGGTGTGATCGTGGGCATTGGCCGCGTCAACGGTGTGGACTGCATGATCGTCTGCAACGACGCCACCGTGAAGGGCGGCACTTATTACCCCATGACCGTGAAAAAGCATTTACGTGCGCAAGAGATCGCGCAGCAAAACCGCTTGCCCTGCATTTACCTGGTGGACTCGGGTGGTGCCAACCTGCCGAATCAGGACGAGGTTTTCCCTGACCGCGACCACTTCGGACGCATCTTCTTCAACCAGGCCAACATGAGCGCGCAGGGCATCGCCCAGATCGCGGTGGTCATGGGCTCGTGCACCGCCGGTGGCGCCTATGTGCCCGCCATGAGCGACGAGACCATCATCGTGAAGAACCAGGGCACCATCTTCCTGGGCGGCCCGCCCTTGGTGAAAGCCGCCACCGGCGAGGTGGTGAGCGCCGAAGACCTGGGTGGTGGCGATGTGCACACGCGCCTCTCGGGCGTGGCCGACCACCTGGCGCAAAACGACCTGCATGCCTTGTCTTTGGCGCGTCAGGCCGTCAAAAACCTGAATGCGCAAAAAGCGCCCAACATCGCCACGCACACCCCCGTGCCGCCGAAGTACGACGCGAAAGAGCTGTACGGCGTGATCCCGACCGACACACGCAAGCCTTTTGATGTGCGCGAGATCATCGCCCGCATCGTCGACGGCTCCGAGTTCGACGAATTCAAATCGCGCTTTGGCACCACGTTGGTCTGCGGCTTTGCCCGCATCGAAGGCGTGCCGGTGGGCATCATCGCCAACAACGGCATCTTGTTCAGCGAGTCGGCGCTCAAGGGTGCGCACTTCATTGAGCTGTGCTGCCAGCGCAAGACGCCGCTCGTGTTCCTGCAGAACATCACTGGCTTCATGGTCGGCCGCAAATACGAAAACGAAGGCATCGCCCGCAACGGCGCCAAGATGGTCACCGCCGTGGCCACCGCTGCAGTGCCCAAGTTCACCATCATCATTGGTGGCAGCTTTGGCGCGGGCAACTACGGCATGTGTGGCCGCGCCTACTCGCCGCGCTTCTTGTGGATGTGGCCCAATGCGCGCATCTCTGTCATGGGGGGCGAGCAGGCCGCGAGCGTGCTGGCTACCGTCAAGCGCGACGGCATCGAAGCCAAGGGGGGGCAGTGGAGTATGGAAGAAGAAGAAGCCTTCAAGGCCCCGATCAAGCAACAGTACGAAGACCAGGGCTACCCCTATTACGCCACCGCCCGCATCTGGGACGACGGCGTGATCGACCCCGCCGACACGCGCCGCGTGCTGGCGCTGGGCCTGTCGGCCTCGCTCAATGCGCCGATCCCCGAGACCAAGTTCGGCCTGTTCCGGATGTGAGGGCTGTGCAAATGAGTGCCCT
>JACCEE010630922.1_pt1 | contig 12784 bp, 7 predicted proteins | sample 7449931 | NCBI WGS metagenome assembly JACCEE01 (sample SAMN15323457, study PRJNA562643) | freshwater metagenome | isolation source: river surface water | place: USA:Blue River Watershed | collected 2017-08-19 | reverse complement strand
CCAGCGACAGCGGCGAGGGCGAGGACGATTTCGTCTTCACGCTGAGCAAGGAAGAGTTCATGCAGGTCTTCTTCGAGGATCTGGCCTTGCCCAACCTGGTGCGCACCGCGCTGGCCGAGGTGCCGGAGTGGAAGAGCCAGCGGGCCGGGTATTCGAGCGAGGGGACGCCCAACAACCTGCATGTGGTGCGCTCGATGCGCGGGGCGCTGGGCCGGCGCATCGCACTGGGCGCGTCATCGCGGCGGGAGCTGCACGAGCTGGAAGCGCAGTTGGCCATCTTGCGCGCCACGGTGCCCAGCGATGCCACCCTGGCGCACGAGCACGTGGCCGAGATCGCCGAGCTCGAAACCCGCATCGCCCACCTCAAGGGGCGCATCCAGGCCATTCCCTATCTGGATCCGATCGACCTGCGCTACCGCAGCCGCGTCAAGGTGCCGGTGCCCACGACCCAGGCGGTGATGTTCTGCGTGATGGACGTGTCGGGCTCGATGGACGAGCAGCGCAAGGAGCTGTCCAAGCGCTTCTTCATCTTGCTCTATCTGTTCCTGACCCGGCATTACGAGAAGATCGATCTGGTCTTCATCCGCCACCACACACAGGCTCAGGAAGTGAGCGAGCAGGACTTCTTCCACGCCACCGAAACAGGGGGCACCGTGGTCTCCAGTGCCTTGGTGCTGCTGGACCAGATCATCCAGGCGCGCTACCCGAGCAACGAGTGGAACATCTACGTGGCCCAGGCCAGCGACGGGGACAACTGGCACCACGACTCCAGCCGCTGCAGCGAGATCCTGGCGCAGAAGATCCTCCCGCTGGTGCGCTATTTTGCCTATGTGCAGGTGGCCCAGACCGAGCAGAACCTGTGGGATGAGTACCTGGCCTTGAGTGAGACCCACAAGCACTTCGCCATGCGCAAGGTGCTGGACGCCTCGCAGATTTATCCTGTCTTTCGGGAGCTGTTCAAGAAGGAAGGGGTGGCCGCATGAGCCTGTCTGCGCTGAGCAAGCCGCTGCCCGGGGTGTCGGACTGGTCCTTCGAGTTGATCGAGGACTACCACGACGTCATCCGTGCCACGGCCGAGCGTTTCCAGCTCGACACCTACCCCAACCAGTTGGAGATCATCACCGCCGAGCAGATGATGGACGCCTACGCCAGTGTGGGCATGCCGGTGAACTACCGGCACTGGTCCTACGGCAAGGAGTTCATCGCCACCGAGAAGAACTACCGGCGCGGCTTCATGGGCCTGGCCTACGAGATCGTCATCAATTCAAACCCCTGCATCAGCTACCTGATGGAGGAGAACACGATGGCGATGCAGGCGCTCGTCATCGCGCACGCGGCCTATGGGCACAACAGCTTCTTCAAGGGCAACTACCTGTTCCGGATGTGGACGGACGCGGGCTCGATCATCGACTACCTGGTCTATGCCAAGCACTATGTGGCGCAGTGCGAGTCGCGCCATGGTGTGGATGCGGTCGAGGCCCTGCTGGACTCTTGCCATGCCCTGATGAACCATGGGGTGGACCGCTACCGGCGGCCGGGCAAGCTGTCGCTGGACAAGGAGTTGGCTCGCCGCGAGGAGCGCGAGGCCTATCTGCAGCAGCAGGTCAACGACCTGTGGCGAACCTTGCCGCGCCGGGCCGACAAGGCCGAGGAGGACACGGTCAGGCGTTTCCCGGCCGAGCCCCAGGAGAACCTGCTGTACTTCATCGAGAAACACGCGCCGCTGCTGGAGCCCTGGCAGCGCGAGATCGTGCGCATCGTGCGCAAGGTGGCGCAGTATTTCTACCCGCAGCGGCAGACCCAGGTGATGAACGAGGGCTGGGCCACCTTCTGGCACTACAACCTGCTCAACACGATGTACGACGACGGCTGGTTGACGGACGGCATCATGATGGAGTGGCTGCAGTCGCACACCAATGTGGTCTATCAGCCGCCGGTGGGGCACCGGGCGTACAGCGGGCTCAACCCGTATGCGCTCGGCTTTGCGATGTACACGGATTTGAAGCGCATCTGCGAGCAGCCCACGCCGGAGGACCGGGCCTGGTTCCCGGACTTCGCCGGCTCGGCCGAGGGGCAGCCCAAGGAGGCCCACGCCTGGCTCCCGACGCTGGACTACGCGATGCGCAATTTCAAGGACGAGAGCTTCATCGGCCAGTACCTCAGCCCGAAGGTGATGCGCGATTTCCGCCTGTTCGCGATCCGCGACGACGAGGCCGCCTCCGAGTACGAGGTCAGCGCCATCCACGACGACAGCGGCTACCGGGCCTTGCGTGAGGCCTTGTCGCACCAGTACGACCTGGGCTCACGCGAGCCCAATATCCAGGTCTGGAGCGTGAACCTGCGCGGCGACCGGTCGTTGACCCTGCGTCATACCCAGCACAACGACCGGCCCCTGGGCGAGAGCACCCGCGAGGTGCTCAAGCACGTGGCCCGCCTGTGGGGCTTTCCGGTGCACCTGAACAGCCTCAACCTGGCGGGCGAGGTGCGCCAGCAGTGGACCGTGGCCCCGGCCGAGGGGGGCTGAGCTCAGTCGCCGAGGTCGCCCATCAGGCTGTCGGCGGCACGCTGCACCAGGCTGCGCTGTTGCACGGCGGCGGCCAGCCCCTCGCTGCGCAGCTTGCACAGCACGTGGCGGGGCAGGGTGTGGATCTCGGCGTGCTGGCGGCCCGTGAACATGAAGAAGCGGTGGTTGCGGCTCACCCAGATCAGGCGTGAGTTGACCCACTCGCCATGCAGCGACAGCTTGAACCAGGTGCCGGGGCGCAACTCATCGACCCAGGCATTGACCGCCTCGGGCCCCGAGGCCTCGTCCTGGGCCTGTGCTTCCAGCCCCATGGGCACGGTGGGCAAGGCGCCCACATGGATCTGTGGTTCGGGGTCGGGGTTGAGCTGCTCCCACACCGAGTCGATGTGCTCGGCGCGGATCTGCGAAACGATCTCGTGCGGGGTCAGTTCGGGGGCGGCTTCGACAGGGGCCGCGGGCACCGGCGGGCTGCGCAGATAGCGTGCATGCACGACCATCAACTGCTCCATCAGGTCGCCGCGCAGTTTCGGGGGCCAGTTGATCAGGGCCATGCCCTTGCGCAGCCGCTCGGTCAGGGACGGCAGCACGGCACGCAAGCGGTCACGCTCTTCCAGCGTGGTGGGGCGTTGCAGGCTGGTGACCAGGTCCTCGACCACGTTGATCAGACCGTGGCTCTCCGCTTCGTCCATCTCGGTTTGCGTCATGACATGCACCATGACCTCGACCCAGGGGCCGCGCAGAAAGTCGCTGACGATGATCGGGACGGTGTGGCCTTCCAGGTGTTGCTCGACCTGCTGATGCAGCAGCCCCTTGAGGGTTTCCAGATGGTCGGCTTCTTCCAGGGCCTTGAGCGTGGCCTCGCGGCTTTCGAGCAACTCGGCGCTCTGCGCATCAATGGCCTGCTGGATCTCGCTGCGGGCCTGGACGAAATCTTCGGTGTTCGGGGAGGTGTTGGCGACCAGCCGGTCAATGATCGGATGGATCTGGTCGATGAACCGCTGCTGCTCGGGGGCTTCCTCGGGGCGGAAACCGCTGACATAGGAGACCAGGTCGTTGATGAGTTGCCAGCTCGGGTGCTGCAGGTTGTCCACCAGTTGAGGCTCTTGCATGGCCAGGCGGATCATGCTGGTTTGCAGGTTCTGCACCACGGGCTGCACCGAGGGGACCGAGGCACTCTCCTTGACCATGCGTTCGAGCAACTGGCTCAGTGCCTGGATGGCGCGCGGGTCGCTGATCTGGGCGCCCAGCTGGTTCAGCGGCATTTGCTGCAGAGCCCGGTCGAGCGCGGCGGTGACCATCGGTGGGCTCATCTGCTGTGCGGCGGGCAGGCGCTGCAGCAGGGCATCGAGTGCACCGGGGCGGGTCACGTCCATCGGGGTGGCCGCTGGCGCGTGGGGGTTGACCACGGTCTTGAACTCCACCGGTGTGACGCCCTCCTGATGCAACTGGAGGTTGGCGTCGCCATAGAAACGGTGGAGCAGGCGTGCAAGCTCTCGGCCCGCGACGCGCAGCAGCAACTGGCGATCCGGACCGGGCAATGACAGCACGGACACCGCATCGCTCAAGGCGCGCGCGAAGGCGGCGGGGCTGAAGGGGTTGGCGGTGGCCCGGATGTCGGTGTCGCCCCGCAGGGCCGCTGAATAGGACTGCAGCTCACGCAGCGACCATTCGGTGACCAGGTCGATCAGCTGGACCGTGCGTGCCACCTCGATCGTCGCCTGTGCCGCCGATTCGTCCACCAGGCTGAGCTCGTCGAGCTTGCTGAACATGGACTTGGCCGGCGCCTCTTCGGAGGGGTCCTGACTGGTCGGGCGCGCCTGGCGTGCCTGCGCCACCTCCGTCTGAAAGCGGTGTGTCAGCGCCTCATGAAAGCGGAGCTGGTGTTGCTGGATCTGGCTGGCCACGCCAAACACCAGTTGCCGATCTGCGGCCACGGCCAGATCGCCCTTGGGGGCACGCAGGGCGTCCAGCGTGCGACGGATCACATTGTTGGCCAACTCGGGCAACAGACCGATCAGGCGTTCACAGTGGGCACGGAACTGGGGAGTCTCTGAGTTCATCGGCGCGGCAGGTGTGGGTGAGCGGGTGGGTGCCTGATTTTGCAGGCATTTGTCACATTTGTCAGAGTCCGCCTGCACTCTGAGGTTCCCCAGGTGGGAGAGGTGCGGGGAAAAGGGGGCGGGTGGCCCCGCTTATCTCGCTCAAGTTTGGACGGGTGTGGCCAACAATCCTCTCCAAGCAGGAGTATTCCCCATCATGTCCGACGACAGCGCACAAGACAAGCAGTTACCCGCCACCGCGCGGAAACTGCAGAAAGCCAAAGAAGATGGCCAGGTGGTCCGCTCCAAGGACCTCGGCCACTTCCTGGTCGTGCTGGCGGCCACCGGGGTGCTGATCGGGCTCACCCCGGTGTGGATGGGGCACATGAAGAAAATGCTGCACACCGGCTTGCGCTTCGACGCCCGCACGGTGGCTGCCCCCGAGATGATGGTCGAGCGGCTGAGCGAGTGGGCCATCGAGGGCCTGCTGGTGGTGCTGCCCTTTGCGGCGGGCATCATGCTGGCGGCCGTGGCGGCCAGTGTGCTGGCCGGCGGTTGGGTGATGTCCTTCAAGGTGCTGCAGCCGAAGTTCAGCGCGCTCAATCCCATCAGCGGCATCGGCCGCGTGTTTTCCAAGCAGCAACTGGTCGATGCCCTCAAGGCCAGTCTGCTGGGCATGATCCTGGGTGTGGTCGGGATTGCCTTGTTGTACCAGGCCTGGCCCCGCACGGTGGACCTGCTGGCCATGCCGCTGCCGGCGGCCATTGCCACACTGGGTGCCACCCTGGCCGAGGTGCTGGGTTCGATGCTGCTGGTGATCGCCGCGTTCGCGCTGCTCGACTGGCCGCTGCAGAAGTTCCTGTTTGCCCAGCGCATGCGCATGAGCCACCAGGACATCAAGGAAGAATTCAAGCAGCAGGAAGGCAACCAGGAGGTCAAGGGTCGCATCAAGCAACTGATGCGCGAGCAGGCCCGCAAGCGCATGATGGCCGCTGTGCCCACCGCCGATCTGGTCGTGATGAACCCGACCCACTACGCCGTGGCCCTCAAGTACGACGAAGGCAGCATGGGCGCGCCGCGTGTCGTGGCCAAGGGGCTCGATCTGGTCGCGCTCAAGATCCGCGATCTGGCCACCGAGCACCGTGTACCGGTGCTGGAAGCCCCGCCGCTGGCCCGCGCGCTGTACGCCAACACCGAGCTGGAGCAGGAAGTGCCCGTGGCGCTGTACACCGCCGTGGCCCAGGTGATGGCCTATGTGTTCCAACTGCGTCAAGCCTTGAGCGGCCAGGCCCCGATGCCGGGCAACCTGCCGGACCTGGACGTGCCACGCGAACTCGATCCCCAACAGTCCGACCAGGCCAAGGCCCGGGCTGCAGCCATGCAAGCAGAGGTTGAAGCATGAATCCGGTGATGCAAAGACTCCAGGCGATGATGGGCGGTGACCCCAAGCGCTTCCAGGCCATGGCCGCCCCCGTGGTGGTGGTGGCGGTGCTGGCGCTGATGGTGCTGCCCCTGCCGCCCTTCCTGCTGGACATCTTCTTCACCTTCAACATCGCCACCGCGCTGATGGTGATGATGGTGGCCGCCACGATGCTGCGCCCGCTGGACTTCGCCGCTTTTCCGGCCGTGCTGCTGCTGACGACCCTGCTGCGCCTGGCGCTGAACGTGGCCTCGACCCGTGTCGTGCTGATGGAAGGTCACAGCGGCCCGGGTGCCGCTGGCGCGGTGATCGAGTCCTTCGGTCACTTCCTGATCGGTGGCAACTTTGCGGTGGGCCTGATCGTGTTCGCCATCCTGGTCGTGATCAACTTTGTCGTGATCACCAAGGGCGCCGAGCGGATCGCCGAAGTGGGCGCCCGCTTTGCCCTGGACGCCATGCCCGGCAAGCAGATGGCCATCGACGCCGACATGAACGCCGGCCTGATCGACGAAGCCGAGGCCAAGCGTCGCCGCCGTGAAGTCGGCGAGGAAGCCGAGTTCCACGGCGCCATGGACGGTGCCTCCAAGTTCGTGCGCGGTGACGCGATCGCCGGCATCCTGATCCTGTTCATCAACATCATCGGTGGCTTCATCATCGGTGTGGTGCAGCATAGCCTGTCGGCGTCCGAAGCTGCCAGCTCCTACATCCTGCTGGCCGTGGGCGATGCCCTGGTCGCCCAGATCCCCGCCCTGCTGATCTCGGTGGCCGCTGCCATGGTGGTGTCGCGCGTCGGCAAGGAGCAGGACGTCGGCACCCAGATCATGGGGCAGATGCTGGCCAACCCCAAGGTGGTGGGTGTGGCGGCCGGCATCATCTTCCTGCTGGGCGTGATCCCGGGCATGCCTGCCATCGTGTTCCTGCCGGTAGCCAGCTTGCTGGGCTACAGCGCCTGGCGCAACCACCAGAACCAGGAGGCCGCACGTCTGGCGCCCAAGCCCGTCGACAAGCCCGTGGCCGCGGCCAACCCTGGCGGCGAAGCCACCTGGGAAGACCTGCAGCCCGTCGACACCCTGGGCCTGGAAGTGGGCTACCGCCTGATCCAGCTGGTCGACAAGGACCGTGGTGGCGACCTGCTCAACCGGATCAAGGGCGTTCGCCGCAAGTTCGCACAAGAAGTCGGCTTTTTGCCCCCTTCGGTGCACATCAAGGACAACCTGGAGCTGCGCCCCAGCCACTATCGCATCACCCTGCGCGGGGCGGTGGTGGGCGAGGGCGAGGTGTTCCCCAACATGCTCATGGCGATCAACCCGGGGCATGTGACGAACCCCATCCAGGGGGCTGCGGCCACCGACCCGGCTTTCGGCTTGCCGGCGGTGTGGGTGGAAGAGCGGCAACGGGATGCCGCACAAATGGCGGGTTACACGGTCGTTGATCCATCGACTGTCGTGGCCACACATCTCTCACACTTGATGCAACTGCACGCCGCCAAGCTGCTGGGCCGGGTTGAAACCCAACAGCTGGTGGAGCATGTGACAAAACTGGCTCCCAAACTCATCGAAGACGTGGTTCCCAAAATGGTCGGCATCCCCATCCTGCAAAAGGTCCTCCAGCTCCTGCTGGAAGAGGGTGTGCACATCCGTGACATGCGCTCCATCATCGAAACCCTGGCCGAAAGCGCCTCGGCCGGTGGTCAGCTGGCGCAAGATCCGGCCGAACTGGCCCGCCGCATTCGCATTGGCCTGGCTCCTGCCATCGTGCAGCAGATCTATGGCCCGGTGAAGGAGCTGGACGTCATCGCCATCGAGCCCGACCTCGAACGCCTGCTGACCCAGGCCCTGACCTCGCCCAACGGTCCCATGCTGGACCCGGGCGTGGCCGACCACCTCACGCGCCAGGCGGCCGACGCCACCCAGCGCCAGGAAAACATGGGTCAACCGGCCTGCCTGCTGGTGCCAGACGCCATCCGCCCCTCGGTGGCGCGTCTGCTCAAGCGTGCGGCCCCGCGTCTGAAGGTGTTGGGCCACAGCGAGATTCCTGAGACTCATTCGATTCGCATCGGTACCCTGATCGGAGGCCACGCATGAACGTCAAGCGCTTCATTGGACGCAACAGCCGCGAGGCCATGCAAAAGGTCAAGGCGGCCTTTGGCGACGACGCCGTGGTCCTGTCCACCAAGCCCGCAGCCGAAGGCGGCATCGAGATCCTGGCCATGGCCGGCGAGAGCGTGCCTGCCATCGACAGCTACGTCACCAACGCCCCGGCCCCGCGTGCAGCCTCGGTCAGCCTGCCCACCGGCGCCCGCAAGGCGGCCGACGCCCCCACCGCAGCACCGGCCCGCTCGGCCATGGCCAATCTGGCCAGCTCCGTGCAGGACGATGTCAAGCAACTGGCCATGAGCACCTTGTCCTTCCAGGACTATGTGCGCGAACGCATGCTCAAGCGCCGCCAGGCCGCCATGCAGTCCCGTGCCGAGCCCGCCCTGGTCGACAGCGCCGAGGCGCAACTGAACCAGCGCTTCGCCGCACCCAAGGCCGCCCCCGTGCCCGAGCACACCGCTGCCGTGGACCTGGGCGCCGACCTGGTGCACCGCCCGGCCACCCTGGACGATGAAGCCGACGACGACTGGCAGTCGTATCAGGCCGAGAAAGCCGCTGCCGCGGCCGCCATCAGCCGTGCGTCTGCACCCGCCCGCGCCGCCCGTCCGGCCGCTGCCGCCCATGCTGACCTGACGATGGCGCAGATGGTCCCGGCCGCTGCACACCGTGACGAGCCGCGCGCCAGCGCCACTGACACCGCCACCTCTGAAGCCCTCAAGGCCGCTCAGGACGCCAACGCCTTCATGATGGGCGAGCTGCGTGCCATGCGCGCCATGATGAAGGAACGCTTTGACACCATGGCCTTCGTCGAAAAGCTCGGCCGCACTCCCGCGCAGGCTGCGCTGGCGCAAAAGCTGCTCGACGGTGGTTTCTCGGCCGTGCTGATCCGCAAGATGTTGGACGCCATGCCCGCCGAAGTCATCGACGGCACGCACGACGAAGTGCAGTGGGCCACCCAGGTGCTGCAACGCAACCTGAACACCGCCGACCGCGAACGCGCCATCGAAGACCAGGGCGGCGTGTTCGCCCTGATTGGCTCCACCGGCGTGGGCAAGACCACCTCGACCGCCAAGCTGGCCGCCACCTTTGCCGCCAAGCACGGTGCCTCGAACCTGGGCCTGATCACCCTGGACGCCTACCGTGTCGGCGCCCACGAACAGCTGCGCGCCTACGGCCGCATCCTGGGCGTGCCCGTGCACATGGCCCACGACCGTGCTGCGCTGGAAGACCTGCTGGAACTGCTGTCCGGCAAGAAGATGATCCTGATTGACACCGCCGGCATGGCCCAGCGCGATGGCCGCACCAAGGAACTGCTCGACCTGCTGGCCCACCCCAGCATCAAGAAGCTGCTGGTCATCAACACCGCTGCCCAAGGTGACGCCATCGAAGACGTGATGCACGCCTACCAGGCCAACGCCTGTGCGGGTGTCATCCTGTCCAAGCTGGACGAGGCCGTCAAACTCGGCCCGGCCCTGGACGCCCTGATCCGCCACAAGCTCAAGGTGCTCGGCGTGGCCAACGGCCAGCGCGTGCCCGAAGACTGGCACCGCCTGTCCTCGCAGGCCCTGGTGCACCGTGCCCTGCGTGCCAGCCTGAATCCGGCCTACCGCCTGGATCCGACCGAGGTCAGCCTGGTCTTCTCGACCCCCAGCCCCACCGAGTCCCAGACGTCCGCCCGCGCCATGTGAGATCCCGCCGTTCTCGCTGAACGTTCGCTTCTTCCGTTTTCAGATTGCGCCGATGACCCGCCACGTCCGCCCCCAGGCCCGCTTTGCCAGCACCTGCGCCCCAGCGCCTGTCGACCAGGCTCAAGGGCTGCGGCAGATGTTTGTCTCGCGCGTCCTGCGCTTCATCCCCGTTGTGGCCAACAGCCGCTCGGGCTGCGGTGGCCTGGTGCTGGAGCGCCTGTGCGCCGCCTACGCCAGCTTCGGGCTCAACACCCTCGTGGTGGACGCCAGTGACCAGGCCCGCGCGCCCAGCGAACTGGTCGCGTTCGACCTGGGCGAAGGCATTGAAACCCTCTCCACCCAGGTCAGCTACATGGCCGCTCGGGGACTGCCCCTGCGCCATGCCGATGCCCGTGGCTCCTGCGCCAGCCTGCTGCCCGCGCTGGCCGATGCCTCGCCCCGCAGCGATGTGGTGCTGGTGCACGCCTCGGCCAGCGAAATCGTGCGCCTGTTCGGCCAGCCTGCGCGTGGCATCCCCCTGCGTCCATTGGTGTTCACCAACGACATGGCCGAAGGTCTCACCGATGCCTACGCTGCGGTCAAGATCCTCAGCCAGCGTGGCGGCTGGATGAGCTACGACCTGCTCATGTGCGCCCCCCTGGAGAGCGCCCAGGCCGAACCCGTGGCCCAGCGCCTGGCGCGTTGTGCCGACGATTTCCTGGGTGTGGCCCAACGCAGCGCCCACCAGCTCGATCCGCAGCAAGCCCCCACGGCCGACCCCGATCCCCACTTTATGGAGATGGCCGCCGCCCTGTTGCACGGCGCGCTGCCCTTGAGCCTGGGTGATTCGGCGTTCGAACATCTCACCTCCCCGGGATCGGCCTTGCCGGCTCGCGTTGCCTCGGCCCATAATTGATGTACATGGAACCCAGCACGTACTCAGCCAAAGGGCGTCTCGACGTCAACGCCATGTTGCGCCAGTACAGCCCGCTGGTGCGTCGATTGGCGCACCAGATGATGGCCAAGCTGCCCGCCAACGTCGAGGTCGATGACCTGATCCAGGTGGGCATGATTGGCCTGGCCGATGCGCTCAGCCGCTTCGACCCGGCGCAAGGCGTGCAGATCGAGACCTTTGCCACCCAGCGCATCCGGGGCGCCATGCTCGACGAGCTGCGCGGCGCAGACTGGCTCAGCCGGGGCACCCGCAAGCAGCAGCGCGACATCGAGAAGGCCGTTCACCGCCTGGAGCAGCGTCTGGGACGTGCACCGCACGAGAGCGAGATCGCCGTCGAGATGGGCCTGAGCCTGGACGACTACCAGGAGATGCTCGGCAAGGTGCGCGGCACCCAGCTCATCTACCTCGAAGACATGAGCGGCGACGAGGGCGATCAGGATTTCCTCGACCGTCACGTGGCCGACAGCGGCAGCGACCCGCAGCACCTGTTGCAGGACGATCGCATGCGCCATGCCCTGGTCGAAGCGATCAAGAAACTGCCCGAGCGCGAACAGCTCGTCATGAGCCTCTATTACGAAGAGGACATGAACCTCAAGGAAATCGCGGCCGTGCTGGGCGTGACCGAGTCACGCGTCTGCCAGCTCCACAGCCAGTCGATCGCCCGCCTGCGCGTCAAGCTGCGCGAGTGGTGACCGGGGGGCGCCAGCCGGCGCACACGCCTTTTTGACCGGCTTCAAATTGAGGTCAATTGTGCAGTGACCTTGATTTTGTCCTGAGATGTGAGTTTTGCCGCAACCGGTTCAGGGATGCTCCCTCGAAGATGCGCGCAACTCTTCGGACATCCCATGCACGCTGACCGCTCTGCTGCTTACCTTTTCCACCGCCACGACATCGTGGTGCTGTGGGGCATCGCTGCCGTGTTCATCGGCACCCTGGCCTACGGCTGGATCTACAACAACCTGATGCTGGGCCTGGTGCTCGGCCTGGTGTTCATGGGTTTGTCGCTGGGCGTGGCCGCCTGGTCCAAGAGCGGGGCACTCAGCCGCGTGGCCTTGCCGGTGCTGGGCATGACCATGGTCGGGCTGATGATCCACGTCGCCCGCGGTCACAGCGAGGCCCACTTCGCCGTCTTCGCCTTTCTGGCCTGCCTGGTGGTCTACCGCAGCAGCGTGGCCATCATCGCGGGGGCCGTGGCCATCGCCATTCACCACCTCTCGTTCAACCAGTTCCAGACCTGGGGCTGGGGCCCCATGTGCTTCACCGAGCCCAGCTTCATGCGGGTCGTGGAACACGCCATTTACGTGGTCGTTGAATCGGTGGTGTTGATTCTGCTGGCCCTGCGCGCCCGCGCCGACTTTGCCACCGCCGAAGAGCTGATGCGCATCGTCGAGCAAATCCAGGGCGACAACGGGACCATCAACCTCAACGCGTCCCATCTGTCGGTCAAGGGTCGCGTCAGCCGCAAGCTGGTCGATGCCTTGCAGCACATCGAGACCGCGATCCAGCAGGTTCACCGCTCCTCGGATGCCATCCGACAGGCCAGCGGCGACATCGCGCACGGCAACCAGTTGCTGAGCAGCCGCACCGAAGACGCGGCCGCCAGCATCGCGCAAACCGCCGCTTCGGTGGAAGAAATCGCCTCCACCATCCGCGCCAGCGTGGACAACGCCCACCAGGCCAACCAGCTCGCGGGTCAGGCCTCCGATGTGGCCACCCGGGGTGGCGAGGCCGTGCACCGCGTCGTGGACACCATGTCCGGCATCCAGCAGTCCAGCCGCAAGATCACCGACATCATTGGCGTGATCGACGGCATTGCCTTCCAGACCAACATCCTGGCGCTGAACGCGGCCGTGGAGGCCGCGCGCGCGGGCGAGCAGGGCAGGGGGTTCGCCGTGGTCGCCAGCGAGGTGCGCAGCCTGGCCCAGCGCAGCGCCGAAGCTGCCAAGGAAATCAAGCAGCTCATCACCCGCAGCGTCGAGCAAGTGGACTCCGGCAGCAGCCTGGTCGGCAACACCGGCGAGATCATCGGCGAGGTCGTCGAGCAGGTGCGCCGCGTCAGCGCCCTGGTCAGCGAGATCACCGT
>JACCEE011302070.1_pt1 | contig 12789 bp, 12 predicted proteins | sample 7449931 | NCBI WGS metagenome assembly JACCEE01 (sample SAMN15323457, study PRJNA562643) | freshwater metagenome | isolation source: river surface water | place: USA:Blue River Watershed | collected 2017-08-19 | reverse complement strand
TGTGCCGATGGACGACGACGAAAGTGTGCCGATGGACGATGATGAGAGTATGCCGATGGACGACGATGAGAGTGTGCCGATGGACGATGATGAGAGTGTGCCGATGGACGACGATGAGAGTGTGCCGATGGACGAGAATTAAATATTTCTTTATAAAAAAAAAATAAAAATGGATGTATTAATACAATTTAAATTTATTTATTACTTTATTTATTACTTTATTTATTACTTAGTTAACTATATTATATTATATTATATAATATTATATAATAATATGCCTGAAGGACCAGAAATTAAATATATAAGTGAAATATGTAAAAAATATCTTAAAGGATGCGAGTTGACAGATATTATATCAAATTCAAAAACAGTTATAAAACTACCAAAAAAATCAAAAGTTATCGATGTATTATCAAAAGGAAAATTAATGATTTTAGTATGCGATGATTATTATTTTCATATTCATTTTGGTTTAACTGGATGGATGGTATTTGAAAATCCAGAATTTCCACGTTATGAACTACAATTTAAAAAGGATAATAAAACTATTATGGCTTATATCGATGATTCTAGACGATTTTCTAAATTAAAAATAGTAAATAAAACTCAACACGACAAAGCTCTTGCTAAATTAGGAATAGATATATTGACACCTGAATTTACATTAGAATTTTTTTTAGAAACTATAAAGAAAACATCAAAAAAAATAGTAGCATTTTTACTTGAACAAAATAAATTTTGTGGTGTAGGTAATTATATTAAAAATGAAAGTTTATATATTGCTAAAATTGATCCACATCGTAATTGTGATGATTTAAATGATAATGAAATAAAAGCACTTTATAATGGTATAAAATTTTGTGCTTATTCAAATGCATTAGAACTTTTAAAAACAAATAAAAAAGATGTAAGTCCTGATAAAAATTTTATAAAGATGTTAAAATCAATCGATACTGAAGTACCATATGAATATAGAGTATATCAACAAGATAAAGATCCAAAGGGATATAAAGTTATTCATGATGAAATTTCAGGTAGAAAAACATATTATGTTAAAGAAGTACAAAAATAAAAAATATTATCTTTTAATTAATTAACTTGTTGATATTATGTTATTTAACATCTTTAATTTGAATATAAAATATAACAATTAGAGATATAGCTAATAATGCTATAATATGTTTAGTATCCATTAATTACTATATATTTAGTTAATATAAAAATTGATAAAAAATATTAAAAATTTTAATACTTTTTTCTTTGAATATTAAACTTTATTTAATATTTTCTGAAAAAATTGAATTATTAAATTACTCAATATTATAATAAAATTTATAATATTAACTCTTTATAATGAATCATATTGTCGATTCTATCAAATCAACCATTTTGGGTATTGATGGACCTTGCATTATTTATGTCGGTGTTGGAACTTTTGCAGGATTAATTACTAATACAAATAATGGTCGTATTCTAGAAGATCAAAACTATCATCAGTTTCCACCTACTTTACAAAATCTTTACAAAGAACATAAAGATTTACATTTAATTATTATTTTAATCGATCCAATGCAAGAAAATCCAATTTATATGGCTACAGATAATAATTTAATTAAAAAACTTTTTAATAATAATCCTTGGCATTGTATCGAACATGAAAATTTTGAAGTATATATTAATGAACGTATTTCAGTTTATACTTTTCGTAAAACAGTTATAACAAAAGCATCGATTTATAATAATTCAGAAGGATTAACAGATATTACAGAAGATTTAAGAGAATTAAATAAACTATGTATTCAAAATGATATAACATTTGTATATCATGATTTTACAGGACGTGATACTTATAAAAATCTTGATTTTTATTTTGTAGATTTAATTTCTGATTATTCAGATCAAATCATTTATGGTATCGGTAATGGATTTTTTACAGGATGTTATTTTGATATGTGTGATAAAAAATCTCATCTTGCAACTGTTATTGAAAATAAAAAAAGAAAAGTTATCAAGATTTTTAATATTAAACATATTGTTAAACAATATTATCTAAAATATAAAAACATGAATAATTATACTATTGATATATATTTTGCATCTATTTTAGAAAGATTTGGATTTGAACAATCAGAACAAATTTATGGTCAAATTGAAAAAATGCTAGAAGATTTTAAATATAATTTTAAAAACTATTCTATCTATCTATTACGTAGAATTAAAGAATTTAATGAACGACTTTTACAAGGAGTACCAGAAAAAGATGATGATGACTTTTGTGGTAATTATTATTATTTTAATAATATTCCTACACATATTAAAATCATAATTGAAAAAATGTATCAAACAAAGGATATTAATATATTTTCAAAATCACTTGAAATGATTGCAAATGTGTATGAAAAAGAATTAAAATTTATTATTCTTAATACTCAATTTCAACATTATACTCCGATTGAAACTCTTAGTTATATTACATCAAATTCTGATAAATATAAATGGTTTGAAGCATTTAATATGATTGCTAATTAAATCTCTCAGGATGATACTTTTTTTTACAAAAAAAATTGAATTTTATATTATTTCTAATACTTTATTTACTATTATATATAAATATAATATGATTTACCTTTACGATATCTTTGATTTAGTCTACACGCATGTGATTGAAGTACTTCCATTTTTTGTGATATTTCAATTATCATATAGTTATATTTTGAAGCGGTTTTTTGATTTTAATGCTTCATATTTTCTATTACATCTAATAGTAAATATGATTAATACTTGGTTCACTCTTCCTTTTGTATTTAAAATGATTTCTGATCCACTTGGTAAACATTTTCCTCTAGATTATTGGGAACATCTTGATTATATTTACCCAATGGTTATCGGACTTCACACTTTCCATCTTAAATATCATATCAAAAATATCTACAATGATGAACTCCTTCATCATTTTCTAACACATGTATTTTGGTATGTAACATACATTAATAATGATCCAATGTTTATTGTTCCAATGATTGTTATGTCAGGTATTCCTGGCGGTGTTACTTATCTTCTTCTGTTTCTTCAAAAACTTAATAAAGTTTCTAAATTAACTGAAAAGAAAATCAGTATGTACCTAAATATCTGGATGCGTGCACCATTTTGTGTAATGTTTTCAACAATTCTATACATTAAGAGTGTCCAACCAGAATTTGTAGAAAATTATTGGTTTAATCTAATTATGATCTTTTTTACAATGAAAAATGGTGTTCATTTTATGCATACTATAACTGAAAGTTATTATGAAAATATCTTTAAAAAAAATGATGAAAATGAAAAAGTTAAAGAAGAATAATTTTATTTAATAGTATAAATATACTTATAATATTATGGGCTGTTGTAAATCAAAAGAATTAATGTTTAATCATAATACTGGAGAATTTATTATGAAATTATATGATAATTGTAATAATGATAATATATTAAATTTAAATAAAGCAATTAAATTATATGAATCTGAAAAAAATAATTTAAATGGTGGAGATCTTGATTATAAAATAAAATGTATTATTGTTATGTCTTTTATTCGTGATATTGATAAAATTATATGTAATAATAAAAAAATATTAAAAATGAATGATATAAATAAAAATGATTATATTAATAAATATTTAATTAATATTAAAATACCAATATTTATAATTGAAGAATTAGAAAAATATAGAAAAAATATAAATACAGAAAATTTAAATTTAATGAAATCTTTTGATAATTTAGATAACAATTTAGATAATAATATTGTAACAATCTATTCAAATGATAAAAAAATAAATATAATGTGTAATTTAATTAATAATATACAAAATATTTAAATTTATAAAAGTTATTTTTTTATTCATTATATAATATATATAATGAATCACACAGAAAAAGTATCTGATGAATTTAAAAATTTTATTAAAAGAAAATGTGTAAATGATAAATCTGTATCTTGTCAAATAGATGATAATAAATTAAATGAAATAACAAGTTTTATTGCACATGAAATTCCAACATGTAAAAAAATAGATATTACATTAGATGATTTAAAAGATGGTAAAGTATTAGCTAAAGGGGGTTTTGGATATTCATATATAACTGCTATGAATAATAATTCTAGAAAAAAAATTATTAAAGTAGCTATATGTACTGATAATAAGGCAACTGAAGAATTAAAATCTGAATTAAAATTACATTCTGAATTAGTTAATTCTAAATTTGATGTTTTTATTAAATTAAATGGTTATTTTGTACGTAATCGACAAAATGAATATGAATATTATGATTATAGTAATAAATATGATAAAGTTGTATGTACAAGTACACCACAAAGAAATGGTGTATTTACTACAGGTTGTGAAATTTATATGATTTTAGAGGCTGGGTTTGGAGATCTAACAAAATATATGAATGATAAAATTGTTGAACATAATGGTCTTAAAAAGGCATTAAATGCTAACAAAACATATAATGTTAATACATTATTAAAAGTAATAAAATCTTATAAAGTATCTGAATATTTTTTAGAAAATCATGGTAAATTATTTATTCATAATGATATTAAAATTGAAAACATAGTATATATTTCTGATACAAATTTTAAATTTATTGATTTTGGTTTATCAGATTTAATTGATAAATTCTTTGTATTTAATGATATTAAAGGAACTGAATTTACTTATGATATGTTATATGATGTTCCAGAATACAGAACTGAATTAAATAAATATAAAGATTATGGAAGAATTAAATCTCCATTATATGATATGTTTTGTATATGTATTGCTATTTTTGAATTTATTTGTTATACTACACTAGATTTATTAGAAGGTAATACAAATTTATATCAAAAATTATGGAGAGTTAAACAAGTTGTTGAACAAAATAATTTTAGTTATGAAATGAGAAATTTAATAAATAATTTAATAAGTTTAACTACTTTAATTTTTGATTTCCATCAAAAAAATCTTAATATTTTAATTAAAACAAAAGATTATAACAAATATATTGAAGCAAATAATTTAGAAAAACTAGTAGTTCCACGTATTTATAATAATGAACCACCAGTTTATAAAGAAAAGAATAATAATAAATTACATAATGATTATCACTATTTTAATCAAATTGTTAAATATTATTTAAATCTTTCTAGATGTTAATTTTTTTATAAATATATTTTTTTATTTTTTTTATTTTTCTAAGTTAACTAATATATATAATGGACTTATATAATATGGTTGATTCGTCACAAGATAACACAAACACAAATCCAGATATTTTTAATTATTATTATTCTAAATTAAGTGATACACTTACTAAACCAAAAGTATTCGATGATATAAAAGAAACTGAAGAAATTACAAAATTAATTATTGATATAAAAGCTTATAAGGAAAAAAAATGTGGACCAATTGAATTAGAACAATCTTGTAAAATTACAGATAAAGATATACAAAATATTTCAAAATTTTTAGCTCACGTTGTTCCAAAATGTGAACAAACTAATATTACTTTAGAAGATATTAAAAATGGTAAAATATTATCAAAGGGAGCATTTGGTTATGGATTTAGTGCAGGTAATACTGTTATAAAAATTATTATTTGTAAAGATATTAGAAATACTGAACAAACAAAAAAAGAAATAAATATTCATAAAATTTTAACATTACTTAATATGGATATTTTTACTAAATTAAAAGGATATTTTGAATTAAATATTGGTGCTGATTCTTATAGATATTATACTTTTTATAATTATTATAAAAATGCCAATAAATATGAAAAATTAGAGAATTGTAACTTTAATTTAAAATATGATAATATGTGTGAAACTTATTTATTTATAGAAAAAGGTGATCATGATTTAGAAAAAATAGTAACTGTTGTAAATTATAATGACGATGAAATGACTGATAAAAAAAATATATTAGAAAAAGTTAAAAAAATAACAGAACTACAGATTGTTGATAAATTTAAAAAATTATTAACTATATATAAAACAATTTTTAAAATGAATGGTAATGTATTTATTCATAGTGATATTAAAACATCAAATATTATTGTTATTAATAATAATGAGGATGGTGTTAAATATAAATTAATTGATTTCGGTACATCATTTATTTCTAGTAGTTTTTTTAATAATGCTATTGGTGGGACTCCAAATATATTTAAATTATTATATTTTGATAACTTTAAAAAAAAAAATTTTATACCAAATAATTTAATTGTATCGCCGTTATATGATTTATTTTGTATATTATTTAGTATATTTGAAATATGTATTGGTAGAAAACCTGTTAATATGGGTGGAGTTAAAGATAGTATTAATAAATTTTTATCAGAATATCCAACTAATGATGAATATAGAGAACAAAAACAAAAATTATATAAGATGTTTTATTTATTAGAAATGATAAGTGATTTTCATGTATCAATTATGAAAGAATTTGAAAATTATATGATTACAAATGATACAAAATCAGATTCGATTGTATCTAGAATATCAAAATATATATCAAGTACGCCCATAGATATTATAGAATTTTTTGATATGAAGAATTTTAATTTTATTAATAGAGAATATTTTAGAGAAACTGGACTCGATTTTAATAAAAAACCATTATACGAAGAATTATATTCTCATAAATTAAAAAATGATGTCGTTTATTTAGATAAAGTTATGTGCTATTTATTTGGTTTTATCCCTGAAGAAATATTTAGTTTTTAAATTGTTTAAATTAAGCACTGTACACTATATGATCTATTTATAGTTTCAATCATTATAATATTACTTAATATAATGATAAAAAATTTGATCTCCTTTAAAGTCGACTACTTTTTTATTATTAATGCATTGGATTAATAATAAAAATTGAAAAAATATAATACATATTATAATCAGTTATATATATCTTAATAATCATATATTTAAAATGAACTCTTTCTTTGAAGCTCTTCTTAACAAAATTAATCTGAATGATGATATGTCAGATATATATAAGAATATCTATAATTTTGTGAAAAGTTTTAATATTACTGATGATAAACTAAAGGAAATATCCGAGTTTTATTGGGGTGATATTAATGATGAAACTATTAATTATACAGATTTGTATGAATTTTCTGAATCATTACGAGAGAAGCGTCCTCTTAGTAAATTTGAATTAATTTTAACTAGCTGTTGCGTATATTTATCTCGTCATCGTAGTGAATGTGTTCAAAATAATTTTAAGGGAGAATGTCTAACTAAAAATTATACTAATCGGTGTAAGGAAATTTGCAAAAAATGTATTTGTACCGTGTAGTGCCAATCTTAAGACCCCTAGGTGTCTTAAGTTTTGGGCACTAACGCTAGCGAAAAGTTCTTAATTTAAGGGGGCTTAAATTAGGCACTTTACGGTATTATGTAATAGCAAAAAGTATTTAATTTAAAGGGGTTTAAATTAAGAACGTAATGCCTTTTTATATACAGCATCATCATCACTAGAGCTATCATTTTTTTTAAAGTCTAACATTTTTTTTATTTGCTCATTGTTTAATTTTCGCGCAGCTAAAAATGCATATTCATTAGAAATTTTTGCATTTTGTAATTTTATAATATTATTTTTTTGTTCAATTGTTATATCACCCATAAAATCTTTTGCAGATTCACATGCTTGTTCTTCAGAAAATTTATGATTTTTTTTTAATTCTATCATATTTTTTATTTGTCCACTTGTTATATCACCTATTAAATCTTTTGCAGCTAGGTATGAATATTTTTCAGAAAATTTATGGTTTTTTTTTAATTCTATCATATTTTTTATTTGTCCACTTGTTATATCACCTGATAAATTCTTTACAGCTAGATATGCATATTCATCAGAAAATTTATGATTTTTTTTTAATTCTATCATTTTTTGTATTTGTCCACTTGTTATATCACCTGTTAAAATTGTTGTAGCTAGGTATGCATATTTATCAGAAAATTTATGGTTTTTTTTTAATTCTATCATTTTTTCTATTTTTTTTTGTCTTATACTTGAACTATCACCTGTTAATTCTTTTGCAGCTAGAATTGCATATTCTTTAGAAAATTTTGCTTCTTCCAAATGTCTAACTACCCACAGGTTGTTAGATGGTACACCTAATGATATAGCAGTAATCTCATCTGCTTTATACTGTATCTTTATAGACTTTTCTACACATTCTGCATCACATTTACCACCGCTTTGTCTTTGTAATTCTAAATATTTTGATTTGTATTTTAGATACTTTGTATAGTAATCCATTATTATATATTATAAAAAATATAAATTATATATTTTTTATTTTAAATATTTATTTTCTATATTGTCTGTAGAATCGTCCCCGAAATAATCCCGGTATGTAGATCTATACTTTTCGTAAAATAGTTCCTCAGAATTATCATATTTTCGTTCATTTAATAAATTTAATATTTCATCTAAATTTATTTTATTTTGTGATTTTATTATTAGCTTTGCAAATTTATATGAATATATACTATCAAATATATGTTGATTATTTGATTTTAATTTTATCATCATTTCTCTTGTTGTATCATCTAATGTTGCACCTTTATATGCAAATTCATCAGAGAAAGGTCTTAATAATGTTGTTGTTTTTGTTTTTAATTCTATCATATTCTTTATTTGTTCTGGTTTTAATTTGGCACCCTCATATGCATATTCTTCAGTAAATTTATGTACATTTTTTAATTCTTTCATTTTGTCTCTTGTTGTATCATCTAATTTTGCACCTTCATATGAATATTCATCACTAAAATTATTTGGTGCTGTTTTTAATTCTATCATTTTATTTATTTGTTCTGGTTTTAATTTTTTAAATTCTGTTTCATTATTTTTTATAAAATTATTATCAAATTTAGCATCTTGTAATTTACATATATTATTCTTACATTTACCACCGCTTTGTCTTTGTAATTCTAAATATTTTGATTTGTATTTTAGATACTTTGTATAGTAATCCATTGTTATATATTATAAAAAAATATAATTTATATTTTTTTATTTAATAAAAATTGGTTTTTGTATATGTTTTAAGATTTGGCTTGTTCATATGCTTCTATGTATGATTTACCTGCTTGTTTTAATGTTATCATCTTTTCTATTTGTTTATCTGTTAAATCTTTTGCACCATTATATGCATATTCATCACTAAATCCATGTTTTGTGTTTAATTCTATCATTTTTTCTATTTGTTCTGGTGTTAATTTTGCACCTGCAAATGCATATACATCACTAAATTTATATGGTTCTTTTTTAAATTCTATCATTTTTTCTATTTGTTTATCTGTTAATTGCGCACCTTTATATGCATATTCATCACTAAATCCATGTTTTGTGTTTAATTCTATCATTTTTTGTATTTCGTATGGTGTTAATTTTGCACCTGCAAATGCATATACATCACTAAATTTATATGGTTCTTTTTTAAATTCTATCATTTTTTCTATTTGTTCTTTTGTTAATTCTTTTAAACCCAAATATGCATATTTATCACTAAATCCATGTGTTGTGTTTAATTCTATCATTTTTTGTCTTTTTTCTTCTGTTAAATATCTTACACCACTGTATGCAAAGTTTTCATCAAATCCATATTTTGTTTTTAATTCTATAATTCTTTTTATTTGTTCTTCTGTTAAATATTTTGCACCTTCATATGCATTATAGTCATCACTAAATCCATGTTTTGTTTTTAATTCTATCATTTTTTCTATTTCTTTTAGTCTTAATTCTGTAACACCCTTGTATGCAACGCGATCACCAAAACCTGCTTTTTTTAATTTTATCATTTTTTCTATTTGTTCTGGTGTTATTTCTGTTGCACATTTATATGCATATTCATCACTAAGTCCATGTGTTGTTTTTAATTCTATCATTTTATTTATATTTTCTTCTGGTAATTCTTTTGCTTTTTCATATGCTTTTGTTTCATCAAAAAATCCACGTAAGTATATCATTACTTGTATTCTTTCTGGTGTTAATTCTGAACCCAAATATACATAATCTTCACTAAATCTATATGGTTCTTTTTTTAATTCTATCATTTTTTGTATTCTTTCTGGTGTTAATTTTTTTAAGTCTTTTGTAGATGTTATAAACCTTTCAGTAAAATTATTTTCTCTCAATGCACATATATTTTTATTTTCTAAAAGAGAACATTTACCACCGCTTTGTCTTTGTAATTCTAAATATTTTGATTTGTATTTTAGATACTTTGTATAGTAATCCATTGTTATATACTATAAAAAAATAAAAAAATATAAAAATAGTAAAAATAATATATATTTTTTATATAACAATTCTTTGATACAATGACAAAAATATATCAGATATTTCATCAAATTTTACTGAAAAATAAACCAAATCTGGATATTTCATAAACATAACATATTTTTCTTTGTTTCTAATAGAATAATTTATTCGCCATTCACCTATATTTATATGTCCATATGGTTGAGTTAATAAATCTTTTAGATCATCTTCGTATAATTGATTTGAATTAAATATTATCGTCATAAAATAATTTGGATATTCAAAAAATATTGTTATATTATATGGTTCAATTGGACATTTCTTTTCTTCACATATATAAAAAGCTTTCATGTATTTAATAATAATTAATATATTATTAAATTAAAAAAATGAAAAATAATATTTTAGTTATTTTAATAATAAATATATATTATTTTATTTTTAGAAATGTAAATTTAAATCTTTTTTAATTTAAGATATTTTTGTTTATATTTAAGATATTTTGTTCGATAACATCTTGCATTCCATCCATCTATATTTGTTTGCAATAATTGATTAAATGGTGCATTATAAAGTGCAGGTATTAACATATTATTTACATTATTAAAAAAATTATATGCGTTTTGATTATATATTTCCATATGTAATTCGATTTGTTCTTTTAATTGTGTATATAATAAATGTGATATACTTGCAAATATTTGTACTGAATTAATTTTATCTGGTGATAAATGTGGTTGTAGATTATTTTGGTCACCATTACATGTTATCATTAATCTATTAAATTCTAACATAGATACTGTTACAGATGGTAAAACTATTGGTTCGTGAGTAATAATATTATATCTAACATAATGAATATATTGATCATGTAATGCTACACATAATAATTGTCTATAATAATCGGTAATTGCTAAAAAATTATTAAATTGTTGTTGATGTTGTATATTTTGTGGATCTAAACCATAATATAACATATATGGATGATTATCTACAAAATCTATATTATATTCTTGTCTAGGTGTATAAACTGGTCTGTAATTTACAGATGGACGTAAATTAATTATAGAATCTGATGTTATTGCTATAAAAAAATCTAATATATTTGTAATTCTTGGTAAGACACTAATTACACCTATATGTCTATCTCTACTAACTTCATCCATAAAATTAAATAAGTTTTGATCAAAATGTTGTCCTATTTGTTGATGTATCCAATCTGTTATTTGACTAGTATCAAAATTAATTCCTATATTTAATTTGATTAAACCACCTTCTGGTAATCTTTCAGGATTTACAACAAATGGACAAGTAGTCTGTGATAGTTGATTATTAAAACATATGAATGGATAAATCATATTTGCTCTAAAATGATTTGTATGTCCATCAGAAATATAATAAGGTATTCTTGTTGTCATATTATTTGCTGGATTTGTTGTATCTGTATATGATATTTGATAAATTAATACTCTTCTAATAGGTGTATCAATATAATAATAGTTAATTGGTTCAAATAAAAAATATGTATTTGGAACTAAAGAAAGTCTTATTCTATATAATTGTATATCCATTTTTATATATTATAATTATATAAAAAAGAATATATTTTTGTATATGTTATATTTATATTCTTTTTGGTAGTTTATTATTACCGTAAAGTGCAAGCGTGAGTGCCCATAACTTAAGATCCCCCTTAGGCACTACACGGTACTACACGGTATTATTCTATATTTATTGTATTACAACTTGAATTATCTCAATAGTTTCTTAGTTTTTATTATTAAAATTTATCATTTTTTTGATTTTTTATTTTATACATAAAATAGTGTTTTTAATAGTTACAAATGATAGAAATATATAGTTATTCTTAATTGTAATTATTATTAAAATTATTTTAAATATTACCCTTATATTTTGCATATTTTTGAAATATTTTTGCAGGAAATTTTGAAAATCCTAGACCCCTCAACACACATAAAAAAATTTTTACACATCCCATTACAATTATTATACATATATACTTTTAACCATTATACAATGCTCGCGCGCGCGCACGCGAGCACAATATAGTTTTTAACAGTATATACTTTTTAATATTTTAATATATTTTAATATATTTTTTAATAATAAATCATTTCCCTTTATAATTATTATACATATATACTTTAATACATTTTATAATATTTACTATAATTAGATATCACATTATAATTTGTATACATATAATCTTTGTATCATTTAAATATTACTATAACAATATTAATATTATTATGATATACTTTTTTATATTGTATTAATGGGATAGCACATTTTATGTGGTATACATATATACTTTTAAAGATTATGTCAATATAATAAAACATGTTTTCGATATTTTCGTAAATAATTAATAAACTCTTGAGATAACTTAATGTTTTTGTAAATAATTAATAAACTCTTGAGATAACTTAATGTTTTTGTAAATAATTAATAAACTCTTGAGATA
>JACCEE010292043.1_pt1 | contig 12791 bp, 20 predicted proteins | sample 7449931 | NCBI WGS metagenome assembly JACCEE01 (sample SAMN15323457, study PRJNA562643) | freshwater metagenome | isolation source: river surface water | place: USA:Blue River Watershed | collected 2017-08-19 | reverse complement strand
TAGACTGAATGCTTAAGAAGTCTTGGTAGTCCAGTATGTTGCATAGACTACGCTGAAGGATGCGGCAAGCTCTACGCATATCCTCAGGATTGCGGAATGCTCCCCAATTAATGGAGCCCAGAGTACAGAGAGCGATACGACCAGCATCGTCATCAAGACGCTTAAATGGCTTAGTAGGTAATAGAATTTCACAGCAGAGATTACTTTGGTAAATTGTATGATACTCAGGATCGAACGGTCCTTGGTTCATTACGTTATCGATAAACACAAGATAGATACGTCCTGTGTCTGTACGTTCTTTTAGGATACCGGACTTGAACACTTCTTCTGCGTTCATTACCTTCTTACGTAATCCTTTTTGTTTTTCATACTTTACATACAGTTCTTCAAATAGTGCTGTATCTTTGTAGAATGCTTCATACAAGTCAGGCACTTCGTTAGGATCAAAGAATGTAATGTTTTCTTTATTTTTAAAACGTCTCCAGAAGAAAGCACTAAGCACAACGCCATAGTCCATGTGTCTTACACGAGTTTCTTCAGTGCCTTGGTTGTTCTTAAGAACAATAAGGTCGTCGAACTGATGATGCCAAATAGGATAGAATACAGTTGCACTTGCGTTTCTAATACCACCTTGTGAACAACTACGTAAGTCGCCAAACCACTTCTTAAGGAAAGGAATCATACCGGTGTGCATAATCTCGCCGCCGCGAATGGGCGATCCTAGTGGACGTAAGCGACCAATCTCTAAACCAATGCCTGCACGTTTGCTGGCATACTTGGCCATCATTTCTCCACTTGCAAAGATACTATCCAAATCGTCATCACTGCGAATGAGTACGCAACTGCTAAACTGCTTGGTAGGTGTGCCCAAGCCAGCAAGAACAGGAGTAGCGAGAGTAAATAGACCGTCAGAAGCCGCATTGTAATATTCCTTAATGTAGCGCATACGAGCCGTGTTTGGCTCTTCTTTATGGAACACAGTTGCCGCGGCAACCATGTAACGAATCTGTGGTGTTTCGTAAATTTCTTTAGTAGCACGATTGCGTACTAGATACTTTTCAATTAACTGCTCAATAGCCGCATAAGAATAGTCTTCGTCCTTCTCATGCTCTAGCATGTCGTTCATTTTGTTCCAGTCGTCTTCGGTGTACCACTGAAGTAACTCTGGAGTATATAATCCTACCTCAACATTCTTTTTTACAATTTCATAAATGTGGGGAACTTGATAGTCACCATATACATCTTTGCGTAGCATACTCAAACGCTGTTTGCCTGCTACGTATTGATAATTGGTGTGTCCTACGTCTGGGTTGTGCTCAACGTCAATCAAATCAACGATAGCACGTAATGTTATCTCGTCGATTTCTTTAGTTGTTATGCCATCGTAAAAGTGTGGTTGTGCTTTGATTTCAATCATCGACTGACTTACGTCAGCAATGCCTGCACAAACTTTCGCTACCTGCGCCTGCCACTTCTCAATCGTTAAAATTTCTTTATTTCCGCTTCTTTTTATTACTGATATATTATTCATTTACGCCTCGATTGCAAAGTATGATATTTAGTACTGTTCTTCCAGCACATGGATTTTTTGAATATGTATGCTTTTTGGAATGTCTTTAATATACACACTTTTTTCTTGGTCTAGTCCTATAACACGGTCGCCCGCAACTAACATATAATATAGTTTTGACTCTGACTTGTCAAGGCCTACTCGTATTTCGTAACGCCAATCTTTATACAAGTCGGTGAGCATAAGTGTGTATGCGATTGCCAATATAGAAGTATATTCGCAATACACGTTCTCTTCGATCATTTCCCACGGATCAGGCCATGTTTCGGGATCGTAAGGGTCTATGTTCCTAGTCGATTTAGGAACAGTATTCCAAAAGTCTATTACGTATTGGATAGGGTCTGGCTTAGAGACTAGATCGTCTCTAAGTTTCCTCCAAACACTTAGACGGTCTTCAAACCTTTTTTGAATCATGTATTAACTAATTGTTTCGTACCAATAGTTAATATAACCGTCTTCGCTTGATGCTGTATTAGTGTAGCGAACGAATACAGTTTCCTTTTCAGTATCTAAGTCAACATCTTCCAATGTCGCTGAGAAACTTAGTCTTTCAATGTTTGCAGAATTGCCAATAGTACTACAATCGTCAGTGATGTGAATAGTATCGGTACTCTTATCTACATTGATGAATAGTGTACCTTGACGAGATACATCCATTGCTGGGCTCACGTAGAAATAATGAACCTTGTGAGATATACTTTGTATAGCAGGCAGTTTTATAAATGGACTTCCTGTTGCCAAAGCGTCAATATAGATTTCTGTGTTGTACTTGTGATCTGACTTTACAATTCCGCTGGCTTCTGGAATGTAAGGAATAGAATTTAAGAACGTTGGATTAGATGTAAGCTCAATACTTCTATCGAAGTAATCTCCAGTAGAGATGTTACCGCCTGTAGTGAATACAATTACATCGTGTGCGGCCGTTTCTTCTGTACCACCATCGTTGCCAACTTGTGTATAAACGTTACCTTGTGAAATATTTCCTGCACCAGTGATAACTTCGAAACCTGTTCCTGTAATTCTATCAAACTTACAACTGATAAACTTGTTCTTTTGTGGACCGTACTGTCTGCCACTGGTCACTGGATCTACGTTGTGACCAAAGCGAATACCTTGACCTAGTTCATAGAATAATGAAGTAGTAAAGATGTTTGATTCGATATCGTATGTGCTATCGATACCGTAGGCAAAGTTAACTATATCGCAGTTATCAAATATGTTATTAGTGCAAGATACACTTGCTGACTTTGCTACTAATCTTAAGCCAACACTTTCGGCATTTATAGTGCCGGATGGATAACTCCACACACCTTCTAACTTAACGTCTTTGAATGTAGAGTTCTTACATGATACTAACTCTAGACTTGGATAGTTAGCAACTGTATTTTTAAAAGTCATGCCAGAGATGTCAATAAATCTAGGCTGATTTAAACTAGTCATAGTTGAAGTGTCTGTATAAACGCCAGGGGTGCTGTCGTCGCCTACAGTATAAGCAACTGCAAAGTTTCCAGTTTGTTGAATAATAGTTTTATCTTTGCCTGCACCAACTAAGTTAGCAAATGGAGGAATGCGCAACGGCGAAGAAATTTTATATGTGCCTGCTTCGAACAACAACTTAACTCTACTAACTACAGATCCTTTTGTAGCATCATTAAGATACAGTTGATCTATGGCTCGTTGAATTGCTAGAGTATCATCTGTAGTGCCGTTACCTACTGCACCAAAGCCGCGAACGCTTACTGCATCGTCTAGACGTTCTTGAACGGTACGCTGTATAGGTTGTGCAGAACTAGGTCCTGTTTGAATCGTTGCATCGTTACGCTTATACTGATATTGTAAAGCAAGGTCAAGAATGTTATCGTGTTCAGTAAGAATCTTTGTGTTGCCAACGTAGGGTGCGCCTTCTGCAACGCTACCATTACCAATAAACAATTCTTGCGTATCAATGCTCCAGCCGATTTCTCCGCTGGCTAATTGTGGTAGTCCTGAACCAGAACTAACTCTACCTCTTCGATGCTGTATCTTTGAAATCTGCACTACGGCCATAGTCTAATACTCCATTATTGAGTATTTATGCTATTCTGTAGTACTCCGATACTCGGTCACACCACTTGTTTGTCCAGTAGTCAAAATCCTCAGGTTTTAGTATAAACTCTTGGTATTGATAGTCTGCACTACACATTAAAATAACACCCTTACGAATGTTAGTTCCGTGTACTTCGTTATGTGCTAGGGCATAAGCAGTTAATTGCAGATAGTAATCTTCAATCCACTCTTCTTTCTTAGGCTTGTTTGTTTGCTTAAAGTCAAGAATTGCTTCATCGCCATCATGTACACCAACACAGTCTGTTGTGCCTGCATATAGTTCAGGAAAGTATAAAGGAACTTCAGAACCCCAGACTTCGCTAATCTTTGTAAAACCCTGGCTTATAACAAGCCTAGCCATGTCAAGACTTTGCTGTGCAAATGGGTTGGATACTGTTTCTTTTAGTGGAACACCTTTGATGTAGTCTTCAAGGTATTTGTGCATACGAGTACCGCGACTTGCGGCTTCGGTTACAATTTGTTGTGCTTGCTGTTCGCCTACTCGCTTTTTCCAATTGGCTAGTGCTTCTCGTTTTTCAGCAGGTTTTGTTTTATCAAGAACTGTTGTAACGCTAGGAACTTTATGTCCTTCGGGCGTTGCGTATAACCGCTTGCCCGTGGACTCGTCTCGTTGTAATGGTTTGTATTCGTACTTAGGTTGTAATAGAGTCATAGTAACATATAATAACAGTAGTTATTAGATATGTCAACCTGCTCTTGCAACTTTGGTGGCATGCTGTGCCATTTGTGCTACAGTATCACTGCCTGTATCTCCGTCGACTGGAGGATTGTCTGGATTTTGTGCCTTAGTCTTAAGTTCAACGCCGTTCTGGTCAAAACGTGCCACTAAGTTTGCTAAGTTTGGATCTGAGTCGTAGGCTAGTTTAAAAGTGTCGTAGTCGAACTCTTCTTGCCCTATGTTTGTCATGAAGCGGTTTAGTTGGTCCCAAGTAAAATTACCTGGGACACCTTTTGCATCTGCCTTGCCAATCAAACTTCTAAAAATTAGAATTAAGTTTGGATTAGTATCTTCAGTTACTTTTTTTTTGGTGCAAGCAAACTTGCTAGTTTGCGACTAAACTCAATAGATTCTCTAGTTGGTCTGCCTGCGGCTTCTTCGCCACCTGCTGCCGGTGCGGCTGCTCCGATTTCTTCTTCGCCACCTGGACCACCGCCAACTACTGTTTCGCCTTCTTCTGGTGGTAGCTCTTCACCTGCTGGCTCTTCACCTGCTGGTTCTGCGCCCATCATTTCGCCACCGCCGCCTTCACCTGTTAGGATCGCAACTGCTTGTGTTAATTGCTGACGAGATCCTTCTAATGCTGTATAAATTGATGCTAGTGCTGGTTTAACAACACCTTCGAATTCCATCGAAGTGTCACTGCCTAACTCGTCTCTTATAGAGTCAATTAATTCTAACATTGATTCAGCCTGCATATTTGCTGTGTCTTCCATCCAGCCTGTTACCCTAGTAACCATGTCCCTTGCGGCCATAATCAATTCTGCTTTTTCTTCTTCGCCTTCACGCAATACAGATTCAACTTGAACTGCTGTTTGCTTACTATTGACCTTTGCTTGTAATTCTTCTGGTAAGTCTTCGAATGCAATTAAGCCTTGCTCTACCTTTTCTAATACCATGCTTTCCATTTCTGTATATTCGCTATCTGATGTGGCAGAACTTCCACGTTCTTCGATAGCACGATTTAACACATCCAAGAACATTTTGTTCTTTGTGTATGTTTCGTCTTCATAAACAGCATTGTAGTTTTCACTGTTTTCGAATTGGCTTAATTGTGTACGTAACTTGTTACGTGCATCTTCCAACTGCTCTAAAGTGAAACTGTCAAGATTGATTCTTTGCCCGAATTTCTGAGCAACACTTTCATTTAGTGCCTCAGCAGTTAGTGGTTTGTTAAGTTCTGTAATACGCATGGTTAAAATCTTCCTGTGAAGTTGTTTTATTATTTATACAATCGACAAATAGAACAGGCTATCTATTTTTTCCTTAGCCGCTTTGGCCTGGGCCTGTACTATTTCAAATCTCCATTGCGCAGAATCCCTAGATACAGGGCTTTCTGCTCTTTGTGCAGTTCTTCTATAAAACTGCGAATCTATATAGTTTTTACGAAAGATAGCGTCATTTGTTTTGACTTCCTCTATGTTACGAAATCTGCCCTTTTCGTGCAGTTTACATAATGCAAAAGCCGATATCTTTAGAAAAACTGTTCCTACGTGATACTTGCGTCCGTCTTTTATTACTATTACTACCCAATCATCATCGTCATTGCGTACTATAGCATAATTCTTGTAGCGGATCAACCTCTTTGTTTCTGCAACAAAAATGCCCTCTTTTACTACAATGTCAGATAACAGCGAGTCTAAGTGGGCGGCGGCTTTTTTAATGTCAAGCATTTGGATATACGTAAGAAGAATGTTTACCTTGTACTTTAATTAACAAACTCTTGCGTATAAGACTTTCGATTATGGCTCTTTCTCTTTCATTAAAACTACTTACGGAACGCGGTTCGCTAATTGACTCAAGGAGACTGCGCTCTTCTTGGTTCATCCAAACATCAATATTTCTAACGAACTCGTTAATTCTCATTTGATTTCTGCTAATTCTTTTCTAAGGTCTGTGATTTGCTTAGTCAAATCTGCTATTTGGTCCGAGATTTGTTTCTTACGATCTTGGACTTCTTTTTGATGTTGTGCAATTTGCAACTGCATCTGTTTCTGCTGTCCTGCAGGATCCTGTGCAACCATTTGACTTTGTGTATTCAAAGTTGCACCTTGTGCTGTTGCTCCTGGAGCAGGTGCAGGTGCTGGCGGAATTGGTGCTTCTAATAAATCTGATATTCTCATAGTAGTCTCTGTTCTATACTTAATTCTTGATCCTGCAAACTAGTCATATAATCACTTAGTTTCTCGATCCAGCCTTGGTTGCGTAGCATTTTAAAAACTAAGTTTTCTGTGCTAAACTCCCCTGAGCTAGATAGTCCTGATTGTCTCATGCGTTTGATATCGTTCCACATGTCTTTAACAACATCTAACTCATCATCGCCTAACACAACAATAATTCTATCTCTGTAGTTCTTGTACTTATCTTTAACGTCTTGTGTATTAATGTCCACTTCTTTCTTTACTGGCTTTTCTAGCCACTGACTACGCAATACGCTATAGATTCCTAAACTGTGATGCTCTTGGGTAACGTCCTGAGCATATAGCTCAACGTCGATACCCCTAACTTTGATGTCATGTCTAGCGTTATACACGTTTTTCTTGGCATCTAATAACTCTTTAAACTCTGGCTTATCTGGAACCGTGACAACAATGTGCAAGTCTATATCGCTTTGCGGAGTATAACTAAAAGCCGCATTGCTGCCGCTAACAGTTACGTCTTTTACATCTAGTTCAACGCCAATGAATTCTTTAAAGTGACGAGCAATATCTAACAATGCTCTGCGAACCTCACCATGCATACGCCCATCTTCTGTAAACAACTTAGGATTCAGCGTGTCGTGAAATATCACAGCATTATCAATGCTGAAATCAGGACTTGGCATTCCGGTTAATTCTAAAAGGTTCATATTGTATTTATTGGTCGTCGCTGGCAAACACTACGGTGTTTTTATTAGCAGGACTTTTAGTATCTAGTAACGCAGGGTCCACGTTTGCTGTTTCTTCTAGTTCTAATATCATAGGAATAAAGTGTAAATCGTCTTTGAGCAAACCCGCTTTGTCACCGTTAGTGTCTGTAAAGCCGTCTTCGTATTCTATGTTAAACTTAAATGTCCAAACTCTTTGACGGCCTTTGTGATTAGTACCAAAGCCGTAACTAGCAATATCTTCTTCCTTATTCCTAGGACCAGATGAATAGTGCGGGTTGACACGCATACCTATAGACTGCAACAACATTGTAAAGTTTTGTTGTTGAAAGTATGCTACTTCTTTTCCAGGTTCTTTTCTTCTCTGTCCTGTTTCAGTTATATCAACTAATGTGTGGACTGTAAATTCTTTCATACGAGTATTTAATAGCCACAAAAAAACCCCACTATAGAAGTGGGGTCATGGAATATACTGTATCAGCCCATTTTCATTAAAATAGTAACTACAATTGATATAACGCCTGCAATAACTGTGCCTGCTGTGCCAATAATTACTTTGGTTAAACTCTTTTGGCCTTCAACAATATCCTCATGGATACTGTCAACTTTTCCTTCTAAGGCTGTTAGACGTTGGTCCAACTGCCCATAACGTAGAGCACATAAGTCAACATGTGCTTCTAAACTTTCTTTTTCAAGTTGTGTAGTCGGTGCTGTCGACATATCTTAATCTCCTGCTAAGTTTATTTAGCAGTATCTACCGGTTCCTGAACTACTCGTTTTATTTCTTTTAACTCGTGTAGGACCTCGCCAACTTTTTCTCTTGTATGATCCCATTGGCGTACTAATTTATTAATGACGAAGATTGCCCACCACCACCAAACTACAGCCACTCCAAACATAGATACTTCTCCAAATATCATTGCTCGTTTAAAAAGTGTATCGCTACCGATTATCCAGATAAAAAATATACCTGCTAGTGCTGTTATTGGAAGTACTGCCGCCAACCACGCCCATATTCTAATTTGTTTTAAAGTTTTATTTCTAAAGTTGTTGAACTCGCCCATTTTATTTGCCTCAGTAAAAGTCTTATAGACAAATATTTACTCCTGTTTTGAGCCAAAAAAAAGCCCTAGATAAACTAGGGCCCTTCCTTCCCATCCCGGGGAATTGCTATTAAGCGATTGTTAGGCTTGAACCTAAAGTAACTGTTGCGCCACTTAGGTCATAACTGTTAACAGTACCCATTGCACGGATGCGAGCTTGTAGAGTTGTTGCATCTACAGCGTGTCCGTCGACGATAACGTGAATTTGACCACTTGTGTCGTCTGTAACAAAGTACATTAAAGGCTGTACTTCACGGATAACTGCTTCAACTGCTTGGTCTACTTCACCGGCAGAGTCTGAATCTTGAGCGGCTAATGAACCACCTGCATCAATTAAGAATGCTTTTAGTTGGTAAACTGAACGTAGTGTACCTGTTGAGTAGTTACCATAACTACCATTATAACGTGTTGTTGCTGACATAATATTTTCTCCTCGATGTCAATGCCTATTACTCTATAGGACTTTTGTACATTTATTTAGCCAAAAGGAGAAAAACCGGTTACTATCGGTTAGTTTTCAGGGTTGTTGCGTTGGGCTTTGCGTGATTCTAGGATCTTGTGTACGCCACGCTTAAACTTACGTGGGTCTCCGGTGCGGATGGCATTTAAAAAACGGCGCTCTAGTTCTGCGGCTTCTTCCTCGTTGAATTGTTGTTTAACCAAAGTTAAAAGGTTAACCGCAGAGTCAATGATATTTTGACCTCTGTTCTCAATAAGAAGTTCCGTATTACGGGTAGTCCCTAAACTGCTTAGTTCTTCTAGAATAGAACGTGTGCGTTTTTTCATGTTTGTTTTCCTATACTGTATTTAATCTATTGTACATAAAACAAAAGGCAAAATCAAGTCCAAAGTAAACTTGATTTGTTGTGCTGTGCCACATATACTTGATAAATATATCAGTAGAAACCATGAGTTACTACACAGACACAGGAAAACACAAAATGAAATCCATACTATCGAACATCCGTGCATTTTTAACTGCACTTCAAAAGGCACAAGTTGCCGCACACTTTGCCCGCACAGGCAAATATGAAAAAGCCCAAAAACTAATGCAGGACTAATCATGTCGTACACTATCTACAGACTTCCTAAACACGAATTCTACAGATACAGAACACACTTGTTGTCTTTGGACGAAGAGAACCGCTACATGCGTTTTGGCTTTCATATCAAAAATGAAACCATCAACGAACTATGCAACAAGTGGGAAATGAATGCCGACAAGCATAAAATCTTTGCTATCGAAAATGATAACTTAGAGGTTGTTGCTATAGGACACATTAGTCTCGAAGACGAACCGGCAGAACTAGCATTTAGTGTATTCAAAGAGTGCCAAGGTAAGGGCATGGGCGATGCACTAATGAGCCGCTTAATCGAATACTGCCAGAATCGCAACATTAAATTAGGCTGTATGGTTTGCTTGGGTTCCAATGATAAAATTAAGCACCTTGCTCGCAAGCACGGCATTCTGATTAAAACAGAAGACGGTGATAGCCACGGCGAAGTGCATATACCAAATCCAACTCCTGTTAGTTTCTGGCATGAGTATATGGAAGAGAGTTTTGCTAAGATAGACCATCTAGGCAAGACGCAAAGGAAATTTGCTCAAATGTTCAGATTTCCCTTGCAATTTTAAGAAGTAAGATATATAATACTACAATGTTCAACACATTGTTAAACATACACACACAAGGAGAAAAATTATGTTTACACCAGACTTTTATATCGATGGCGTTCAAAACGCTAAAAAGCAATTCGTTAATACATTCGTTACTAACGAACCATTCAAAACAGAACTTATCAAACTAGTTGATGCACAAACTGAGTTTGCTAAGGGTCAAGTTAAAACTACATTAAGTATTGCAGAAGCATTTGTTAAGAATGCTACTAATGCCGTTTACGCTAAGGCAGGCAAGTAATTAGCGTTATTGACACATACACACAAGGAGAAATATTATGTCAGATTTAACACCAAAACTACCAGAAGTAAAATTTAACAAAAACGGCTACGAAATCCGTACAGACATCTTGGCTATGGCTAAAGACGTTGTTATGCAAGACTACCAAGTCAAGTTTCAAGGTTGGGAAATGACTGCTACTCGTGACGAGAAGACTGGTCAAATCGTTAGCACAGTTGCTATGCCTGAGTTTCCTGGAATGGATAAAATCTTAGAAGCCGCTGAAAAGTTTTACGGTTTTGTTAATGCCGGTACTAAGAAGTAACAAGAATATTATATTGATTCCCATAGGGAAATTATTTTTATTATAAAACTAAAAAAGGACTCTTCGGAGTCCTTTTTTTATACTTGAGCGGCAAATATTGTGCCGCCTATCTTTTCGCCGCCAGCGGCTATCATCTTATCTCTAAATCCAATGTTAGTGCCTGCACCGTAGGCCGCACTAGAAGCCGCTGTAAAGTATTTGAGATTTGTTGGAACTTGCGGAAGAATATTAATTGCGCCATCTACAATGTTAGCCAATTGTCTATCAGTTGGGCCACGTGTAAAGTTAGCACTTGGGCCTGGATCAAATCTTGTACCAGTAACTGCTTGGAACTGATTTGGAGCTCTTAACACACTGATAACATTGTCGCCCCAATTACCTGTACGTGTTCTGTTTAGGATAACGCCCATAACATAGGCTTGTTCTTTACTGTTATTGCTTGCTTCAGCAGTTGTAGCACGTAACAAGTAATTCCATTCTTTGTCGTCCATTGGACGTCCTAGATACTTTTCTGCTGTTGCTCTTGCCTTTTGCGTACTCTCGGTGCTAGTTAAGGCTGCAACTTCTTCAGCACCTCTGCTATAGTCTAATGACTTAACATCCTTGTTAGTACTCTTTGTTAAAGTAGCCAATACTTCAGGCTTGGCTTTGAGCATGGCATTCATTTTATCCGCAGTTTGCTGATTAACAATTCCTGTTGCTTCTAAGCCATTCTTCTCTTGGAAGGTTTTGATAGCACCTGTTGTTTCTTTACCTTGAATCCCATCAACACCATATTTAGGTAAAGGTACGCCCAATGCTTCTAATGCCTTTTGTGCATCTGCAATTAATGGGCCACGTTTGCCGTCTGGAACTTCTACACTAAATGGAACTGCCGTAGCATCTTTTTCTTTATTGTCTGCTGTATCTTTACTAGCAGGTGCGGCAATAGAAGAACCTGCTTGAAATAGTTTACTGTATCCGTTAAACGGGTGTATGCCATCGCCCTTGGCTATGTTTGGATCAAAGGTGTTTAGTGAACCTAAAAACTTTGCTCCTGCGCCTGCGGCAATGCCGGATAGTTTTTGATTTGCGCCTGTGTAATCTACAGTCCATTGTTTACCATTAGTAAACTTTGTAGGCTTTTGCAAAGGTGTTTTGCCATCAGCAACACCAACTAGTGCTACCGATGCTCCTGCATCTTTTAACGCTTTAATCTGTTGACTAATTGGACCAAAGTTTTCCGATTGAATCTGTGTTCCGTCTTCTGTTTCTACTTTACCACTGTTAGCGGCTCCACTACTTAAAATAACAATAGCACCTTTTGCTTTGCCACTTTTAACAAAGGGTATTACAAGATTTTGTAGAACAAATGTAGTGTTTTTTCCAGGATTAGTGTATTCTTTGCTAACGCCACCTGCGCCAGCAATGCCATTGGCAATACTGTCTCCAATTACGTAAACGTTGGATTTTGATTCAAAAAGTTTGGATAAGAATTCTTTGGCTCTCATAGTCTTATTTATGTCAACTTAGTTAGGGTACTAGGCGTTATTATAGTATAGTCCTTTAAAGGAGTCAACTATGTTAATGAGGGTTAAGAATGAAAGCATTGGCTGTAATATTGACGACTGCGATAAGCCTGGCAAGTATTCCAGCGAATGGGAACGAACGCTTTGGGAAGCCTATTCCTATCGTAACCCCAGCGAAGACTGTGACACGAAACGTACCGGTCCTTGCAAAATCTCCCAGAATACCCAAATTCAAAGTACTGAGAAGTAATCCGCATCGTTACGCAAAAATAGTAATAGATGATGTAGATTATGAAGTAGACGATGAAGGGCTAATGAGCCCATACCGTCGTGAAGATTTAAACAAAATACAACACGAAGATGGGCTCAGTGATTATGTACGCTGGCGCTTATTCTTAGCAAGACAACTAGCACTACTCAAATATAGAGCTGTGCATAGCGTAGTTTAATTACACCAACTACCTTTTGCTTCACCGTAGTACTCACGTGCAAATCCGTTAGCAATTAACATAGCACGTAGGCTCTGTCCATTTAGAATGATATCTCCAAGCACCCTTCCACCGAACTTATCCCAGTCATAGAGGACCACTTGACGTTGGGTACTAGCCGCCACCGCCTTTTTGGTGAACTCTGTTGCTGCCAATCCACGTTGGTTTTCGGATTCGCACTTTGCTCTAAATCCTTTTTCTGGTGTATC
>JACCEE011823123.1_pt1 | contig 12792 bp, 12 predicted proteins | sample 7449931 | NCBI WGS metagenome assembly JACCEE01 (sample SAMN15323457, study PRJNA562643) | freshwater metagenome | isolation source: river surface water | place: USA:Blue River Watershed | collected 2017-08-19 | reverse complement strand
CGTCGCGGCCTCGCCCGTCAGGCGCCAGATTAGGAACTCGGGGCCTGAGAGGAGCCAACGGGCGCGCGCGTACGACGCGGGAAAAAGATCCCGATAGCCTAGAATGCGCGGGATAAACAGTGAACGCGTGGCGGTTGTGCTCGTGGCAGTCGATTGCGCGGCGCCCTGCGTCGCGCCGGAATCAATCCCGGAACTAAGCCTGGAACCAACCGCTGGTATCGGGTCGTTCCATAAAAGAATTTCGTGGGGAGTGCCTGAGTCGTCGACGGAAACGAGCGTCGGCCCGTTGCCGGAAATGGAAATCGCCGCGATCTCAAACGCGCGGGAATGAAACATGTCGCGGGAATTAAGTTCGTCGCGGGAACTAAACAATGCGCGCGAACTCAGGTCGCGAGGCGAACTGACCGCGTCGCGGAAAGCCCTCCCGGCGCACACGTCGCGGGAGGCGATGGAAACCGCCTCGCGGAACGCGGCGACCCAGTCGGCGGCGACGCGGGGCGAACGCGGAAAGCGGCATCGCGCGGAAGCGAGCACTCGGCCGTCGACCGCGACGAGCGCGGCCTTCAGGGACGACGTGCCGATATCGACGGCGAAAACCGCGCGTTCCACGTTATTCCATCTCGTCGGTCTTGTCTTGCTTGACGAGCTTTTCGATGATATTGCGGTTGTCCAAAAGGTCGGACAGCGACTGATTGTGGTGGAGTCGCGAGATAACCTGCGCGAAGAGCCCGGAAACGTTCGTCTTGATGTACCACTCCTTCGTCAGGAGCTCCTCGTGATAGACGGCGTTCGTGCCGATGATGCGGAAGAAGTTTCCCTTGGCGTACGCCTCGTCGAACTGCGCGATGGCGTTGCCGGTAAAGAAGGGAAGGCTGATCGCGGCGATAACCTTCGTCGCTCCCTGTTCCTTCAGGAATTCCATCGCCTTAAGGAGCGTTCCGCCGGTTCCGAGCATGTCGTCCGCCAGGAACGCGACCTTGCCCTTCACGTCGCCGAGCAGTTTCACGCTCTTGATGTTCGTCGCTTTGGCATCCTGCGTGACCACGGAATAGTCGCGCTCCTTGTAGAGCATCGCGAGCGGTTTTTTAAGCCCGTTCGCGTAGAATTTGTTGCGGTCGACGGCGCCGGTGTCGGGGGAGACGACGACGAAATCGTCCTTCTCGCTCGCCAGGTCCACGATGCCGGAAAGCTCGCGGATAATCTGGTAGCTCGCGTGGAGGTTCTCGATGCGCGCTACGTGGAAGGCGTTCTCGATCTCGCGCGAGTGGATGTCGAGGGTGATCACCTGGCTAACGCCAAGGTTCTCGTAGAGATGGCCAAGAAGGCTCGCGGTAAGGCCCTCGCGGCCTTTTTTCTTGTGTTGGCGGGAGTAGGGGTAGACGGGAAGGACGAGCGTGATGCGCGAGGCGCCCGCGTGGCTGACTGCGTCGATCGTCACGAGCAGGCTCATGATGTGGTCGTTGACCGAAAGGCACAGCTTGTTCTTGCCCTCGTTCAGCGAGATCTCCTGGTGGTTTTCCACGTCCTGGAAAATAAAAACATCCTTGCCGCGGATGCAGTCAAGGATTTCCGTTTTGAATTCGCCGTTCATGAACCAGGTAAAGCGGGCCTTTACCTTAAAATCGGGGGCGCGATACTTGGTCACGTCGCCGCGGATGCAGATGTCGGAAGTTTTCAGGTCATTGTAAAAGTTGATGTCTTTCACGAGCCCCGTGCGTTCGACCTCGTAGCGCTTGGCCAGCACGTCGCTTTTTTGCCGGAACCGCCTGCTGTAGATATGATTCAAGTGCTTGATGGTCTCGTCCGCAAACTTCTCGCCGCCCGGACAGGCGAGAACTGCAAGTTCCGTAGGCTCTGAATATGTCATTGTTTGGTCCCCGATGGCACTATATGTACCATTTTTCAGGGAAACATGCAAGATTAGTAGGGGGAGCGGCTGGTTCCCCGCCAACGGAGTGCCATGGGGCCCGCTTCGCGAAAGCAGGGCCTTGCTTAACGCCGCAGTAGCGGCTAAACCGCTCGGCCCTGCTTTCGCGGCGCCCATGCCCCTCCGGTGTCGCGAAAGATTACGCTCCCCTTGAAAAATGCGGGGAACAGGCGGCTCCCCCTCGGCCGCACTTTGTTGCGGCCTACCCCCACTTTCGAATTCGCTGGTGGGAGACTATTTCTCCAATATGGTGATCTCTACGCGGCGATTGCGGGAGCGGTTTGCCCCGGTGTCGTTCGGGGCGATCGGTTTTTCGGCGCCGAAGCCGCGCGTGTAGACGTTGTAGTCCTCGCGGACGCCCATTTCGACGAGGAATCGTGCGACCGCGGAGGCGCGTTCCTCGGAGAGCTTTTGACGCGACGAGGCGGTGCCCGCTAGCGCGGTGTGGCCGGAGATAAGGAGTTCCTTGTCGGGGTAGCGCTCCAAAAGCGCCGCGATCTTGGTGATCTTTTCCTTTTCGGAGGGGAGGAGGTTCGCCGAGTCGGCCTCAAACTGGATATTCTCCAGGCTGATCGTCACTCCGTCGTCGGTCGCCTGCGCGTTCGTGTCCTTGATCCCGAGCTTCTTGATCTCGTCGTTCATCTCACGCGCGAGCTTGTCGCGGTCCATCCCCTCGATCTCGGTGACGCTTGCCTCGGCCTTTCCCCGGAACTCGAGCACGTTCCCCGACGCCAGCTGGAGCTGGATGCGGAAGGTTTCCTCGTAGTGCGGCATGATCCCGAGCTCGTTATCGAAGTAAATTTCTTGTTTGGAATATCCCATCGTCGTCACGGGATAGTCACGCCCCGTAGCGGAGGACGGGGCTTTCGGGGAGTCGAAGAAGAGGGTGTACTCGGCTTGGATCAGGTGTAGTTTTCGGCCGTCCCGTTCCACCGGCCCCACGTAGGTGTAGGTGACGGAGAACGGTACCTTGAACGGAGTCGTGAGGGCGAACGAGTCGCGGAAGTCGTGGGCTTCCTCGCCCGTGCCGGTCCAGCTTTCGCCAGGCTTTACGTCGCGCTCGGGAAAGGTGGGAACGTTCCGCACTACGGGCATAAAGTACTCGTTGCCTATCTCGTAGGCTCCGAGCTCGGTCCTCCTAAAGACGCTCGGATATTCCCGGCCCCAGGTAAAGGTCCTATTCGTGTTCTTCTCGCTGGTCATAAAGACGCAGTCATGCCGCGCGGAGGCGGGGGCCCCGTTCGCGGCGGGCTTTACGTCCGAGATCTTCATCGTGATGCGGCTCGTTATCTCCGCAGCGTGCGAGAACGCGCGATTCGCGTACACGTTTTCCGTGACGATCGAGTTGATGCGGTACGAGGCCCCGTCCTGAAAGCGGAATCGGAAGGTCTCCGCGCCGCAGGGGGCTGCCGTGAATATTGCCGCAGACGCGGCTAAGAGGACGGCGGCGACCGCCGCAAAGGCGAATTGAAACTTCTTCATGGCTCGATTATCGGCGAAAAGAGCCTCGTTCTTGACGCGCGAAACCCCGTTGTTGCCCCGCGTCGCGCCAAACGCTACTATTAACTCATCATGCAGAAAATGACCGAGGGTCGGCCCTCTCGCCTAATCTTGAAATTCGCGCTCCCCATGCTCGCCGGAAACGTGCTTCAACAAATGTATAACCTGGTGGATTCGCTCGTCGTCGGAAACTTCGTCGGTAAGGAAGCGCTCGCGGCCGTCGGCGGTACCTTCATCCTCAACTTCCTCCTCGTGTCGCTCTTTTCGGGGCTTGGGCTCGGCTTCACCATCGTTATCTCTCAGTTCTTCGGCTCGGGCAAAAAGGACTCCATCCGGAGCGCCGTGGACACCGCGTATGTCATATCCGTCCTGGGTGCCATCGCTGTCACAGTACTCGGCGTCGCGCTTGTCGGCCCCATGCTCACCGCGATGAACACCCCCGCCGGCATCACCCGCGAGATGTCTTCCTCGTACCTGACGATCATCTTCCTTGGCACGATAGGCAGCTTCGGCTACAACCTGAACGCGGGAATCCTGCAGGGCCTGGGGGACTCGGTTTCGTCCGTCGCCTTCCTCGCCGTCGCGACCGTGCTTAACATCGGACTCGACCTCCTGTTCGTCGTCGTCTTTCATTGGGGTGTCGCGGGAGCGGCCTGGGCCACGATTATCTCGCAGGCGATTTCGTTCATCGCGGGCACGGTCTTTATCGTCCGCAAGCTTAAACTGACCCGGCTCGACCCGCGCGACCTTCGCTTTAATCCCGTCATCCTCCGCGAGGCCGTGCGCATCGGCATTCCCGGCGGAATCCAGAACGCGCTTTTTTCCCTGGGGACCATGGCCATTCAGAGGCTCGTCAACGGGTACGGCCCCGTGTACATGGCGGGTTTCTCCATTTCGGGCCGGATAGACTCCGTGGCCTTCATGCCGATCGCGAGCTTCTCCACGGCCGTCACCACGTACGTTGGTCAAAACTTCGGGGCCGGGCGGCTGGACCGCGTAAAGGCCGGGGTGCGCGCAACCCAGGCAATGAGCGCGGCGATCTGCGTCGTTATCAGCGTCTGTGTCATCCTTGCGGCGCGCCCCTTGATGGCGCTTTTTACCCGCGACCCCGGGGTAATCGCGGCGGGCACGGCTGTTCTCTATCGGCTCATGCCTTGCTACGTCATGCTGTCGGCCCTGTTCATCCTTAACTCCGCGCTTCGGGGCACCGGTGAGTCGCTCGTTCCTTTTATCGCCTCGTTCTCCTCGTTTATGCTAACCCGTCTTCCCGCAGCGTATATCCTGGAGCATTTCTTCGGCTGGGACCAGATCGGTTGGTGTTACGGTATCGGCTGGGTGTTCGGGCTCAGTGTCGCCGTGCCGGTATGGTTTGCCGGTAAATGGAAGCGGCGGCTACCTGAAATAATGGAGAATTCCGTCCCCTCCATGTAACGTTTTCCGCTGATTGGCGTTTAATTTGTATATCGCGAGGCTGAATGAGCACAGAATCCGGTATACCTCCTTTTCTTCGTGGGCCGTAATGCGTCGGTCCAACCCCGGCAGGGTTTTACTCCTCCTTTTACCTGCCGGGTTTTTTTTACCCTAGCGCGGTTTCTCTTTACAATAAACCGCAAAAAACGTCAAAAAAACGCAACGCAAGCCATTGACCAAGTACCAGCAACCTGGTAATGTATGCGAACACGACGCAGGATAGAGCAGTTGGCAGCTCGTCGGGCTCATAACCCGGAGGTCGTAGGTTCGAGTCCTACTCCTGCTAAAACAAAACCGAATCGGCATTTGCTGGTTCGGTTTTTTTTATACCCGCAGGAGTAGGACTCGATCCGGAGTCCCGTCCCCCTAATTTCTAGGACGCCGCGGAAATTGGGGGGTGAGGCACGGGGATGTGCCGAAAGGGACGAAGGCGGGCTGGAAATCCGAGGCACGATGCCGAGGATTGGAAGCCGAGTCCTACTCCTGCTAAAAACAAAAGACCGATTGGCAAACGCCAGTCGGTTTTTTTTATTCTTGCAGGCTGGTTCCGAGCCGGCGCAGGAACCAGGGCTCGAACCGAAGCGCGTGTACGGCTGGTCAGGTAAAAACTTTCTTTCCCTTTTATCCGAGACCGTGCACAATGACTGGGAGCCCATCTCCTCGGCGTAGGGTTCTAGGGAGTGTCCATGAACGATACCAATCCGCTGTTTACCGAAAAGCCATTTACGTACAAAAGACTGAAAGACAAAACCGTCGAGGTGCGTCTGCGCGGGAAGCCGGTAGCCGTGCTCTCGGGCAAGGACTTTAACAAGTTTGAGCGCGTCGCCGCGATGGATAACGTCTTCGAGATGCAACTCTTCCTTTCAAAGACGACCGGGCTAAAGTAATCGCGATTCAGGCGGCGGCGAGCTTTTACGCCCTGCCTCCGCCGGAATCGCACGGCCCTAAGTATTAATAAGATGCGTAAAGGGTCAACACTTCGTCCGCGGTTAATGCCCAGCGGGAGCGAATGCCTGCGACTCGCTGGATATTCGATGAGCCCTATGATACGTTACTGAGGCCGTTTATTATATAAATCGCGTAAGCTTTTGTAGCGTATGCAGTTGCGACTCTTCGGCCGTTATGTGCCCCGCGCTCGATTATGGAGAATACCGTATGCCCATTTTATGGACTTTTGAAAACCCGGACAAACTCAAGCCCTTCACCGAAGTCCTGACCGATAACGGTATTTCCTTTGATATTCTTTCAAAAAGCGGAAAAATCGATCCGGAGGTGGGTTTGATTATTTCCGTCGACGACTACGATTACAAAAAGGCAAAAAAAGTTTTACTCAACTACCGAAAGCGCATCAGCAATCGTCACAATAAGTAAGCCCCCGGTAATCACGGACGCGAAGCCCTGCTCCACACATTCATAAAAAACCCATGCGCGCTCGGGTGAACGGGTGTACAATACAAACATACTACCGAATCAACGAAGTTCGTTAGCGAGGTGGATAACATGTATGACTTAATCGCGGATAACTACGGTTCAATCTTCCCTGTGGATGTCGAAACGGTTGATTTCATCGATGCGTACCTTAAATCAAACAATGCAAAGAATATATTGGATATAGGGTGCGCCACGGGCGATTTGGCTATAGCTCTTTCCCAAAGAGGGTATTCGGTTTCAGGCATTGACTTAAACGCACGAATGATAGATATCGCAAAAACGAAGGTCGACAATCCCTTGGTCAGTTTCAGAGTAGCTAACATGCTTGAACTTGATACGAGCGGTAAGTACGATTCCGTATTGTGTTTAGGCAATACCCTGCCGCACGTTCCCTCGTGGCAAGAGCTACGTCGTTTCGTGAAATTACTCCACTCAATAGTTAATGACGATGGTTTTGTCATCGTTCAAATACTCAACTACGACAAAATACTCCATGATAAGAAAATAACCTTTCAAACAAAGGAAAGCGGTGGTTTTGCCTTTTACAGAAAATATACCGACATTACCGCAAATTCGATTACGTTTGAAATTGAGTTCCTTGATAAAGCATCTTCAAGAAAACATACCGATTCCACGAAACTCTTGCCTATTGAACGAAATAAACTGATCGAGCTATTCAGTGAGAATGGCTTTGCCGATGTAGCGGTATTTTCCGACTATGATAGCAACCCCGCAACCGATAACGATTATTTCAACGTTTTCGTCGCCCAAAAGGAACGGCGCCAATAACGCTTCAATCTGGTTTATTCGTTGTATGGCTCGATGGGCAAAGATCAGCCGAAACGTGGCGGATAGATCTATCTGATGCGCCGTAATCCCCCGTTGTTAACCCTCTCCGTTACAGCACGGGTCGTCTGTATCCTTGCTACGGGCATTCTCGGGGTCAAAGGGCTTTGAGCACACTTGCGGCTCGCTTGAGTCATCTTCTCTCCCCGCCTGTTCCTTCTCGTCTGCCGGCTTCGGTTTTTTATCGTTGTCCATATCTAATCCCCCTGATATCAGTATAAGTCATGTCGGTGGACCATAATACCCGTAAAAACCGAGCATTCTCGTTTGATCGGTTGTAAAATATGTAATAAGTACTGAGGTTCGGTTCGTCGCAACGGATCCCTCATTATTGTGAAGGAGGAAAGGTAATGGGCCTAAAAAAGTTTCTAACTGTTTTATGCGCGATTGTGGTTTGCTATGCATATGCGGAACAGCCAAAACTACTGATCGCGACATTGGAATATCCTCCATTCGTGTACTCTGATAACTATGGAGTTAAGGGATCATTAGCCGATTAAATTCGAGCTGTATTTTCCCAAATGGGAATAACCGTCGTTATACGCATATATCCCATTTCCCGTGGGTTGCTCATAGTGCAAACCGGAGAGGTCGATGCGTTTTTTCCCTAAAACAAACCACTGAGAGGGAAAAAAATCTTCTGTTTACAAACGAGCCGTTAATCAAGCAACCTTTTGTGTTTTTTGCGAGAAAGGATTCCGATATAAAATAGAATGGAAATGTTCAGGATATTAAAGACTATACGATTGGGATCGTAAGTAATACATCGTATGGTTCTGTTTTTGATGGATATGTGAAACAACGAGTACTGAGAAACCTCGAAGAGGCACAATCATTCGAGAAGAATGTAAGTAAGTTAATAGCTGGAAGGGTTGATTTAATCATAAATAGCTATGATGTTGGCCTAGAGCTAATTAAGAAGCTGCACGCAGAGGATAAGATTTTCGCATTTTCGCCCCCTGTTGAAATCGTACATAGTTATTTGGCATTCACGAGGGCGAAAGACTATTCGAAGTTGGTAGAGAGGTATGATGCTGCCCTCTTTAGAGAAAACGAAGAGTGATATAAAATCTAATACGACATTGTGTTAACTGTCATAAAAGTATACTAATGCGTGATATACTTGCTTCGTGACTAGTTTTCGCAATGTTTCTGGGGTGGTAATGAAAAGGTTTTCGCTCGTCCTCATCGGCTTTTTTACTCTTTCGCTGATTGGTTGCTCCGCAAAGGGGCTGCGGGAGATGATAACGTCTTCAACGGTCTTTACGAACGCGCGAACCAAGCTGTTGGATGCGCTGGTGGCGGAGGAAACCGAAACCAATCGGGCGCTTGCCGATAAAATAATCGGCGCGATTAACGCCAAGGATTCCGAGGCCTTGAAAGGATTGTTCTGCGGGAAATCCCGGGAGGGCCTTGCGGACTTGGACTCGCAAATTCGCGCGATCATGACGTACTACGATCAAGGCGTACGCGAATTTGAAGTCGCGAATATGGGAGAGAACAGTAGCGTTGAGTACGGCGAGATAACGGAACTGTCGCGCTTGTTCAAAATCGTCGTCTCGCAATCACCGGGTCGCGTCTCGACCTTAACGGTAGCTCACAATAAAATCTATGGCAAGGATCCTTCGCGAGAGGGCATTGTCCGCTTGAACGTGTATGAGCGCGATGGCGATGCGGCTAGCCTTCAGGTTGGCTATGAATGGCAGGATTGCTATAAGGATGCCTCGGCCCTTTCATATCAAGTGATAAAATTGTACGAGGGCGGAGACTATGACTCGTTGCTGGGACTGTTTCGCCCCGGTCTTCGGGACAACGCGGATGTACGGCGAAAGCTGAAGGCCAGTATGGGTTTCATCTCCGGTAGGCCGCTGTATGGAAAAACGAAAGGCGGAACCTACGACGGCAAGCTCGACTTTCATACCGAATCGATGGAAGATGAGATCGTCGAGAATGGTAGCCCGATAGAAGTTCGTTTGTCCGCGAAAGCCACGAATATAATTACCGATCAACGCACGGTGTACTCTATCGACCTGTACGCGACTAAGAAACAGGGCGATGGCGTTTTTTTCATCGATTCAATGGTCTTGCGGGACGGCGAGTCAAACGAGATAGTCATTCAAGAGTGACGCGGAAAGGCGAGGCGAAAATGAAAAACTTCCTAAAAGTCGATGATTTCTCGAAAGATGAGCTTTGCATGATTCTTGATCGCGCTGATTTCCTTCAACGTCGCTGGAAGGAAAACAGGATGCCGAGGTCCTTGCAAGACAAGAAAGTCGCGTTATGGTTCTGGGGTCAGGGATTCAGGAATAGGGTGGCGTTCGAGATCGGCGCGCGCTCCATGGGCGCAGACGTGTCGTTCATCCCGGGGGATTTGGGCGTCCATGAACCGATCGAGGATATCGCGCATTATCTGAATAACTGGTTCTCGCTGTTGGTGGTACGCTGTAAGGATTATGATCTGCTTTCCCGCGTGGTCGCGGATTCGTCATGCCCGGTCATCAACGCGCGAACCTCCCGTAATCATCCCTGCGAGATAATCGGCGACTTGCAGTATGTACGCCAAAAAAGGGGAAGTCTTGACGGTCTCAACGTCGTTTTCGTCGGGGAATTGACCAACCTCTGCATGAGCTGGTTCGAGGCCGCGAAGGTTCTGCCTATTAGCGTGACGCAGGTAGCGCCCGAGGGATATCTCGCTCCCCTGGAGTCGGTGAAGTCGCTCAACGAAAACGCCGCTGGAAGCATACGCGTCTCGTCGGATATGGAGTCCGCCGTCACGAAAGGAACGGACGTGCTCTATACCGATTGCTGGCCGAAGGGCGCGGTCGCGGATAACGCGCGGCAATCGTTCCTACCGTATCAAATAACGAGAGAGACCGTTAGTCGGATGAACCCGAATGGATTTTACCTTCCCTGTCCGCCGATAACCCGGGGAGAGGAAGTTTCCGAGGAGTCTCTTTCATCAAGCCAGTACTGCGATTATCAGGCAAAGGACTGTTTGCTGCACTCGCAGAACGCGATTATGGAGTACTGCCTCGCGTAATAGTTAAGCGAGGCGATTTTTATAGGGGAGAAGTATGAACGAAAACGACAAGTCAGAGTATCGGTCGGTATATTCCGTAGCTTTTATCGCGACCATAGCCATGCTGGTGATAATACCGGCGCAGATACTGGTTTTCGCGGTGACGGGTATCCCGACCTCGACGATCGCTTGGTTTGAGCTCTTTAGGGATAATGCGCTGCTTGGGCTTTTTCACGCGGACTTTTTCATTTTGGTCAATAATGTCCTTATCGCGATCATCTATCTGGCTTTCTATCACAGTCTTAAGTCCGTCAATAAGGGGCTTTTGCAAATAGCGCTTACCCTGGGTTTCATCGGCATTGCCGCGTATATCTCTTCCAATAAAACCTTCGAGTTGATGTCGCTCTCCGCGCGGTATTTCGCCGCGACGGACGCGGGCGCCAAGCTGACGCTTGAGGCCGCCGGGATTTCGTTGCTGGCGGGGTGGCAGGGAACCGCGTTTGACGCGTACTACTCGCTGAATGGCGTCGCTCTGCTCATAATCTCCCTCGTCATGCTCAAGGGCGACGTCTACGGGAAACCGACCGCGATCCTTGGGTTAATCAGTGCCCTGCTCATGACGGTGCCTTCCACGGCCGGAACCATCGGACTGGTGTTCTCGTTGCTTTCGTTGCTTCCCTGGTATGTTTTCAGCGTGCGTTTCGCCATGGTATTCCGTAAACTCCGCCGCGGCGAATAGACTCGCCGCATTGCGGGCGGTCTATAGGGGTTTTGACAGTGACGCGAATAGGTGTAAGATAGCCGCCGGACGATCGCCTCGCGATTTTCATGCCACCGTGATAGGGAATTCGATAAGCCAATGAACGTAACTGTCGTATACGGCACCCAACGAAAAGGGTGCACCTATTCCATCGCGCAAAGTCTCATAAAGAACCTGCCTGACCCCGAGGTTCGGGAGGTGTTCCTGCCCAAAGACTTGCCCGAATTTTGCGTATCATGCCTGAAGTGCTTTACGCACGAGAGCGCGTCCTGCTCGCACGACGGGTACGTGAGGCCGATTCGCGAGAAGCTCGTTTGGGCCGACCTGATCATCCTGACGTCCCTTGTGTACTCGTTTCACGTTACGGGGCAGATGAAGGTCTTTATGGACCATTTCGCGAATATGTGGTTGGTCCATCGCCCGGAAGAAAGCATGTTCAAGAAACAAGGCGCGGTAATCGCCACGGCCTCCGGCCCCGTTTACGCCAAGACGCTCGGCGAGATGAAGGACTCGCTCGATTTTTGGGGCGTGTCCCGGACGCACAAACTGGGATTCGCCGTGTTCAATACTGACTGGGAAAACGTCGACGCGAAGGTCAAGCAAAAGGTCGATCGGTCCGCGCGGAGGATCGCCGGAAGAATCGCGCGCGATCATCTGCGCGCGCAAAGGACGGGATCCTCGAGTCCCTGCCTTCGAGTTCGCCTGTGGTTTGCCATCAGCAGGATGATGCAGAAACGCGTTCGGCTAAATCCGCCCGACGTGGCGTATTGGGAAAAGAAAGGGTGGACGGGAAAAGTTCGGCCCTGGAAGAGCGAATCCGCGACGCGCGCGAAATGAGCGAAGGATATTGCCATGAACGTAATTAGGATTTCCACCGAGAACGACGAGTATCAGATTATCGAGGCTCTGAAGAATAACCGCAGTAAGCGGGCAAAGATGGATGAGGCGTTCATCGAGGGGATCGAGTCGATAAAGCAGGCAGTGAGCGCGCGAGTCGAGCTTACCCGGATCGTCACCCATGATTATTCCAAGCTTTCGGACTGGGGAAAGGATCTGATCAAAAGGAGCCCAGGCGCGCAGATACTGGAGATGCCGTACCCGCTCTACAAAAAACTGTGCGACAGGGAGGAGCCGACCGAGCTTATCGTGACGGCAAGGGTTAAGCCAATTTCGATAACGGCCGTAAAACTTCCTAAGGATCCCGTCGTTCTGATATTCGACCGACCGAGCGATACCGGTAACTTTGGGTCGATCATACGATCCGCGAATTCGTTCAACGTCGACGCCGTTTTTATTGTCGGGCACGGAATCGATTTCTACGACCCCAAGGTTATCCGTTCGAGCCTGGGGAGCGTCTTTCATTCCCAAATCGCGAACGTCCAATCGATGGGCGAGTTGGAAGAATGGGTCAGGGCGCAAAAAGAAAAAAACGGAATGGCCATCGTCGGGACTGATTCCACCGGAGAGGCATCCCTGCTCGCGAACCCACTGAGAAAGCCCATAGCGCTGATTCTCGGAAACGAAGCGAAGGGAATGAGCGTCGCGTTAAAGCAATTGTGCGATTATATCGTGCGCATACCGATCTCGGGCGACGTTAATTCGCTGAACGTATCATGCGCCGGCTCTATATTCCTATGGGACATCTACCGAAACGGTCAGTCGATCCGACAATAAAACGGATATCGTCAATATGTAATCGCGGGGAATGCCGCGTTATTATCTTGATTTAACCCATTGCCCAGCCGTATGATAAACGCCTACAACAGACGTTCTACAGAAGGTACAGGCACGAAAGATCAGGCCAAACGCTTTTCTTTCGACGCGGTTCTTCTCAGCGCG
>JACCEE012753040.1_pt1 | contig 12793 bp, 16 predicted proteins | sample 7449931 | NCBI WGS metagenome assembly JACCEE01 (sample SAMN15323457, study PRJNA562643) | freshwater metagenome | isolation source: river surface water | place: USA:Blue River Watershed | collected 2017-08-19 | reverse complement strand
GTAGAGGTGCCAGCAGAGCATCAGAAGCAAGCCACCGGCCAGCGCACACAAACCCCAACTGAGGCCAAAGCCCAGCGCGATCGGCGCGGCGATCAGGCAGGCGAGCGCCAGCGACCACCAGAGGGTACGTTCCCACACCGTATTCAAGCGCACCGCTCCAATCGGGCCGAGTTGCTCATTCAGACTGGGCGGAGAATCGGTAACCCGTACCGCGCACCGTCTGGATCAGGCGATCGTGGCCGGTCGCTTCGAGCGAAGCGCGCAGGCGACGGATATGTACGTCGACGGTCCGCTCCTCGACGAAGATGTGGTCGCCCCACACCTGGTCGAGTAACTGCGCGCGCGTGTGCACGCGTTCGGCGTGAGTCATGAAGAAATGCAGGAGGCGAAACTCGGTCGGTCCGAGGTCGATGGGTTTGCCGTTGCCCGTCACGCGATGCGTCACGGGATCGATGCGCAAGCCCTCGACATCGACGCAGTCCTCGGTCATCTGTGGTGCCCGCCGGCGCAGCACGGCCTTGATCCGCGCCTGCAGCTCGCGCGGCGAGAACGGCTTCGTCAGGTAATCGTCGGCTCCGGCTTCGAGACCGGAGACCTTGTCGTGTTCCTCGCTGCGCGCCGTCAGCATGATGATCGGCAAGTCGCGCGTACGCTCTTCCGCCCGCAGGCGCCGGGCGTACTGGATGCCGCTCATGCCGGGCAGCATCCAGTCGAGCAGGACGACGTCGGGCAAGGTCTCATTGACCAGGCGCACCGCGTCTTCTGCCGTATCCGCGCGCAGCGTCCGATGTCCGGCGTGTTGCAAACTCGCAGCGATCAACTCCTGAATCGACGGTTCGTCTTCAACGACAAGGATGGTGGCTGGCATCGGTATTTCGCTCTCTGAAATTGCGTGCCCGAAGTCTATTAAGGATGGATTACAGATTGATGACAGGGTTGGCGCGAAAGCGTGTCGGTGCTTCGCATCGCGGTCTTACGCACGGAGTTTGCGCTATGATAGCGCGTTCACCAAAACGCAAAGGTTGACATGGCTGGCCTCAATTCCGACACCCCGATTCCCACCGAGATCAAACTGCACCAGAAGTCGCGGATTCTCGAACTGGCGTTTGAGAACGGCGAGCGTTATGAGCTCAGCTATGAGTTCCTGCGCGTCTTCACGCCGTCCGCCGAAGCACGCGGGCACGCCCCCGGTCAGGAGACCTTGCAGGTCGGCAAGCGCGACGTCGAGATCCTCGGCATAGAACCGGTTGGCAACTACGCGATCAAGCCCGTCTTCTCGGATGGCCACGATAGCGGGCTCTTTTCGTGGGATATGCTGCATACGCTGTGCATCCATCGCGACGAACTTTGGCAAGCGTATCTCGATCGCCTCGCCGAAGCCGGCGCCAGCCGCGATCCGGCCGAATGCCCGCCTCCGCCGCCCAAACCGACGCCGTCCTGTGCGGTCAAACGTTGATCCACGCCGTTCCTACCGAGCCTGAACGATGAATCCTGAAAGCAAGACCCACTTCGGCTTCGAGCAGGTCGCCGAAGCCGAAAAAGCCCGCCGCGTCGCGCAAGTCTTCGACTCCGTCGCCCATCGCTACGACATCATGAACGACCTGATGTCGGGCGGCATGCATCGCCTGTGGAAGTCATTCACCATCGCCCGCAGCGGCGTGCGCGAAGGCTCGCGCGTGCTCGACGTGGCCGGCGGTACCGGCGACCTCTCGCTCGCTTTCGCACGGAAAGTGGGCAAGACCGGACAGGTCTGGCTGACCGACATCAACAACGCGATGCTCACGCACGGCCGCGACCGCCTCTGCGACAAGGGCTTCCTCCTGCCAGTCGCCCAGTGCGACGCCGAGAAGCTCCCGTTCCCGGACGACTACTTCGACTGCGTTACCGTCGCCTTCGGCCTGCGCAACATGACGCACAAAGACTTGGCTCTTGCAGAAATGCGCCGAGTGCTGCGTCCCGGCGGCCGCCTGCTCGTCCTCGAGTTCTCGCAGATCTGGAAGCCGCTGGCACCGGTCTACGATCTCTATTCGTTCAAGGTGATCCCGCGCATCGGAGAGATCATCACCAAGGACGCCGACAGTTACCGCTATCTCGCCGAGTCGATCCGGGTCCACCCCGATCAGAAGACGCTGAAAGGCATGATGGAGAGTGCGGGCCTGGAAAAGGTCGAGTACTTCAACCTGACGCTCGGCGTCGTCGCGCTGCATCGCGGCTTCAAGTTCTGACCAGTGGCGATGCTGCTCCCGATCGCGCTCAGAGCCATCAATCACGTCCTTAAGGGCGAAGATTGGGCCTTGAAGCGGCTGCGAGCATTCTCGGGGCAGTCGCTCCGGCTCGAGCTCGGGCGCTTTCAAGTTCCGGTACGGATCGACGACAAAGGTTTACTGGTTGCGCAGTCCGCTAGCGATTCGCCGGGTCTGGTGCAACCGACGGTGGTGATCACCTTGCCCGAGGACACGCCGGCGCGCCTGCTGCTCGACCCGGCGTCGCTGGTCGGCCTGATGACGATCAGTGGATCGGCCGAGTTGGCCGATCACCTCAATTTCATTTTCAAGAATCTGCGCTGGGATGCCGAGCACGATCTGGCCCGGGTGGTCGGCGATATTGCCGCGCGACGCCTCGTCAAAGGCGGCAAGCAACTCCTCCGCTGGCAGACCGCACAGATGTCGAATGCAGCAAGCAATGTCGTCGAGTTCTTTACCAACGAACAAGCCACGCTTGTTCAGCGCGACGAGATGAGCGAGTTCGCCGCCTCGGTGGCGACCACCCGCACCGCGCTTGCCGACCTGGAAAGCCGGATCGCCACGCTCGAACGACCAAGCGACTAAGGTTCGGATCGACGAATTGAAAAAGGGCGGATGAAGCATCCGCCCTTTTTCTTGATCGCGTACGCGCCGGAGGTCAATGCTGGTGCTTGCGTACCCGCTTGATCGCTTTCAACTGCGCAACAGCCTGAGCCAACTCCGCCTCCGCGGTGGCGTAATTGACATCGGCATCGCGATTCTTCAGCGACTCCTCGGCGTGGCGCCTGGCCTCGATTGCCTTGGCTTCATCCAAGTCGTGAGCACGGATCGCGGTATCGGCGAGCAGGGTGATGAGCGTCGGTTGAACTTCGAGCACACCACCGGACACGTAGACCAGCTCGTACTCTTCGCGATCGGGGATCTTCAGGCGAACGGTTCCCGGTTTGACGCGCGTCAACAGCGGCGCGTGACGCGGGAAGATACCCAATTCGCCAGCCTCGCCCGGAAATACAGCAAAGTCAGTCTCTCCCGAAAAGATCAACTCTTCGGCACTGACTACGTCAACATGAACTCTGAGTGGCATTGTTTATTCCCTTGCACACATCGCGCCGAGCCATGTTGGGCGGCACGACGTGTGCAGTCTTGAGCGTTAGAGGTTTTTGGCTTTCTCGAAAACTTCGTCGATGCTGCCGACCATGTAGAACGCCTGCTCGGGGATGTTGTCGCACTCGCCGTCGACGATCATCTTGAAGCCCTTGATCGTATCCTTCAGCGTCACATACTTGCCCGGCGAGTTGGTAAACACCTCCGCGACGTGGAAGGGCTGCGACAGGAAGCGCTGGATCTTCCGTGCGCGATACACGGCCAGCTTGTCTTCCGGCGAGAGCTCGTCCATGCCCAGAATCGCGATGATGTCGCGCAGTACCTTGTACTTCTGCAGCGTCATTTGCACCGCACGCGCAACCTTGTAGTGCTCTTCGCCGACGACTTGCGGGTCGAGCTGGCGAGAAGTCGAGTCGAGCGGATCGACGGCCGGATAGATACCGAGCGCGGCGATGTCACGCGAAAGCACGACGGTCGAGTCAAGGTGGAGGAAGGTCGTCGCCGGCGACGGGTCGGTCAAGTCGTCCGCCGGCACATACACGGCCTGGATCGACGTGATCGAACCGACGTTGGTCGAGGTAATCCGTTCCTGCAGGCGGCCCATTTCTTCGGCCAGCGTCGGCTGGTAGCCCACCGCTGAAGGCATCCGGCCGAGCAGCGCGGACACTTCCGTACCGGCCAGCGTGTAGCGGTAGATGTTGTCGACGAAGAACAGGATGTCGCGGCCGTCATCACGGAAACGTTCGGCCATCGTCAGACCGGTCAGTGCGACGCGCAGACGGTTGCCCGGCGGCTCGTTCATCTGGCCGAACACCATCGCCACCTTGTCGAGAACGTTCGACTCCTTCATTTCGTGATAGAAGTCGTTGCCCTCGCGGGTACGCTCACCCACACCGGCGAACACCGAAAGACCGGAGTGCTGCTTGGCGATGTTGTTGATCAGTTCCATCATGTTGACGGTCTTACCGACACCGGCGCCGCCGAACAGACCGACCTTGCCGCCCTTGGCGAACGGACAGATCAGATCGATCACCTTGATGCCCGTTTCGAGCAGCTCGACCGAAGGCGAGAGCTCGTCGAACTTCGGCGCGGGCTGGTGGATCGAACGACGCTCTTCGGTCGCGATCGGGCCGGCTTCGTCGATCGGACGACCTAGCACGTTCATGATGCGACCAACCGTTGCGTCGCCGACCGGAACCGAGATCGGCGCGTTCGTGCCGTTGACCTTCATGCCACGGCGCAAGCCGTCGCTTGATCCCATGGCGATCGTACGCACGATCCCGTCGCCGAGTTGTTGCTGTACTTCGAACATCAGGTCGGCTTCGCAACCCGCATGCTCTTCGGCCTTGTCGAGCAACAACGCATCGTAGACCTTGGGCATCGCATCGCGCGGGAACTGGATATCCACCACGGCGCCGATACACTGAACAATGTTTCCTTGACTCATCGTCGTATCCTCAATCGATTAACTTGGTTCGCGTGGTCAGACAGCCGCTGCGCCGCTGACGATTTCCGAAAGCTCTTTGGTGATCGCCGCCTGGCGTGCCTTGTTGTAGGCCAGACGCAACTCGCCGATGACGTTCTTGGCGTTATCGGATGCGGACTTCATCGCCACCATCCGGGCACTCTGTTCCGACGCCATGTTTTCGGCGACCGCCTGGTACAGGACGGCCTCGACGTATCGGACGAGCAGATCGTCGATGACGGTCTTGGTATCCGGCTCGTAGATGTAGTCCCAGCGACTCTTGGAGTTGCTGCCGACCAGATCACCCGACAACGGCAGTATCTGCTCGATCACCGCTTCCTGCTTCATGGTGTTGATGAAGCGCGTATAGGCGAGATACAGGACATCGATTTCGCCGTTGACGTAAGCATCGAGCTGGACCTTCGCCGGGCCGATCAGCTTTTCAAGGTGCGGGGTGTCGCCCAGACCAACGAGGTGCGAGACGATGTCAGCACCGGCACGCATCATGAAGCCGAAGCCCTTGTTGCCGACGGCCGTCACCTTCAGTTTCTTGCCTTCGGCGTCCCACTCCTTCATCTTGCTCAAGGCGAGACGCAACACGTTGGTGTTCAGACCACCACACAAGCCCTTGTCCGACGTCACCGCGATCAAGCCGACCGCCTTGACGTTCTCGCGCTTCTCTAGGAACGGATGGCTGTAGTCGGTCAATGCATGCGAGAGATTGCCGGCGACGCGCCGGATCTTCTCGCCGTACGGTCTGGCCGCGCGCATCCGGTCCTGCGCTTTGCGCATTTTGGACGCGGCGACCATTTCCATCGCCTTGGTGATCTTGCGCGTGCTTTCTACGCTCTTGATCTTGTTACGAATCTCTTTGCCGCTTGCCATGGCAATCTTCTCCCTGACGATCAGGCCAGCGTGGCCTTGAACTCCTCAATCGCCTTGGTAAGCGCCTGTTCGGCTTCGGCATCAAGTTCCTTGGTGGTCTCGATCTTTTCGATGAGGCTGGCGTATTTCTGCTTGATGAACACTTGCATCTGGCGTTCCACATCAAGCGCCTTCTTGACCTCAACCCCGTCAAACTGGCCCTTGTTGACCGCCAGCAGGGTGATGCCCATCTCTGCCACCGTCATCGGCGAGTACTGCGGCTGCTTCATCAGTTCGGTCACCAGACGGCCGCGATCGAGCTGCTTGCGCGTTGCCTCGTCGAGGTCGGAAGCGAACTGCGCGAACGCTGCCAATTCACGGTACTGCGCCAGCGCGAGACGCACGCCACCACCGAGCTTCTTGATGATCTTCGTCTGCGCCGCGCCACCCACACGCGACACCGAGATACCGGCGTCGATGGCGGGACGGATACCCGAATTGAAAAGGTCGGTATCAAGGAAGATCTGGCCGTCGGTAATCGAGATGACGTTCGTCGGCACGAAGGCGGAAACGTCGCCGGCCTGCGTTTCGATCACCGGCAGCGCCGTCAGCGAACCCGTCTTGCCCTTGACTTCGCCGTTGGTGAACTTCTCGACGTACTCCTCGTTGACACGCGCGGCACGCTCAAGCAAACGGGAGTGAAGATAGAAAACATCGCCCGGATACGCTTCGCGTCCTGGCGGACGACGGAGCAGCAGCGAAACCTGACGGTAGGCCCAAGCCTGCTTGGTCAGATCGTCGTAAATGATCAGCGCGTCCTGACCGCGATCGCGGAAGTACTCGCCCATCGTGCAACCCGCGTACGGCGCGATGAACTGCAGCGCGGCCGATTCGGCGGCGGTTGCCGCGACGACGATCGTGTATTCCATGGCGCCATGCTCTTCGAGCTTGCGCACGACGTTGGCAACGGTCGAAGCCTTCTGGCCGACAGCCACGTAGATACAGAAAAGGTCTTTGCCCTTCTGGTTGATGATCGTATCGACAGCGACGGCGGTCTTGCCCGTCTGGCGGTCGCCGATGATCAGCTCGCGCTGACCGCGGCCGATCGGCACCATCGAGTCGATCGACTTGAGGCCGGTCTGGACCGGCTGCGACACCGATTTACGCCAGATGACGCCCGGCGCCACCTTCTCGATCTTGTCGGTGAGCTTCGCGTTGATCGGGCCCTTGCCGTCAATCGGCTGACCGAGCGAGTTCACCACACGTCCGAGCAGTTCCGGACCGACCGGGACTTCGAGAATGCGGCCGGTCGTTTTGACCGTATCGCCTTCGGTAATATGTTCGTATTCGCCGAGGACGACGGCACCAACCGAATCGCGCTCGAGGTTGAGCGCCATGCCGTACGAACCGCCCGGGAACTCGAGCATTTCGCCCTGCATGACATCGGCCAGGCCGTGAATACGACAGATACCGTCCGTCACGGTGACCACCGTGCCCTGAGTGCGGGTTTCGGCGCCAACGTCTAGATTCTGAATCTTGTTCTTGATCAGTTCGCTGATCTCGGAGGGATTCAACTGCATTTATTTCTCCTAGTTCTTTAGCGCCGTAGCCATCGCGTCAAGCTTGCCGCGAACAGAGGCGTCGAGTATCTGGTCACCCACTGCAACTTTGACGCCGCCGATCAGCGAAGCATCAACCTCAACCCGGGGCTGCAGGTGAGCGCTGAAATGCGACTCGAGTTGCGCGACCAGTCGAGCCAGCTGCGCGTCATCCAAAGGAAAGGCGCTGGTAATCACCGCCTCCTTGATACCTTCGTCTGCACTCTTGAGCTCTTCAAAGATTTCGCTGATCTGGGGAAGGATGTCGAAGCGCTCGTTTTCGGCCAGCAAGCCGATGAACGACGACAACTCCTTGTCCCGCGTTTCGCTAGCAAGTGAAATGAACAAATCGGCAACCTGGCTGGCAGAAAGCTTCGGGTTACCGATGACTTTTGCCATTTCCGGATCCTGCGCGACGGCGGAAAGCCGCTGCAGACGCTCCGACCAAGCCGCCAGCGACTGGCCATCCTTACCAAGCCGGAATACAGCTTGAGCGTAAGGACGCGCAATGGTGACTGATTCAGCCATGAGCGTTACAGATCCTGTTTGATGGTCGCCAGGATGGCGGCGTGAGCCTTGGCATCGACCTCGCGGCGCAGAATCTTCTCGGCACCGGCAACGGCCAGTTCCGCCACGCGCTCGCGCAATGCTTCACGGATACGGGCAGAGTCCTGTTCGATTTCGACATGCGCGGAAGCGACGACCTTCTCAGCTTCAACACGCGCCTGAGCCTTTGCCTCTTCGATGATCTGCTCGGCGCGACGTTCCGCCTGGGCAATCAATTCGGCGACCTTTTCCTTGCCTTCGCGCATCGTCTCGGCCGAGTGCTTGGCCGCCAGATCCAGACTCTGCCGACCGCGTTCCGCCGCGACCAAGCCTTCGGAAATCTTGGCTGCACGCTCGTCAAGCGCCTTGACGATGGGCGGCCACACGAATTTCATCGTGAACAACGCGAGAATGATGAACACAGTGACCTGTGCCAGTAACGTAGCATTCAGATACACGTCATATACCTTTCCGTGGAATGGACCGGATGTTCGTCAAAGAGTTACTTGAGGAACGTCGAGATGGCAAACCACACGGCGATACCGGTTCCGATGATGAACGCTGCGTCGATCAGACCCGCGAGGATGAACATCTTCACCTGCAGTTCGTTCATCAGCTCGGGCTGACGTGCGGACGCTTCAAGATACTTGCCACCCATCAGGCTGATACCGATACAAGCCCCGATGGCGCCGAGAGCGATGATCAGACCGCAGGCAAGGGCAACATTCCCGAATACTTGTTCCATGACTACTCCTTCAGATTGATTTACCAGCAAAGTTGTTAAAAAAGAAAACCCCAGCCGCCGCCTAGTGGCTCTCGTGCGCCTGCCCGAGATACACCAGCGTCAGCATCATGAAGATGAACGCCTGCAATACCACGATGAAGATATGGAACAGCGCCCACAACGTCCCGGTGATCAAGTGCCCGATCCAGAGCATCGAACCTCCGAACAGGGACAACGACGGGGCTGCCATGCCCATCAGCGCGATCAACAGGAAGAGCAACTCGCCCGCATACATGTTGCCGAACAACCGCATGCCATGCGAGACGGTCTTGGCGATGAACTCGATGAGTTGCATCAGGAAGTTGGGCAACCAGAGCAGGGGGTGATTGCCGAACGGCGCCGTAAATAGTTCGTGAATCCAGCCGCCAAGCCCTTTGATCTTGATGTTGTAGTAGAAGCAGAGGAGTAGCACACCCACCGACAAGCCCAGCGTCCCGTTCAGGTCAGCAGTCGGCACGACCCTAAGGTAGGCGTGCGGATTACCGCTCAGCTTCTGCCAAAGCATCGGCAACAAATCGACCGGCAAGAAGTCCATCGAGTTAAGCAGGAAGACCCAAACAAACACGGTGAGCGCCAGCGGGGCGATAAAGCGCCGTGACTGCTCGTTGTGAACGATCGCCTTCGCCTGGTTGCCAACCATTTCGACGAGGATTTCAAGCGCCGCTTGGGCACGCCCCGGCACACCCGAGGTGCTCTTGCGGGCGATCATCCACATGCAGAACAAACCGATAGCGCCGAGCAGCACTGAAAAGAAAACTGTGTCGTAATTGATGATCGAAAAGTCGACCATCTGCGTTTGCGGATGTCCGGACGAGTTAAAGTTGGCGAGGTGGTGAAGTACGTATTCACCCGCATTAGGCGCGCCAGCGGCAGCTTCGTGACCTGTCGACATGTTCAGTTCTTTTCTTTGTTCCAGAAAGCAAAAAACAATGCTTGCGTGGCAAGCACCAAGCCGAGCAGCATGGAAGGCCAGTGCAAATCGGCGTAACCCTTCGCAACTAACAACAGCAAGGCGACAATCGCCGCCATCTTTAGCAACTCGCCGAGCAGAAAATTCGCCGGATACGAAGCGCCGGGCCGCTTGGCCACGGACCTCAAACGCAGGGCAAACAGGAAGTTGGGAAGCGCACAAACCAGCCCGCCCAACAGCGCCGAAACCACACCCCGCACACCCGCAAAAACTCCCGCTCCCACTGCGGCAATTATCGTCGCCCCGACCTGCAAAAATATGACTCTAAACATGAGCAAGATCGAATCGCAAATCGGAGCAAACGGAAAGTCTACTACAAGACTTTAAAACCCTGAATCAATATTCTATTTAACTTGGCGAGTATATCACTTTATAGATCTTAAACACCCGATTACTTCGCCCTGACGACTGAAAACGACACCAAAACACGGCCAAGAGACTGCATAGCGTTCAAAAACGGGTAAAAAACGCGTCTATTTGCGCATTAATTGCAGGATTCCTTCGAGCTGATCGAGGTTACCGAAGTCAATTCGGATCGTTCCCGCGCCCTTCTTGGTCGTACGAATCTCGACGTTGGCACCAAGCGTGTCAGAAAGTTCCTCTTGCAAGCGTAAAACGTCACGATCTGGCTTGTTCGCCTGGGCAGGTTTTGGCGGTTTGAGCGCATGCTGCACGAGCCGCTCCGTATCCCGTACCGACAACCCTTTCTGCACGACGCGCTGGGCAAGCTGAATCTGCAAGGCGCCGGACAAGGGCAGGAGCGCACGCGCGTGCCCCATGTCAATGTCGCCACGCATCAGCAACTCCTGAACCGGCGGCACGAGCTGCAACAGACGCAGCAAGTTCGACGCAGCCGGACGCGACCGTCCGACGGCATCGGCCGCTTCCTGATGCGTCATCGAGAATTCGTCGATCAGGCGCTGCAGCCCCTGGGCTTCCTCGAGCGGATTGAGGTTCTCGCGCTGGATGTTCTCGATCAGCGCCATGGCCAGCGCGGATTCGTCGGGAATCTCGCGAATCAGCGCCGGCACTTCGGTCAGACCCGCGATCTGGGCAGCACGCCAGCGCCGTTCGCCGGCGACGATCTCGAAGCGGTCGTCACCCAAGGCGTTGGCGATCGGTCGCACCAGGATCGGTTGCATCAGACCCTGCGCGCGGATCGAGGCGGCAAGCTCCTCAAGCGAAACGCTGTCCATCTGCGTGCGCGGCTGATACTTGCCAGGCTGCAGACTGGCGACCGGCAGCGAACGCTGTTGCTCGCGGTTCTGCGTCTCGTTGCCAGCCAGCAGCGCGTCGAGCCCGCGCCCGAGTCCTTTCAGTTTCATGCCTCGACTCCTTGTTCGACGGGCTTGCCGACAACGCCGTCGCGGCGGTCGAGCATTTCCTGCGCGAGGGCCATGTAGGCCTGCGCCCCCTTTGACGAACGATCGAAAGCGATCACTGGCTTGCCATACGACGGCGCCTCGGCCAGACGGACGTTACGCGGGATGATCGTGCGATAGACCTTGCGTCCGAAGTGCTCGTCGAGTTCCGCCGACACCTGCTGGGTCAGCGTCGAGCGCGGATCGAAGAGCGTACGCAGCAACCCCTCGATTTCCAGCCGCGAATTGAGATTGGCCCGCACCTTCTTCAGCGTGGCGACGAGGTCGGTCAAGCCTTCCAGCGCGTAGTACTCGCACTGCATCGGAATCATCACCGCTTCCGCCGCAACCAGACCATTAACGGTCAGCATGTTGAGCGCTGGCGGACAGTCCATCAGGATGAAATCGTAGTCGCCGAGCACCGGCGCCAAAGCGTCGCGCAGCCGAAACTCGCGGCCGCCCATCTCGATCAATTCGACCTCGGCACCGGCAAGTTCGCGGTTGGCGGGCAGGATGTCGAAACCGAACTCTGTCTTGATACGCGCATCGACCAGCGTCGAGCGCCCGATCAGGATCTGGTAGACGGTCGGCAACGCTTCGCGCTTGACCACGCCACAACCCGTCGTCGCGTTACCCTGCGGATCGAGGTCGATCATCAGTACGCGCTGCCCGAGCGCGGCAAGGCAGGCCGACAGGTTGACCGCCGTCGTCGTCTTGCCGACCCCCCCTTTTTGGTTGGTCACTGCCAGTATTCTTGCCAACTCAACTCTCCCCTGCATCATTCGCGCCGGCGCGCCGCATGACGACCAGATGACGCTCGCCATCGACGCCCGGTACCGCCAGGCGATGCACGCACTCGACCCGCACAGCGGAGGGCAAGCGCGTAATCTCGTCCTCCGGCCAGACGCCCTTCATGCCTAGCCAGCTCCCGCCATCGGCCAGGAGATGCCCGGATAGACTGACGAAATCAGCCAGTTCAGCAAAGGCTCGCGAGGTGATCGCGGCAAACCGTATCGCTGGATCATACTGTTCGACCCGCCCGCAGTGAACGGCCACATTCGACAAGCCGAGTTCGATCGCGGCCTGACGCAGGAATGCCGTCTTCTTCGAATTGCTGTCGAGCAGCGTCGCCTGCAGCTCTGGGCAGGCGATGGCCAGCGGAATCCCGGGCATGCCGCCACCACTGCCAACATCAAGCAGGTTGCCCCCCGCCACGAACGGCAAGATCGCCAGCGAATCGAGCAGATGATGGCTGACCGCCTTCTCCTCCTCGCGCATCGCGGTCAGGCTGAAGGTCTTGTTCCACTTGTAGAGCAGCGCGGCATAGGCGAGGAGCTTCTCCTGCGCAGCCGACGGCAAAGCGATGCCCATCTGCGCAAGGCCCTGCTGCAGCTGCTCGTCGCGGCTCATGCGTTCGAGCGCGCTGCTGCCAGCGCACCCCGTTTGAGATGGACCAGGAGAATCGAGATGGCCGCCGGCGTCATGCCCTGGATGCGCGACGCCTGGCCTATCGTTTCCGGCCGGTGGCGGATCAACTTTTGCTGGATCTCGTTGGACAGACCGCCGATCCGCGTGTAGTCGATATCCTCGGGCAGGCGCGTTTCCTCGGCCGCGAGGCTCTTCGCGACCTCCTCGGATTGCCGATCGATGTAGCCCTGGTACTTGGCCTGGATCTCGACCTGTTCGATGACGAGCGGATCGGCCACCCCGCCATCGACAGACTCGCCGGCGATCGCCAGCGACATCAGACCGGCGTAATTGACGTCGGGGCGCCGCAACAGGTCATGGAGCGTGTACTCGTGATAGATCGGCTTGCCGAGCACCTGCGTCACGGCGCTCATGTCGACCCTGTCCGGAT
>JACCEE010684561.1_pt1 | contig 12796 bp, 10 predicted proteins | sample 7449931 | NCBI WGS metagenome assembly JACCEE01 (sample SAMN15323457, study PRJNA562643) | freshwater metagenome | isolation source: river surface water | place: USA:Blue River Watershed | collected 2017-08-19 | reverse complement strand
CTACCTATAACTAAATCTCTTGTACTACTTTCCATGTCAGCAGTTTTCTTTAAAACAAAGATAGGTTTCCCTCTCCAAGTGAAAGTTCCTGGTTCTCCTGCTTTTAAAGCAGATAAATCAATAGTTGTAAATCCACCAGCTAAAACGCTAGGAAGTGGATCCCATACCTGTTTCATACCATACAAAGATGCGGCTCCTCCAACTGCAGCAACTGCAGCAAATGAGTAGCCAATAAAATCTCGTCTATTTGTATCTTTAGACATATTTGGCTTCCTTTTTTTAAAATTAGAATCGGCTCTGATTTTAATATAAAGATACTTAAGAAAGATTGATTTTGGTCAATTTTATAAACGAAAGATTAATGAAATGTGTAAAAATAGAATATTTAAAAATAGTTTAATTTGCTTCTTATTAGAAAATCTTATGATTTTCTAATAAATTTTATTATTTCAGATTCAATATTTTCTTTGTTTATTACTAAAGAGTGATTTATTTTAGCATTAAAAAGATTTTTAATAGATTGAGGTAAACTAGCACCAAATTTTGAACTAATCTCTTCTAAAGCCTCTTTATCACTATATTTTTTAGAGTCTTGCTTTAAAGCATTTAAAACAGTTGGTGAGAATTTTGTCCACTCTGCTGTTGAGTAGATTACAGTTTTTAGTGGTTTTTCTCTTAAGTCATTGTAAGCTTTTATGCAAGTTGCAGTATGAGGATCCATTAAATAACCACTATCTAAAAACTCTTTTATTGTAGTGTTACCAAATGAGTCATTACTAAAAGTAGCACTAAAATATTTTTGTAACTCTTTTGTCTCATCTTGAGTCATTTCAAAAATATTATTTTTGTTTAAATTTTCCATCAACTCTTTTGTTCTAGTGCTTCCAAATAGATCAAAAATTACTCTTTCTATGTTTGAAGATTTTAAAATATCCATAGCAGGTGATTTTGTAAGTTTTAGAGCTTTATCTCTGATATCATAAACTCCTGTGTTTATCCATTGTGTTAAAATGTTATTTTCATTTGAAGCCACTAAAAGTTTCTCTATATTTAATCCCATCTTTTGAGCATAGTATGCACCAAGAACATTTCCAAAATTTCCACTAGGAACTACTAAATATATATTTTCACCATTTTTAATAGCATTTTGACGAATAAGTTCTAAATATGACCAGAAGTGATAGATTATTTGAAAAATAATTCTTCCAAAATTAACACTATTTGCAGCACTTAATTTAATATCATCTTTTTCTAATTCTGCTTTAAAACTACTTGAAGCTAAAAGAGATTTTAGAGCATTTTGTGCATCATCAAAGTTTCCTTTTATTCCTAAAACTTTTAGATTTTCTCCATCTTCACAAACCATTTGAAGTCTTTGAACATCAGAAGTTCCTCCATCTGGATATAGACAAACAACTTGAATATTTTTTTTATTTCTAAAAGTATTTAAAGCTGCTGGTCCTGTATCTCCAGAAGTTGCTGCTAGTATTAGGTAATTTTCACCTCTTTTTTGTGCAATAGAGCTAAAAATACTTCCAAAAGGTTGAAGAGCCATATCTTTAAAAGCACGTGTAGGACCGTGATACTGCTCATTTACATATAAATCATCTTTAACTTTTACAACAGGACTTGGATTTAAAGGATTATCAAAATTATCATATAAATCTAATGCTTTTTGTATTTCACTATCATCAATATCAATCTCAAAAGCTTTTAAAATATCAAAAGCTAACTCTTTATAACTTTTGTTTATATGGTTTTCTATAAAGTTATCACCTAAATTTGGTAAATTTTTTGGTACATAAAGTCCACCAAAAGAGCTACTTGGATTTAAAATAGCTTCACTAAAGCTTACTTCTTTTGCTCTTTTACCATCATTTCCTCTTGTTTCAATAAATCCCATACCATCTTCCTTTTAACTATTTAATAATTTTTCTATATCAATTCCATTATTTGGATTATCAACTCTTATAAATTGAGTTCCTATTCCATCACTTGTAAATAACTCAAGTAATATTGAGTGCTCAACTCTACCATCTATAATATGAGCTTTATTTACACCATTATGAATAGCCTCTATACAAGAATCAACTTTTGGAATCATTCCGCCAGCAATTGTTCCATCTTTTTTAAACATTTCAACAGTTGCTTTATCTAAAGTTTGGATTAGCTCACCACTTTTATTTAAAACACCAACTGTATCAGTTAGGAATATAACTTTTTGAGCTTTTACAGCCATTGCAATTTCGCAAGCTGCTACATCAGCATTTATATTATAACCTGGATGATTTGGTTCATCACCATTTGCAATAGGAGCAATTACTGGAATAAATCCCTCTTTTATAAGGTTATTTATTATCTCTCCATTTACAGAAGTTATATCTCCAGTGTAACCAAATTTTCCACCATCTTTTGGAATAGCTTTAATTATTCCGCTATCTTTTCCAGATATTCCAATAGCTTTTGCACCATGATGATTTAATAGTGAAGCAAGATTTTTATTTATCTCTCCACTTAGAACCATCTCAACAACTCTCATGCTCTCTTTACAAGTAACTCTGTATCCATCTACAAAATGTGAAGGAATTTCAAGTTTTGTTAAAAGTTCTGTAATTCTTGCTCCTCCACCATGAACAACTATAGGTTTTATTCCTAAAAGTGTTAGCAAAACTATATCTTGAGCAAATTTTTCTTTTAAATCATCGCTTGTTTGTGCACTTCCACCATATTTTATAACTATTGTTTTTCCATAAAATTTTTTGAAATATGGAATAGCATCTATTAGAGTTTGAACTTTTGGATTTGTTTTTGTCATAAAAAATATCCTTGTAAATTTTAAAGTCTTGATTGTATCTAAAAATCTCTTTTAAAATGAAATATAGTAAAATGAATTTATGGAAAAATATTTAGCATTAAAAGCCAGTGCAGGGAGTGGAAAAACTTTTGCATTAACGGTAAGATATATTAGTTTACTTCTAAAAGGTGCAAAACCTAGCGAAATCTTAACTCTAACTTTTACAAATAAAGCAGCAGCCGAGATGAATCAAAGAGTTTTTAATACACTTCAAACATTAGGTGATGACGAAGCATATTTAAATGAGATTATAAAAGTATCAAATTTTACAAAAGAGCAAATCTTATCTAAAAAATCACTACTTATAAAACTATTTATAAATGATAGTTCAAGTATTTTTACTATTGATAAGTTTGTAAATAAGATTTTACGAGAGTTTTGTGGATATATTGGAATAAGTGATGATTTTAAAATTGCAAATGATGATATGGAAATTTTGAGTTATAAATTTTTACAAAGTTTAGATGAGAATGGCTTCAAAGAGTTAGTTGAGTTCTCTTTATATGAGAAGAAAAAATTTAACTCTATTTTTGAACTATTTAAAATATTAATTGAAAAAAATGAAAATATAAATCCTGTAGAAATAGATGCAAAATTAATTAATCTTATAAAAGATGATATTTTGCAAAAAGCTTTTAAGATAAAAGAACATATTTTAAACTGTCCAAATGCTAGTAATAGCGCTATAAAAGCTGTATCTTTTACAAACTTTGATGAACTTTTTGCAAATACTTGGATAGAAAAAGAGAGTATGTATGATTACTCATATTTTAAAAAATGTGCAAATGAAGAGATAAATATTGTATTTTTAGAACTTAGAGATAGTTTGTTAAACTACTATAAATTAAGAACTTCATATAGCTTAAACAAAATATTTAAGCTATATATAAATTTTAAAGAGTTTAAAAAGAGCTTTAATATTGAAAAAAACTATTTTGAGTTTAATGATATTTCAAATTTAGTTTACGAACTTTTAAGTAATAAAATCAATAAAGATTTTTTATATTTTAGATTAGATAGTAACTATAACCATATTTTAATAGATGAGTTTCAAGATACTTCAATTTTACAATATAAAATTCTTAAACCTCTAATTGATGAGGTGATTGCTGGAGATAGTGAAAAATTTAAAACATTTTTTTATGTTGGAGATCCAAAACAGAGTATTTATAGATTTCGTGGAGGTAAAAGAGAGCTTTTTGATTTTGTTTTGAGTGAAAATAGTAATATAAAACTTGAAGATCTAAATACAAACTATAGGTCTTCTAAAAATATTATTGATTTTGTAAATGATACTTTTTTAAATCTTTCAAACTATGATTATTTAGCTCAAAAAAGTATTAGAAAAGATGGATTTGTAGAGGTGATAGAAGATCCAAATTTACAAAGTGATGAGAAGTTTATATCTATTTTTAATAAAATAAATGAGCTATTAAATAGTGGTATTAATGAAAATGATATCGCAATTTTATGCTATACAAATAGTGATGTTTTAGAACTTTTTTACTATTTAAAAGAAAAATTACCAAATCTAAAAATTAGAACAGATATGAGTTCTAAATTAATTAATCAACAAAATGTAAAAGCACTTATAAATGCTATAAAATATATATATTTTAAAGAGGATATTTACAGAGAAAATTTTAATGCTCTTGTAGGAAACGATATAAATAGTGAATTTTTGTTAGATATTGATTTAAATGAGTTAAGTGTAGAAAAAGTTATCTATTTTATTGCAACTTATTTTGATATTATGGATGAAAATATTATAAAACTAATAGAGCAATCAAATACTTATTTTAATATAGTTGATTTTATTTATGAGATTGATAAATTAGATATTAGTATTGAAAATAGTGAGAACTCTGGTTTACAAATACTTACAATTTTTAAATCAAAAGGATTAGAGTTTCATACAACTATTTTAATTGATAGAATAAAAAGAAAAAATCATGATAAAAGTTCACTTTTGTTTGATTATGAAAATATTAATTTAGAAAATATATATTATAAGGTTTCTGGTTATGAAAATTTTGATGAGAACTATAAAAAAGCTTTGGAAAAAGAGAAAAATCTAAATCTTGATGATGAGAAAAATGTTCTTTATGTTGCGCTGACTCGTGCAAAAAATAATCTAATTGTATTTAAAAAAGAGAAAAGTAGTGTATTTGATATTTTGAATATAAAAGCTTTTAAATTTGGAAATTTAATCTTAAGTGAAGCAATCCAGATTAAAAATAGTAATAAAAAGATTGCTTATGAAGCATTAAATTTAGGTAAACAAGATATAAAATCTTCAAAAAATAATATTGTAAATAGTGATATATTAAAATCAAAATATTTTGGACTTGCTACTCACTATACTTTAGAAATGATGAGTAATTTTGATGAAAAAGCTTTAAACCATAGTTTGAATTTATCAAAAGCAAAATATTTTAACTATTTAGACGAACTTGATTTTGTATCTATAAAAAAGATTATTCAAAATTTAATTAGAAATGATAAATTTCAAAATTTAATCAAAGATTCACAAATAGTTCAAGAACAAGCTTTGATTTATAATGAAGAGATAAAAGTTTTAGACCTACTTTTATATAAAAATGATAGATTTATTATTGTTGATTATAAAACGACAACAGAAGTTTTATATTCTCATAAAACACAAGTTGAGTATTATAAAAAAGCTGTTAGTGAAATCTTTAATATTAAAAATGTGGATGGATATTTAGTTTATTTAAAAGAAGATAGTATAGAATTTTTTGAAGTTTAAATAAAATACCTAATAGATGCAAAACCGTAAGCTTTAGTTTTTTCTATCTCTTTTATCTGCTCATTTTGTATTATTCCACCAAGTGCAAATATTTTTAGATTTGGAAATTTTTCTATAACTTCATTTAATTTATCTACTCCTTTTGATTGACCTTTGTTTGGTGTATCAAAAATAGGGGAGTATGTTACAAAATCTATATTTTTATTCATTGCATTTTCTAACTCTTCTAAATTATGACAAGATATAATTGTGATAAGTTTTGATTTTTTTGCATTTTCGATTTTATCAAACTGTTGTGAATTTAGATGAACTCCATCAAAACCTAATTTGATTGCTAATGATATATTTGAGTTAATTAAAATATTTTCTATTTTAAACTCTTTACAAATTTGTAAAAATATTTTTGCTAACTCTTCAATATTTTTAGAACTTTTATCTCTAAAACAAGCGAAATCAATTTTATGATTTTTTAAAACAGCTATTAATTTTTCTTTAAAAATTTCTTTATTATCAGAAAAATAGTTTGGATCTGTTATTAGATAAGATTTTATATTTCTCATATTTTCTTCCAAATAAAAAAGGGAGTAAGCAAAACTCACTCCCTTTCTTGATTTATTTATACTAAGAACTTCTTAGTGATGTTCTTCTTCCATCATAATAGATCCAGCAATATAAACATATGTTAGGATACTAAAAATAAATGCTTGTAAAACACCAAATGCAGTTAATAGGAAAAACCCTGGTAGTGGTAAAATCCATGGAACTAACATTAAAAGTACCATTAAGAACATATCATCACCTCTAATTGAACCAAATAACCTAAAAGATAGAGATATTATTCTTGATAAGTGTGAGATAATCTCAATTGGAAACATTAAAGGAGCTAATACTGGCATTGGACCCATAAAATGTTTAAAGTAGTTTACAAAACCATTTTTCTTGATTCCTAAATAGTTGTAATATACAAAAACAATGATAGCTAAAGATGCAGTAAAGTTAATATTACTTGTAGGTGCTTCAAAACCTGGAATTACTCCTATCATGTTACTAACAAATATAACTAAAGCTAAAGAACCAATCAATGGCATATAAATTCTAGCATTTTTTTCACCCATAGTATCGCTACCCATAGCAATAACACCACCTACAAATGCTTCCATAACATTTTGACTTCCTGTTGGAACTAGTTGCATTTTTCTTGTAGCCATTCTAGAAACTAGAAAAATAATTCCAATTACTAAAACAAAGTGAGATAAAATTATCCACTCTTGTCCGTGACCACCAATAGTTCCTAAGAATGTAAACAATCTTCCTTCCATTTTCTTCCTTTTTTCTTTTCTACTATTACTAAATTATGCGCTGATTATAATATTTGTTTTCTAAAATCTTTATAAATATAAAAAATTAATCTAAATTTGTTTAAATCTATATCCATTTTGTTTCAAATTTTCTCTTATTTGCTCTTGATGCTCTTCACCCTTTGTTGCCAAAGCAATAGTTACATAAGCTTCTCCAAACTCTAATTTTACAGAATTTCTATCAAAATCAATCTCTACAATATTTGCTGAACATTGAGTGAAAATATCTGTTAAGTGCATTAAAGCACCTGGTTTATCCATTAAAGTTACTATTAAATTCATTTTTCTATGAGATTTTATTAAACCTTTTTCTATTATTATTGAAAGCATAGTAACATCTATGTTTCCACCACTTACAACCGCACATACTTTTTTATTTTCAATATTTACTTTATCGTGCATAATAGCTGCAACACTAACAGCACCAGCACCTTCAACCATAAGTTTATGTTTTTCTAGTAAAAAAAGAATTGCATTTGCTGTTTCATTATCACTAACTTCAACAATTTCATCAACATACTCCAAAATAATATCTAGTAACTTTGGATTAACATCACGAACGGCAATTCCATCTGCAATAGTTCTAACACTTGATGAGTCTATTGGCATTCTCGCTTCAAAACTCTCTTTCATACCCTTTGCACCACTAGCAACTACACCTGTGATTTTTATATTTGGATTTATACTTTTTGCAGCAATTGCAATTCCTGAGATTAATCCACCACCACCAATTGGTACAATTATCTGGTCAATATCTTCAATTTTTTCTAAAATTTCTAAAGCAATAGTTCCTTGTCCTGCTATTACTTCATCATCTGCAAATGGATGAACAAACTCTTTGTTGTTATCTTTTGCAAATTTTATTGCACTAGCATATGCTTCATCAAAATTTTCACCAGTTAAAACAACGTTTGCACCGTAAGATTTAACTCCTAAAACTTTTGTAAGTGGAGTTGCTTCTGGCATAAAAATAGTTGCTTCACATTTAAAATAAGAAGCTGCAAAAGCTAAGCCTTGAGCATGATTTCCAGCACTTGCAGCTACAACTCCAGCTGCTTTTTTTACATCATCAAGCATTGCAACTTTGTTGAAAGCTCCTCTTAATTTAAAGCTTCCTGTTAGTTGAAGATTATCCTCTTTGAAGAAAATTTCAGCATTTTTTTCAGTACTTAAAAAAGGAGCTTTCATAAGTGGAGTTTTGTAAACTGTACCATCTAACCTTTTTTTAGCATCTTTTATATCATTTAATGTAATCATTTTGTATCTTTTTTTGAGAAATTTTAGAAGATTTTATCAAAAATTGATTAAAAACTAGGTTTTAATCAATTTTTATTTAAGTTGTTAGTTTTTGTTTAAGGCTAATAAATCACTAAATGCAGTTTCAAGTCTAGTTATCATAGTCTCTTGACCAGCTCTTAACCATTTTCGTGGGTCGTAGTAGTTTTTGTTTGGTTTATCTTCACCTTCAGGATTTCCAATTTGTCCTTGTAAATAACCATGATATTTAGCTTCATAAGCTCTAACACCATCCCAAGTTGCCCACTGAGTATCTGTATCAATATTCATTTTAATAACTCCATAAGAGATAGCTTCTCTTATTTCACTTAATAATGAACCTGAACCTCCATGGAATACAAAATCAACTGGATTTTTAGAAGTTTTATATTTCTCTTCTATAAATTTTTGAGAGTTATCTAAAATTTTTGGACTTAATACAACATTTCCTGGTTTATAAACTCCATGAACATTTCCAAAACTTGCAGCAATTGTAAAATTATCTCCAACTTCTTTTAATTTTTCATATGCATAACAAACTTCAACAGGCTGTGTATAAAGTAGAGCATTGTCAACATCACTGTTATCAACACCATCTTCTTCTCCACCTGTAATTCCAAGTTCAATTTCAATCATCATATCAATAGCATTCATTTTTTTAAAATACTCAACACAAATTTCAATATTCTCTTCTAAGTTCTCTTCACTAAGATCTAGCATATGAGATGTAAACAGTGGTCTTCCTGTTTTTGCAAAATACTCTTTTCCTGCATCAAGTAAACCATCAATCCAAGGAAGAAGTTTTTTAGCAGCATGATCTGTATGTAAAATTACTGGAATTCCATAAGCTTTTGCCATAGTGTGAACATGATTTGCTCCACTAATTGCTCCTAAAATAGCAGCATCACTAGTTTTTAAACCTTTTCCTGCATAAAATCCAGCTCCACCATTTGAAAATTGTACTATAACTGGAGATTTAACTTTGCTTGCAGCTTCCAAAACAGCATTTATAGAATCTGTTCCAACAACATTTACAGCAGGAATTGCAAAACCCTCTTTTTTTGCATAAGCAAAAAGTTTTTTAGCTTCACTTCCAGTTAATACTCCAGCATTTACAACATCTAAAACACCCATCTAATCTCCTTATTTAATTACGATTTTTGCGTCTTTTCTTAACTCTTTTGTTAGCTCATCAATTTTTTTATTGAATTTCTCAGCTATCATTGCTTGATTTATATTATCTTTTACTTCATCAAAAGTTAATTGTTTTGCAGGGAAAATCTCTTTAACAAATATTACATGGTAACCAAATTGAGTTTTTGTAGGACTTTTAGAATATCCACCTTTTGGAAGAGCTTTTACAGCCATTGCAAACTCTGGAACCATTTGTTCAGCAGCAAATTTTCCTAAATATCCACCATTTTTAGCAGTTGCATCTTTTGATTTTGAATTTGCTAACTCTTTAAATTTTGTTTCTCTAGAATTTACAGCAGCTTTTTCTAAATCTTTTATAACAGCGTTTGCTTCAGCTTCACTATTTACTAAAATATGAAATGCTTCAAATGTCTCTGGAATATTAAATTTTGATTTGTTTGTATCATAAAAAGCTCTTTTTTCTGTATCACTAAATTTGATTTTATCAATCTCATTTTTTTGCCAAACTTGAAGAGCTAAATCTTCTTTGATTTTTGCTATAGCCTCTTTATATTGAGGATCTTTTTCAATACCATCATCTATTGCTTTTTTTGCAATTAGTTTTCTATTTATTGCACCTTCAAGAATTTGAGACTTTGCTTCTTGTGGAAGTTTGTCAAAATCAACTCTTGGATCTTGTAAAAGAACATTGATATCATCTTTTGTAATTTTATCCCCATCAACAGTAGCGTAAAAATCAGCTGCATTTAATGTTGAAATTAAAGCAATTGAAGCTATAAAGCTCATAACTATTTTTTTCATTTTTTTCCTTAAAATTAAATTGCGACATTTTATCCATTTCGAGTTAATAAATAGTTTATTTTTATATAATTTTATAATTATTTTAAAAAAGATTTACGATTTTTAACATTTAGCTTAAAAAAGCTTTAAATTTTGAAAATTTTGTGATATACTTGCAAGCAATTTTAAGATTAAATTTAACTTAAGGATTTTTATGAGAATTTTAATTATTGAAGATGAAATTACATTAAACAGAACACTACAAGAGGGATTAATAGATTTTGGTTATCAAGTTGATACTGCTGAAAACTATAAAGATGCTGAGTATTTTATCGATATTAGAAACTATGATTTGGTTTTAACAGATTGGATGTTACCAGATGGTGATGGAATTGAACTTTGCAAAATTGTAAAAAATAGAAGTTCAAGAACTGCTGTTGTTATTATCTCTGCTAGAGATGATAAAGAGAGTGAAATTGAAGCACTTAAATCAGGAGCGGATGATTTTATTAAAAAACCATTTGATTTTGATATTTTACTTGCAAGAATTGAAGCAAGATTAAGATTTGGTGGAACAAATATTATAGAGATTGATGATTTAATTATCAATCCTGATGAAGAAAAAATAGAATATGCTGGTGAAGAGATAGAGTTAAAAGGTAAACCTTTTGAAGTTTTAACTCACCTTGCACGTCACAGAGATCAAATTGTTTCAAAAGAGCAACTTCTTGATGCTATTTGGGAAGAACCAGAGCTTGTAACTCCAAATGTTATTGAGGTTGCAATAAATCAAATTAGACAAAAAATGGATAAACCTTTAAATATCTCAACTATTGAGACTATTAGAAGAAGAGGTTATAGATTTTGTTACCCAAATCAGGTAGAAGAAAAGTAATTTTTAGCTGATTTATTATGGAGAGTAGAAGTATTTATAAGCAGTTTTATATAAAGCTTATATTTGCAACTTCTCTTTTTCTTATTATTCTCTCTTTTATTTTTTTTGAATATACAAAAAACTCATTTTATGACAACATTCAAGACAATTTGCTCTTTCAAGCAAAACAGATAGAAAAAGGTTACATAAGTTTTGATAAGTTCCAAAATGTAATATCCTCTTCTCAAATTATTGAATTAATAGAAAATAATAAAAACACAACAAAACAGATAGAATTTTCAAAATTTTCAAAAGGTGATAAATCTTTTATTAGATTAGAGTTTTTAATGCATGATAATGCAATTTTACAAATTACAAAAGATATAAGTTTGGAAAAAGATATTCTTTATTTAATAATATTTAAAAACTTTTTTGCACTTGCAATTCCTGGTTTTATTTTTATGTTAATTTATGCATTAATAGTTGCAAAATCACTTTTAAAACCAATAGTTCAAATAAATAAAAAACTATCAAATATGGATGAAAATTCACTATCTCAAATTGATAAAAAAGATTTACCAGAAGAGTTTTTAACTTTGGCAAACTCTATAAACTCGCTTACAAATAGAATAGGGACTTATTTAAAGTTTAAAAAAGAGCTTTTTATTGGAATAGCTCATGAGCTTAAAACGCCACTTGCTGTTATGAAGTTAAAAAATGAGTTAATGTTAAAAAAAACAAGAGAAATTTCTCAATATGAAGATGCGATTAGGCTTACAATTAAAGAGATAGATGGTATGAATGTTATGATTAGCTCTATTTTAGATATTGGAAGAACAGAGGGAGCACAATTTGAACAAGCAAAAAATATTGATTTAGTTGAGTTTATAAAATATAAAACAAATGATTATAATATGCTTGCAGCTAAAAAAAGTATTACAATAAAATTTAGTTCAAATGTATCTAGTTTACAAATGATGATTCAAGAGACGCTTTTTAATCAGATTTTACAAAATTTTGTACAAAATGCCATAAAATTTACTCCAAATGGTAAAACAATAAAAATTAAGCTAAAAAAAATAGATGATAAAGTTACACTAAATGTAATTGATGAAGGTATTGGTATAGATGAAAATATAGATGTTTTTGCTCCATTTAAAAAAGTTGGAAAAGAAAATGGTGTAGGTTTGGGACTATATTTAGCAAAAATTGCAAGTGATGCACTAAATGCTAAAATTTCTATAAAAAATAGAGAAGATGGTAAAAATGGTGCTATTGCAAAACTTGAATTAAATTTGTAATATTTAATTTTAATATATAATGTATTTAATATTATAAAAATATATAAAAGTAGGAAAAATTATGGCAAATTGTAAATTTGGTTTAAATGACCATAAGCCTTTCATATCAAAAAAATCAGTTCATCACCATCATCATGATAAAAGTAATCATAATTTTATAGAAAAAGAGCAATATATTCATTCTCATGACCATGAAGAGCATGTACATAATCATCACGAACATAGAGGAACAGATAAAAAAGTTTTAAAGTGGGCTTTAAGTATAACTTTAATAACAATGTTTTTAGAGTTTTTTTATGGATTTTTATCAAACTCTCTTGCTCTTATTTCAGATGCAATTCATATGTTTACTCACTCTTTTGCTTTGATTGTTTCACTATTCGCAATAATAATTGCAAGTAAAACAGCACCAATTTCTAAAACATTTGG
>JACCEE010445519.1_pt1 | contig 12806 bp, 8 predicted proteins | sample 7449931 | NCBI WGS metagenome assembly JACCEE01 (sample SAMN15323457, study PRJNA562643) | freshwater metagenome | isolation source: river surface water | place: USA:Blue River Watershed | collected 2017-08-19 | reverse complement strand
GAAGCGGGCGAAGAAACTCGAGGGAATTTTTCTCCGTGGAAATCCTTCCTGTCCGATCAGGTTCGTATGTCGGTGAAAGACAGTGTGAAACGTCTTATTGCCCCGTCAATTGAGACAGAATTCACAAATATGACCAAGGAAAAAGCTGATATTGAGTCAATTCGTGTTTTTGGTGAGAACCTTCGTCAGTTGCTGCTAGCCCCTCCGCTTGGGCAAAAGCGTGTACTTGGGATCGATCCTGGCTTCAGAACTGGCTGTAAAATTGTTTGTCTCGATGAGCATGGTAACTTGCTTCACAATGAAACCATCTACCCACATCCTCCACAACACGAAGTTCGCGAAGCTGCGAAAAAACTATCAACGCTTGTTGAAACCTATAAAATTGAAGCTATTGCTATTGGTAACGGAACGGCCGGCCGCGAAACCGAGCAGTTTATTAAATACATGCATTTCGATCACGATTTAACAGTTTTCTCTGTAAATGAGGATGGTGCTTCAATCTATTCTGCATCGAAAACTGCACGCGATGAGTTTCCTAATTACGATGTTACTGTCAGAGGAGCTGTTTCTATTGGGCGAAGGCTGATGGATCCACTTGCCGAGTTGGTAAAAATTGAACCAAAATCGATTGGAGTAGGGCAGTATCAACACGATGTGGATCAGAAACTTTTACAGCAAAACCTCGATGGCGTGGTTGAGTCGTGCGTGAACATGGTTGGCGTAAATCTTAATACTGCAAGTAAACACCTTTTGACTTACATTTCAGGTTTAGGCCCTCAGTTGGCTCAAAACATTGTCGATTACAGAAAAGAGCATGGTGGCTTTACATCGCGCAAGCAACTTATGGAAGTACCCCGAATGGGAGCTAAGGCATTTGAGCAATCGGCTGGTTTCTTGCGAATTCCGGGTGCAAAAAACCCTCTCGATAACTCGGCTGTACATCCTGAATCATACTATATTGTCGAAAAGATGGCTTCCGATTTGAAATGCGATGTGTCGAGTTTGATCAATTCGGAACAAATTACCAAGCAAATTGACCTCTCGAAATATGTATCTAACAAGATTGGGCTGCCTACATTAACCGATATTCTTAAGGAACTGGCAAAACCAGGCCGTGATCCTCGCGAAAAGATCAAGGTGCTAAGTTTTGATGAAAACCTTAAAACCATTGAAGATTTGAGAATTGGCATGGTTGTACCGGGAATAATAACCAATATTACCCGCTTTGGGGCATTTGTCGATATTGGTATAAAAGAAAATGGCCTAATTCATGTTTCAGAAATGGCCAATAAATACATCGACGATCCTGGTAAAGTTGTTAAACTGAACCAGCATGTAAAAGTGAAAATAATCGAGGTTGATTTGGTTCGGAAAAGAATCCAGCTGTCGATGAAACAAGCCGATTAGTTTACACCAAATTCATCGTCGAAAAGATCTTCCTGACTTTCAAGTTCTTCTTCGAGGAAATCTTCGGCCTCGCCAACGAGTTTCTCGATCAAGACTTCATCTGTTGGTTGATCATCAATCCAATGGATCGATTGGTTTGTCCAGAAATCGTCAACATCGCTTTCGATAATGAAACGAGGAAATTCGGTATGAACAACAAACAACAAATCTGGTGTTTCTTGTGAATTGTCGGCTAAAAGGAATTTTGGTAGCATCTTTTACTTTTTATCTGTTTGCTGCAAAAATAGCTCTTTCTTGTTGAACGAGCAATATCAACAAGATAGTGACGTAACTTTAATTTTAGCCGAAAAAGGTAAAACCTTTAATTGCTATGTATAAAATTTTTTCATATAGGTAAATTATCTTTATTTTTACTTTCCTGTTTTATATCAATAAATATCAATTAATCGCTTTTATTATTATGAGTAAAATTTCTAAAGAGTTAGTAGGAGCATCTGCCATTCCTATTATTCTCTCTATTTTAGACAAAGGAGAAACTTATGGTTATGAGATTATGCAGAAAGTCAAGGATTTGTCTGATAGTAAGATAGAGTGGAAAGAGGGTAGTTTATACCCGGTTTTGCATAAGCTTGAAAAAAATGGATTGATTAAATCGTTATGGAAAATGGCTGAAAATGGCCGGCATCGTAAATATTACGTAATCAACAGGAAAGGACGAAAAGCTTTGCTTGACGAAATTGAGAATTGGACTTTAGTTCATACTATGCTCGACAATTTGTGGAAAGAAATGAGTATTGAATAGTCGTTGATTTATTTCTTTATGAGCGAGCTTCAGGTTTCGATCTGAAGCTTGTTTATTTTTTGATTAACGGCGAAAATGCGCCTCTAAATTTTTTTACTTTCGGATTAACAACAAATTTGCAATATGGTTGCATTGGGTTGTTTATGAAATAGTTGTGGTGATATTTTTCGGCTTCATAAAAGATGGTGAGTTCAGATACTTCTGTAACGACCGGATTTGGTAATACTTTTTCGGTGTTCAGTTCTGAAATTTTTTGTTTTGCAATCTCTTCTTGTTCTTTCGATGTGTAAAAAACGACAGAACGGTATTGCGTACCAATATCGGCTCCTTGCCTGTTAAGAGTGGTTGGATCGTGAATTTTGAAGAATATATCTAAAAGCTGTTTGTAGCTGATTGTTGACGGATTGAATGTAATTTTTACAACTTCGGCATGTCCTGTTTTTCCACTGCAAACATCGGTGTATGTAGGGTTTTTGAAATTACCTCCGGCATAGCCCGGAACGACGTCACTAACACCCTTAAGTTCAGAAAAAACTGCTTCGGTGCACCAGAAACATCCACCTCCGAAAACAGCAACTTCTTGTTTTTCCTTTTGCTCATTGTTAAAATTCATACACAATAGAATTAGTAAAATCTTTAGCATATTTCTTGCTTTTTTCCACAGAACAAGATTATGCCCCAAATAGTTCACTAAAAAACAGATTGTGATTAATGAGGATTTTCGCAAAAAACGATGGCTTCATATACGAAGATGTCAGATTCTTTCCAGCCATACCAGCCTAAACCTGCTTTGTCGCGGCTGCAATGTCCCAGGAACTCTTCCAGGTTCCAGCCTGTAGAATCTGCTACCTGAGGAAGAAAAGTTCCTGAATGCATGTCCTTTTTTATGTAGATGCCATGGACTCCTAACTGAATTTCTTCGATCGAATTTATTTTTTTTAATGGAGTGAGAACCGAAATCTCGATTGTAATTTCAGGAACTTCTTTTTTTGTAACGGGAGAAAATCGATGATCGTGAAGTGCTGATGAAATGGTCATTTCTTTAACAGAATCAACTAGTTGAGTGTCCATTTGGAAGCGTCCTAGGCAACCTCTTAATTCCCTTTGCTTGTATAGGGTCACAAACAGTCCCAGCTTTTCTTTCAGGTTGCTGGTGATTTCACTTTCAGATATAGAAAACGAATTTTGAAGGTAACATATCTCTTCAAGAGTATTTCTTGATATTTTCAGAAGTGTATTTTTTTCTGACTCTGAAAGTGTAAATTCCTTATGGCTAGAGTCTTGATTCAAATAGGGTTATTTAAGCATTTTTTTTATTTCAGCAGCGCGGACAATTAGTTCAACAATCTCTTCGTCGGTAAACCGTTCGTGGTTGATTGTCAGGTCGAAATTATCCTTTTTCTTATTATCGCCTTTGATTAGTTTTCTGAAGCTTTCGCGGTTGTTGTCTGTTACTTTGACGTATTCAAGCGCTTCATTTTTTGACAGATTTTTTAATTGCATAATTTGTTCAATTTGCCAATCAATAGAGGCATCAATTCTTACATGTAGCGAGCTTGGGATGTCAGAACATACAATATTTGAAGCACGTCCGATAATGATTTTGTAACCATCAACAGCAAACCTGTGGATAACATTTACAACCGTTTTTCTCATTTTATATTCGAGATTGTAATCGGATGATAGAAATGTTTTTGCAAGGTCTTCAAAAAAGTTATGGTGTTTTGCAATGAAAACAGTTTGAATTTTATCGGGATGTAACCGCAGCTTTTCTGCCGACGAATGAAGGATCTCTTTACTAATTACTTCCCATTTATTCTCCGTTTTATCGTTGTTTAATTTTTTTGCCAATAGTTTAGCAATATCTTGTGCAGAACACCCTGCAACCCTCGAAATTGTGATTACAGGCCCGGGATGTCTCTTTAGTTTTTCCAGATTCATTTCTGAAAACCGTTTCGTCAGGTATTCGCTGAAAATGTCGTTCATAATAGTAGATTTTTTCTTCTTTAATTTACGAAACTGTTTTTAAAGTTCATCTTTTTATCTCATTATTTTTTTTGCCAAACAACAAAATTGCTGCATTGGCGGCAAACGAAAATATTATTATCAGATTACCTACTTGTGGGTTGTATGAATAGTAGATAACTTTGCCTAAAAGGGCAATTATTCCACCAGTTACAATTGCATAAACAGCACTGTCCGATTTATTTGTAATCCCAATTAATCCGAATAGTATTGGAACAATGAATGCTCCGGAATAAACAGTTAGGGCAATTAGTAGGATGCCAATTATGGAAGTGAAATTTAACGATATGATGATACTTATTATTCCAACAAGAAGTATGATCCATCGGGTAGTCGTTACTGTTTTTACTCCGAATTCACCTTTTTCTATCAATCCGGTAAGAATAATGGATGCACTTAGAATTGTCGTATCAGCAGAAGAAAGAATGGCACTCAGAAGCGAAACAACAATAAGGGCAACAGCCCACTCCGGCAATACACTATTACTTACCTGAACAAAGATTGAACCTGCCGATGGAGATGATAGGCAACTACTTCCAAATACCCCAACTAAACCAATTGAAAAGGCTACAGGTAATAGTATTAATGCGGTAGTGAGAACGGCATTCCGAGCTATTTTTTTATCATTTGTACAAAATATCCTGGAATAAATGTCAGGGCCAGCGGTAAAAGTGGTGGAATATGTTATTAGCAAGATTAACAGGTCTATGGGTTTAAAATTTTCATTGAAAGGAAATTTTAATGCCGATATTGATGAAAGTTCATTACACCGCTTTGTGTATGTAAAATAGCCTATTGTTATTAAACCAACAAGGATAAGAATAGCCTGAAAAAGATCCGTTTTTAATACAGAAACCTGTCCTCCAACTATTGTGTAAGTAATGAAAACAAGCCCGGCAATTATTGCTCCGGTTTCGTAGCTAAGAGGCGTGAAACTTTGCAGAATTTTAGCTGCTGCAATAATTTGTGCAGCAACAATTCCCAGCCATGCTATAGGAATAATATACGATGCAATATTTCTTGCCCTACGGTTATATAGATTTTCTAAAAGATCGGGGAGGGTAAATTTCCCTAGTTGGTTTACTTTCGATGTTAATGGAAGGAGGGCAAATAGTCCAATTGAGGCACAAACCATGTACCATGATATGGCCCAGCCAAACCTACTTCCTTCTTCTACCGCACCAATTATTGCTGATCCCCCCAGAATTGTAGCCAGTAAGCTTCCTGTTATAGTGAAGAAGTTGCCTTTTTTCTTTGCGATAAAGAAATCGGAATGGGTTTTAACTTTGAAAGAACTTTTAACCGATATCGTGATTAGTACTGTAATGTAGATGCCTAAGAAAATATAAATCATAAAAGATGTTTATATGAAATAAATAGAAACTAGATGTTTGAAAGATCGGAAATTACCTCAAAAATTTTTTCAGCACTAATAGGCTTATAAATAATTTTGTTGTTCTTTCTTTTAATGAAATTATCGTAATTATTTTCGGTATCACTGTCCATGAGAATTACTTTGATTTTTGGGCTAATGCTCCATAGAATGTTGTATAATTCTTCGCCATCAATGTCTTGCATTTGTTTGTCAATTACAATATAATCGATGCTGTTAAGATTGCTTTTAAAGAATTGAATTGCTTTAATGTGATCAGAAAAACTAAAAACATCGTGTCCTAAATCCGATAAGATCTTCGTAGTTATTGACCTGACAATCTCTTCATCATCAATTAGAAGCACATTAGATGAACCATGGAGTACAATTTTTTCATCTGGTTCAACAATGTGTTTTTTTGTAATAAATTCTGATTCAGGTATGTATAGGTTAATATTTGTGCCTTCGTTTACCGTGCTAAAGATTTTTATTTTACCATTTAGCTGTTCAATTATTTTTTGAGAAATAGAAAGGCCAAGCCCGGGATGTCGGTCGTATTGTTTTGTTGTAAAATATGGTACAAAAATATCCTGAAGGTTATTGGGCTTAATCCCCATGCCTGTGTCCGAGATAATTATCCGCAGGTATTTACCTTTTTTAATCTCGTTATCCTTATCGTTTTCCTGTTCGTCAAAATAAACATTGCTAGTTTTTATCGAGATCTTTCCTCCTTGTGGCATTGCTTCAATAGCATTTTCAACAATGTTCTGGATAGCATTTTTCATTTGAAATGTATCGCAAACTATATGCTCAAGTTTTATATCGAGCGACAGATCTAGTTTTATGGTTGAAGGTATATTGCAACTATTTATTGCATTTTTAATCAATTCATTGATGTCTCCAACAGTACTGATTTGCTTTTTTGCGTCAGAAAAAACGATTAGTCTGTTTGCTAAGATATTGGCTTGTTCTGCAATACTTGTAAAATTGTCAGTCAGAAATTTTGATTCTGTTTTGAGTATTTTGTTTTTTATTATGTATGTATTGCCAAAAAGAGAATCGGTAATCTTGCCTAAGTTGAAAGCGTAATAATTTGCAATGTCCTTAATGGTTTGGATGCGTTCATTTGTCAATGTAATTTTTTCATTTTCTTTTAATTCAGTAATGTCGTCAATAATTTGAATGGCGAAAGTGATATCTCCATATTTGTCTTTCATTGAAGAAAAGTTGGAGTTGATCCACAGTGTTTCACCATTTTTGTCGTTCATTTCTTGCGACAGATTGAATGATGGTAAAATGCCTGTGAAAAGTTGTGAAAATTTCGAAATGAGCTCACTCAGATTTTCGGTATTTGCAAAATCATCAATTTTCTTAAACAGCAAATTGGTTGTTGTATATCCAAATGTTTGGGCATACTTGGTGTTTGAATAAATAATTTGTCTGTTTCTGTCAATCAGTGCAATTCCCAATGGCGCCCCTTCGACAATGTTCCTATATTTTTCGTTCTGATTAACAATTGTTTCCAGTTCTTTCTTTGATTCTGTAATATCGGTGATAAAAGTCAGATATTTTATTTCATCCATTATTTTTACTTGAATGATATCTGCATTAATTATTTGATCTTCGGATGGATATAGCTCGAGAGATGTATTGTTGTTATCTCGTAGAATAGTGGCAAGAGTGTCTGTGTTTACTTTAGAGAACAGTTTTATTTTAGATAATTGCGTTCCGGTCAACTCTTTGTGTTCGAGTTTAGTTAGTTCAATGAATTTTTGATTACACTCTTTCAGATTGAATTTCATGTCAAAAATTGCATAACCTTCAGTTAAGTTACTCAATATGGTGCTCTGAATTTTGTTGTTTGTTTCGAGTGCTTTAATCAAAAGCTTTTCGTCTTCAATGTTTTTTGAGGTAACAATTAGGTAATCTATTTCGTTTGAAGCCTTAAATGCAGGCCTAATTACGATGTAAATCCACGACTGTGAATCATTTTTTAACCTGATCTCTCTATTGAACGAAGAGATTGTTTTAGATTTTAAAGATTCGATGTTGTTTTTTATTTCAGTAGAATCGTTGTCATCTAGATATGAGTAAAAATCTCTGTGATGCTGATTTTTTCCATTAACTTCGAAGCTTTTCTGAAACGAGTTATTGTAGTAAAATAGATCCCCGTTTTCAGTGAATAGGGCTACCCCTAACGAGCTATGGGCAACAACTGACCTAAATCTGTTTTCGTTTGTAACCAGTTCAATTTCTGATGTTTTCTTTCGTGTGATGTCTGTCAGAACGTAAAGAAAGGCTTTACTTTCTTTGAACATGAATGTGGATACTAAAAGCTCAACCCACTTGATCAGGCTGTTTTTGGTTTCGATTCTGACTTCGATCTTTTTTGTGCCCAATGAATTTTCTTGTACCGAGTCACAGATTTTTCTTATTGTAATCCGATCTTCCGGAACGGCAACATGAAATGGTGTTATGTTATTTGAATTAATCTCTGCAGAAGAAAATCCTGTTAATTCGCTAAATTTTTCGTTTGCGAATAGAATTGTTTCATTTTGAACAACTTCAATAGATTGGGGAAGGTTTTCAACAAAGGCTTTCGTTAGGTTTTGTTCTTCCCTAATTTTGACTTCCTCTTCTTTGATAGCTGTAATGTCTTGAAATATACCTTTATAGCTAATTAATATATTCTCTGGATTTTTTGAAGGGCGTGATTTCGAAAGAATATACTTTGTCTGACCATTAATAATGGCACGGAAAATAATCTCGGTATTTGATGTTTTATTATTCGAAATGAATTGCGAAATAAAGTTTTTCCGATCTTCAGGATGAACGAAAATTTCGATCTGACGCATCGATAATTGTTCTATCCCTTCATATCCAAAAATCATGAAAGAATTGGCAGATCCGGTCATGATCATGCTCTTAATATCAAGCTCCCAATATCCTAATTTTGAAATTTCAGAGGCAATTGAGAGTTCATTTTTCTGAGTTAATAATTTTTCTTCGTAGGTTTTTTGCTTTGTTATGTCGTGGTGTGTACAAATAAACCTTTCTGGTTTGCCATCAGCGTTAAATGATAAAATTTTTCCATGTGCTCGGATCCATTTAAACGTTCCATTTTTGCACCTCATTCTGTAGTCAATCGAATAGGTGTTTATTTTTGATGTAAGAAATTCATCTATCTTGTTATATACTAGTGCAATATCGTTGGGGTGGATTCTTTTTTCAAACTCATCGAATTTGTTTTGTATTTCATTTTTTTCAAATCCAAGAATATTTTTCCATTCAGTCGAAAAGTAAACTTCATTGGTTTGGATGTTCCAATCCCAAACGCCAACCGAACTGATTTCTAATGCTTGTTTCCATCGTTCTTCTTTGTTTTTCAATGCATTCTGACTCTCTTTCTGGTTGCTGATGTCGCGGATAATGGCTTGCACAACTTTTTCATTTCCATAACTTATTGGTGAAAGTTTAATGTCGGCAACAAACTTTTTCTGATCCGATTTTTGGAAAATCCATTCGATTTGTAACTGGTTTCCCAACAGCGAATTCTGGATATTCTCAATGGCTTTAGTTCTTGTATCTTCACCATTTCCTTGTTTGCTTGGCGATAAATTCCATATGGTTTTGTTCAAAAGCAAATCATTTTCTAATTTGAAGATGGAAGCTGCTTTTTTGTTGAAATCGATAATTCTGTAGTTTTTAATAATGAGGATTGCATCGTTCGATTCGTCAAATAGATGCTTGAATTTTTGTTCGCTCTTGATTAGCTCTTCCTGGGCAGTTATTCGTTCAGAAATATTGCGTATTGAAGTAACTGCAGTTTTTCGGCCACTCCAGTTGAAATAGGATAGCGAAACTTCGACCGGAAAAATTGTTTCATCTTGTTTTCTGCAAGTTTCATTTGCAATGAATGTTTTTTGTTCCAACATCTGTTTCTCAAAGTTTTCATCTGTAACAAAAAGATGTTTGAGCTTCATTTTCATCAGAACATCTTTTGTGTGCCCGAACATTCTGCATGCAGTAGGATTAACGTCCAGAATTTTTCCTGTGGCTAATTCAACCATAAACATAGAGTCGCTGCCAATTGAAAAAATCTGACGGTATTTTTCTTCACTTTCCCTCAGTGAGCTATCGGCCTCGACCATTAGCGAAACATCCCTCCAAATTGTAGCCAGTGTATTATCAGTTGTTGTGTAGATCAGTACATCAAAAAAGCAATCGAGCATCTGGATAAATAGTCTGTCCTGTTGAGGTTGGTTGGTAATTGCTGTAAGCATCAGCAAAGGATGAAATTGTTGGAATATTGATGTTTGCAGCGAAAGTTTTTTATTGATAATGTCGTTTTTCTGAAGCTTGAATTTCGATTCAAATGTTGGGTTTACATCTTTATAAATGTAATCGGTTATGTTGCCGTCCTTATCTTTTACGATCTCGAAAACGATGAATACATCTGTTAGATTGTTGTAAAGACTTCTGTATAGCCTTTCATTTTTTGTTATTGCTTCAATCTTATAGTGAGTCTCTGTTTCGTCATTTATAGTTCCTGTTAAAAAGATGGGATTTTGTTTTTCATCTCGTTCAACCAGCGCCTTAACTGTTATATGCCTGATACTTCCATCGCTTATGATAATGCGTGTTTTAAAACTGAAGTAGTTATTGCTTTGCAATTTTTCACTCCATTCATTGATTACAGCTTCTCGATCTTCGGGATAGATTAGTTTTATAATTTCTTCACTGTTGAGCGTAATTGTTGAGTTTGGCAATTCAAAAAACTTTTTTGCTTCTTCCGAAAGTCGGAACTCATTATTAAACGTAGAAAAACTCCAGTAAGCAAAATTTGATATCGATTTGGCTTTTTTAAATGTGAAATCATTTGAAGAAGGGGAATTGCCGGTTAATTCATCAACCTGTTTTTTCAGCTTCTCATTCTCTTTTTTTAACGATTCTATATCTAATTTTTCAGTGTTATAGTTTTCTTGGCTCATCTGCATTTATAATTTCTAGGTAAAAGGTACGATTTTTTTATTTTTTCTCTCATATTCCGATTATGAAATGGCTAGATGCAGGCAGAATGCAAGCACATTTTTATTTTTTTTAACATTCAGCGCAGTAATGATACGAGCTGAATTTCTACAAATGTGATGAAATGCAGGCATTCAAAGAATAACTATTCATAATGTGGCTAAGTTATGCACCAATGAATGATTCTGCTATATTTGTAGTTCTTTTATTAAAGGATAATATATTATGAATATTGCTTTGATTGGATACGGAAGAATGGGTAAAGAAATTGAACGAATTGCCCTTTCGCGTGGACATAAAATTGTACTTACAATTGATGTTGATAATTTAGGTGACTTTACCCCCGAAAATATTAAAAAAGCTGATGTCGCAATCGCTTTTACAATCCCAGATTCGGCTGTTGATAATTATTTTAAATGCTTCGATAGCGGAGTACCGGTTGTAAGCGGGACTACTGGTTGGCTCGACAGGTGGGATGAAGTAGTAAGTTACTGCAACGAAAAGAAATCGGCTTTTTTCTATGCTTCGAATTTCAGTGTTGGAGTAAACATCTTTTTTGAATTGAACAAACAGTTGGCCCGGATGATGAAATCGTTCGATCAGTATAAACCTGAAATGACCGAAGTTCACCATACCCGAAAATTGGATTCTCCAAGTGGTACTGCAATCTCTTTAGCCGAAGATTTAATTGCCCAAAACGATAAACTAAATGGTTGGGTAAATGAGCCGTCTCGAGACGATCAGAAGCTTCCAATTATTTCTTTACGCGAAGGTGATGTCCCCGGCATTCACACAATAAAATACGATTCTGAAGTCGATTTCATCGAAATAACACACAGCGCATACAGCCGTGCTGGGTTTGCAATGGGGGCTGTTATTGCTGCTGAGTTCCTTGCCGGGAAACAAGGAATCTATTCAATGAAGGATCTTATGAAACTGTAATCGATTTTAATAAACGGATACAATCGATAAAAAAAAAGAAGATATGAAGAAGTTTAGTCTTAATAAATGGGTCAAATTCTCAATATGGGGTGGTTTATACCTTTTATGGGTGATTTGGCTAAGTAATTATTGGTTTTTGCTTGGTCTTGCTATCATTTTCGATATTTATATAACAAAGAAAGTTCACTGGGCTTTCTGGAAAAAGAAGAATCCACCAGAAGGAAAACAAACTAAGACTGTTGAATGGATTGATGCAATTATTTTTGCAGTTGTTGCAGCATCTTTCATCCGGTTATTCTTTTTTGAAGCATATGTAATTCCCACATCATCAATGGAAAAATCGATGATGGTTGGCGATTACCTGTTTGTGAGTAAGGTTGCTTATGGCCCTAAAATGCCAAATACGCCGCTGTCATTTCCTTTTGTTCATCAGTCAATGCCTTTGACCAACTATAAGGTAAATTCCTATGTTGAATGGATTAAAAATCCTTATCGCCGAATTGCAGGTCTTGGAAAGGTGAAAAACGACGATGTGGTCGTATTCAACTTCCCTGAAGGAGATACTGTGGCACTTAATTTTGCAAGTCAAAACTATTATGAACTTTGCAGGATGTATGGTCGCGACAGGGTTAATTCGGACGAGCGCTCGTTTGGAAAAATTGTTTCGAGACCGGTCGATAAAAAAGAGAATTACATTAAACGTTGCATCTGTATTCCGGGCGATAAGCTTGAGATCAAAGAGGGCGAAGTGTATGTGAACGGTAAATCGCAAAAGAATATTACCAATAAGCAATACAATTATGTTGTTACTACCGATGGTTCGATGATCAATTCGAAGGTGCTTGATAAACTGAATGTTCCAAACGATGATCGTGAAGTGATTTCCGGCGGTAATTATTTCCTTCCTTTGACACAGCAGCAGGTTGCTGAGTTCAAGAAACTGAGCTATATAAAATCTATTACGCGATATGTCGATACTCCGGGGAAATACGATCCTGCAATATTTCCACATTCACCTGATTTCCCTTGGAACGTTGATAATTTTGGGCCTTTAGAAATACCTAAAAAGGGTGCAACTGTAAAGTTGACTAAGACAAATCTCCCAATTTATGAACGGATTATTGATGTGTATGAAGAGAATGACCTGAAAGTTTCTGGCGATCAGATTTATATTAATGGAAGCTCTGCAACTGAATATACCTTCAAACTTGATTATTACTGGATGATGGG
>JACCEE010992644.1_pt1 | contig 12814 bp, 11 predicted proteins | sample 7449931 | NCBI WGS metagenome assembly JACCEE01 (sample SAMN15323457, study PRJNA562643) | freshwater metagenome | isolation source: river surface water | place: USA:Blue River Watershed | collected 2017-08-19 | reverse complement strand
TTCTTCCGCGCCTGTTCGAGCTTTTCTTCGAGTGCAGAAGGACTCATGTTGAAGGTTTCACTATCAATGTCTACGAAGTCGATTTCTGCGCCGCAGTACAAAGCACAATTTGCGCTTGCCACAAATGAAATTGGTGAAGTCCAAACGAGGTCGCCTGGCTTTACATCGAGCGCCAGACAGGCAACATGAAGCAAGGAGGTGGCGCTATTGCCAGCAATTGCGTGTTTTGCACCAACAAGATCAGCAACAGCTTGTTCAAATGCGGGAACTGCTGGCCCCTGAGTTAAATAGTCCGATTGCAGTACGGCAACTACTGCATCAATATCTTGTTGATTGATTGATTGGCGGGCGTAGGGGATCACCATGGGGCTAAATAGAACCTATTTTTTCCCTATTGTCTTTGATCCATTTTTGTAATTCCTCAACCGACATCCACTCTGAATTGTTGTCTGATGAGTAATCAAATCCTTCGCCGACAGGTTTGCCATCACCGATTCGTCCGGCATCGGTGCTCCAATTATGGATCGCAGGCAAGATTTTGTAATAGTCGCCATATGAGTAGGTATGTGGAGCGTCATCGGGACTGATCATTTGTTCGTGGAGCTTCTCTCCAGGACGGATTCCGACGATTTCATGCTTGGCATTTGGCACTACCGCTTTTGCGACATCGGTAATTTTCATGGAAGGAATCTTCTTCACATAAATTTCACCCCCTGTCATATCGTCAAAGGCCTTCCAAACAAGTTCAACTCCTTGTTCAAGCGTGATCATGAAACGGGTCATTCGTTCATCGGTGATTGGAACAGAAGACTGATCAGCAATTGAGAGTAAGTAAGGAATGATTGACCCGCGTGAACCCATAACGTTGCCATAACGGACAACAGCAAATCGAGTGTCATTTGGACCCGCGTATGAATTGCCCGCGACAAACAATTTGTCAGAGGTCAGTTTTGTTGCCCCGTAAAGATTGATGGGACTACTTGCTTTATCGGTGGATAGCGCAACTACTCGCTTAACTCCTTGATCAATACAGGCATCAATGAGGTTCATCGCACCGATGACATTTGTTTTTACGCACTCAAATGGGTTGTATTCAGCAGTGGGCACAATTTTTGTCGCTGCTGCATGAACTACATAGTCAATTCCTTTAAGCGCTCTTGAAAGGCGGTCTTTGTCTCGCACATCACCAACAAAAAATCGAACACGTTCGTCATTGACGTAATTCTTTGCCATCTCCCAATGCTTCATCTCATCGCGTGAGAAAATAACCAAACGTCGTGGGTTGTATTTTTGGAGAGTCATGGGCACAAATGTGTGACCAAAGGAGCCAGTACCACCAGTGATCAGAATTGATGATCCGCTAAGCACGATGTAAAACCTCGCTCCTCACTGGAATGCCTTCTTTTTCGAGCATGTGGATGAATGCAGTGTTTCCTGGCTGGTACGCCATCACTACATCAGTGTACGGGCTGATTATTGAAGCCCATTCTGTCTGGGAAAGGCCTTGAACTGTATTGATGATTCGCTCAAATTCTGTTTCGTCTGCGAAGTTCGTCCAGAAAGGACCAGTTTTTTCAAGTTTTAGAGGAAACCCGAAGTCAGTATCGAAAACTTTGAGTGCAAGCGTCTGGTCAGCGGCGTGAATTCGGCCTGAAAAAAATGCAACCTTCTTTCTACGAGATAAAAACTCGTATCCCGTTGTGCTGTCAATAGTCACAACCAATGAGGCTGAATTGCAAAATTCGTATGTTGAATAGTCGGAGGTGCGGGGAATGAAGTCAATTGAGTGAGGGACAGCAGAATTGATGAAGAAATTTTTTTCGAATTCATCTGACTCCGTCCGCTTTCCAAGAACCGCAAATGTTTCGCCAGTGCGAGCGCATCTTTCGGCAAGAAATCGAACCACCTTTGCCTCAATTTGATAAAACTGCTGGGCTGAAACGTCATATTGACCGAAGTAAAACTTGGATTGAGATTTGGCAATGTCATAAGGGGCGTGTTGCGATATGTAGACAATGTCGTAATTTTTGGTTTGTTCGATGTTTGAACCAATGAAATTATTTTTTAGCGAGCCAGTTACGAGGAAATTGCTGTCAATGTATTCTGAGTACTGGTCTGCCGAAGTCTTACCGAGTACACAAACCGTGTGCGCTGACAGCTTGTCGGTTGCTGCAGATTTTCGAAGTAAGTCAAAGAATCCATTGCCGGGTTGGTTCGCGTAATTCGCGCGATTTCCATTTTGAACAGCAATAAATTTGATGTTTGGAAATTTTGACGAAAGTGTATAGAAGTTGACATCGTTATCAATAAAGGTAAATACAAATTTGGGTTTAACAATTTGTAGATACGAGAAAATGTATGCAGGCAGTGATTTTTTCCCAGAAACAACCATACGCAGCGCAACCCAGAAATTTATTTTTCCGACATCGACAATTGCAATGTGCGTATGTTGTATGTAGTTAGACAAGAGTCCAAGTCCGGACGAATCTATGAGCGCGACCGTCTTTCGTTTTGGAACTTGGAATGAAAATCGCAATTTAGGCATTGGGGTGATTTGCGACCTGTCGCGCAATCTCTAAGTCAGCCATTGAATCAATATCAATCGCTTCTTCTTGACTCACTTCAATTGGCCGTACTGGATTTACGAGAAGCGATTTGTGTTCAAGAAAGCTGCGAACTGAGACAACATAAATACTGCCACTTTGACGAAATGCTTTAGGCAAATTTTGTCGGGGAAGTGATAGATATTCGGTTTCTGAAACGGGCACGAGGTGGTCACCCTTGGCAATGAATGCCTTGTACGGGTGGTGCTCGCACTCAACAACCCCATAAATGCTGCCGACTAATTCATGTGTTCGGAACATGTTTATTGCATCCGAGATTGTTGATGGCTGTCTTAATGGTGAAGTGGGTTGGAGTAGTACCAGGACTTCTGGAGTCGGATGAGAAAGCGAGTATTGCTCTAATGCGTGAATAATCGCGTCCTCGATACGGGCGGTATCTGTGGCTAAAGCCGGTGGGCGATCAACAGTGATTGCTCCAGCTGTTTTCGCAGCATTGAGAATCTCGTGATCATCACTTGTGACAACAACATCGTCAATGACTCCTGATTCACGTGCAATATTGACTGCTCTAGCTACCAATGACACGCCATTAATTTCAGCAAGGTTCTTTCCAGGCAAACCTTTTGAGCCACCGCGAGCAGGAATCACTGCAAGTGTTGACACTTACATCACGTCCTTGAGATCAACAAATATTTTGTCGACCGGCACTTCAAAAAGTGTTCCTTCATGGAGTAGTTGGGTAAACCTCTCGGTGGATCTCCCATCTCCAAACACTTGCTCTTGATGCATTTGTGGCGAAGCAGCCGCATGTTTCAGTGCAGCGACAATGTCGTTTGACTTGGCAGCCACTTGCGTAATTGAAGCACCTTCGTGGCGCCCTCTTTGTCGATCGCCTACATCAATACTTGGAATCCCATAGAGAGGAGCCTCGCGAATACCGGCACTTGAATTGCCGACGATGCCCAGTGAATTTTTAAGCAAAACTAAAAAATGTTCAAAGCGCAATGACTCAAATTGTCTAAATTGATTTTCAAAATCAAGCAACCTTCGATATTCGGAAATAATGTTTTCAAATCCAGTGTCATTGTTTGGATGAATCACGACAAAGTTTTCACCTGAAGTAACAAGCGCATCAACGAATTCCTTTGCAGCAAGCGCACTTGCCTCTTGGTCTGTTGTGACAGGGTGAAAAATTGCAATGAAATATTTTTCAAAATTGATGTTGTAGCGCAACTTCGCTTCGTCAAGGCTTGGAAGTGTTGGCGAAAGCATGATGTCTAAATCAGGCGACCCAATTATGTGAATAGTTTTTGGGTCTTCACCTAACTGCGTCAGCCTCTTTTGTGCATCTTCATTTGCAACAAGGTGAATATGTGAGAGTTTGCTCACCGCATGTCGAATAACACCGTCAATTGTTCCAGAAAGTTCGCCTCCCTCAATGTGGACAACGCGCGTGTTGTTGAGTGCCCCAGAAATTGAACCAGCCAATGCCTCGGGTCGATCGCCGTGAACTACGAGTAGATCTGGCTTGTTTTCTTGAATGAAATGGGAAAGACCTTTAATGGTGTTTGCAACAACGACGTCCATGGGGTCGCCAACAGTTTGATTTTCGAATGGAATAATGCGAACAGTTTCTGGCAGAGTTCTTGCCACTTCAAGAATTGTTGATCCGAAACGCTCCAACATGTGCATGCCCGTTGCAAAAACGGAGACTTTGAACCCTTCTTCGGAAGCAGCCAGAATGAGCGGCTTGATTTTGCCGTAGTCAGCACGTGTTCCTGTGAGGAATGCAATATGCCGCTTAGATGACATCTGACCAACCAAGTTGATGACCGCGTTTCATGCTCGTTCCAGCTTTTTTGCCAACAACTTTTTCAAAATCAAAGGCAAGAATTTCGCCAGTGCCAGGGCGCTTTACCCAGACATTCTCGTCAGTGAGGATTTCGCCTTCGGAGATATCACGGATAGCAACTACCGACGCATAGGCAAAATCGATTGTGGGCTGTTCATCACGCAATACGGTTTTACTTCCGCCAGATGCTTGATGAACAATTTGCGAACCTTCAATTAGTTCTCGTAAACCAGCTGGATCTACTGAAATTTCAATGTCTTCGCCGATCCAATTCATGTCACTTGTGAAATGTCGCTCAATGATCGAAGCTCCTAATGCAACAGCAGAAATTGAAGGCAAGTTCGATAATGAATGATCCGAGATTCCAATCACGGTATTTGGGAAAAGCTCACGTAATTGAGTAATTGAGCCAAGTCGAACATTGCTGAAGGGTGTTGGGTACATGCTCGTGCAGTGAAGTAACGCAAATGATGCGTTTTCGGTCTCAAGCACATCGACGGTGCGCTTAATTGATTCAATGTCATTCATGCCGGTGCTCACAATGATTGGTCGTCCAAATCGAGCAATGTGGCGAATTAATGGAAGGTTATTGCATTCGCCTGAACCGATTTTGAATCCAGGCACATCAAGACTGTCAAGTCGTGTTGCAGCCTCGCGAGAAAATGGGGTTGAAAGGAAAAACAATCCTCGATCTTCGGCATGTTTCTTACAAATTCGCTCTTCTTCATCTGTGAGTGTGCATTGATCAATGATGTCCCAAATAGAACGAGTTGAGTTTGCTGGCACAACATCGTTTGGGATCATTTCATCGTCAACAGAGTGTGCTTGAAACTTGACACACTCACCGCCGGCGTCAGCAACATCATCGATCATTTGAATCGCACGCTTAATGTCACCACCGTGGTTGATGCCAATTTCGGGAATTACTAGCGGCGCAAATTCGTCGCCAATTTTCCTGCCATTGATTTCAAAGTTGCGGCTCATTTGGTCTCCTTTTTGATTGCTTTGATAAGCACATCACTCATTTCACGAATGGCACCACGCCCACCTTTATGTGAGAGTTTCCATGAAATTGAATGTGCAATTGATTTATGAGCATCTGATGGCGCTGCAGAAATTCCTACAAACTCAAGACATTCAAGATCATTGATGTCGTTTCCAATGTAAATGCACTTGTTCGCATCTATTGAGTGTGTACTCAACCAAGTTTTTAGAGTCTCTAACTTATTGTCACAGCCCTGAATGACTTCAACATCAAGTTTTGCTCCACGTCGAGTAACCACAGCATTTTTTTCTTTAGAAAGAATGAGCAGCTTGAACCCGTTTTCCTTCATCGCGGCAATTCCCATTCCGTCCGATCGGCTGCATCTCACACTTTCATTTCCGTGTTCGTCGACGTAGACGGTGTCGTCTGTGTGAACACCATCAAAGTCCATGACCACCGCTTTGATTTCCTTGAGTGCAGAGGTTTTTGGAATTCGTGCCATAACGATTTACTTCAACAGACTTGTCAACGTGGTAACGAGGTAGGCGAGTACGACACTGACAACAATCGCAGCCAATGCCCCGGCCACGAGACTGCCACCGAGGAGGCCAATGGCACTTGCCTTCCGTTGCTTGTCAGACGGTTCGCTATATAGAGGTGTTGTATTTGTGCGGACCTGAACAACATTTGGGCGGTTTGGTCTGGCAGGCTTAGAACCATTCAGAATTACTAGTGCGCCAATTGCCAAACTAACGGCAAGCAACGCCCTGACTGTCACACCGAATGTGGAAGCGAAAATAGGTAAATCGATGAGCGAAAAAAACGACGTCACGATGCCAAATAGCGTACCGTTGCCACCACCGACCCTTGCCTTACCCAAGCCGAGCAAGGCAGAAACGCGCCATTTATGGTGGGCGCTACCAATGCTGACGTGCAGTTGGCTGGCATTGATTGGGATCATTGTTGCATCAAGCATTCAGGTTCGCTTTTGGGAGGTGGCGCCTGGTTCTGCAGAATCAGTGTCGGATCGATTGGGATTTACCAAAGAAGCACTGGCTCAAATCACTCGGTATCCCTCCACTAATTCAGTGCTTTTTGTAACTGCATTTGGTGGACAAATGACTGCGCTAGAGACGTTTGTTGGCTCAATTGATCCCGACGTAGAGATTCAGTCCTACGAAGAACGTTTTGGCAAGAGCACTCCGGGCGGCCAGCAGCAACTTGGTTTTCAGTCAATGACTACTGCAAAGCAAATTGCTGAATACGTTGCTTTTACGCGGCTAGGCCTTGAGGCAACCTTCGAGCTGGGGGACATCATTGTTGAAGAAGTTGTGTGTTTAGAGGTAGCTGTCACACTTAGTGCGTGTAATCAGGTGCAACCCGGGGACACGCTTGTGTCATTTGATGGGAAGGCGATCCCAACACTTGCAGATCTAGCTCCGCTTATGAATGGCTATGAGCCGGGAGATGTAGTGACGTTGGGCGTGATTCCGCACATGGAATCAGAGGCGCAAGAACGCCGAGTGCAATTGATTGAAAGTCCTGATGAACCCGGTAGGACCATTATTGGATTTATCCCTGCCGACACCCGAACGGTAGTGCTTCCCTTTGAAGTCACGATTGACACGGATCGAATTGGGGGACCATCAGCTGGGCTTGCATTTACCCTTGCTTTGCTTGATGAAATGACCCCCGGGGATCTATTTGGTGGAGTGAAGGTGGCGGCCACTGGAACGATGAATGAAGACGAAACCATCGGCGCAATTGGTGCGCTTCGTCAAAAAGCAGTTGCGGTGAAAGCTGCGGGCGCAAAATTGTTCTTGGTTCCCAAATCTCAGTCATCTGACGAATTGTCAGCTGCTCGGGAGGTCTTGGGTTCTTCGGTGAAATTAGTGACTGTTGCAAACCTCGACGAAGCACTCGCGGTGCTCGAGTCGATGGGAGGCAGCGGACTCACGAATGCCACAATCTCCCTCTAACTGGGGCGTACTCTTGTTTGCATGGCAATTTCTTTTTCACGCCCCGATCCGTCTTCACCGGCGGCCGTTGGCTCTGCGCAATTCAGCGTAGTTCGACGAGGGTTTGATCAAGAAGAAGTTCGCGATCTCTTACGTGGAGTTTCTGCAGAGCTTGCCCGTTTACAAGAACGTGAACGATTTCTCGAAAGCGAGCTTCGCTCGATGCAGACGCGGGGCCTTTCTTCACCAGGAGTGCTGGATGAAGAGACAGTTACAACTCTTTTAGGCGAGGAAACCGCACGGGTCCTTACCTCAGCGAGAGAAGCGGCCAAGCAGCAAATTGCTCGTGCAGCCGAAACCGCCGAGCGTTTGGTGCGTGAAGCAAACTCTGATGCTGCTCGTGTGCGACAGGAAGCTGAAATTGAAGCCTCCCGCAAACGTGCAGATGCAGTTGCTGATGTTGAAGCTGAAATCGAGCTTGCAAAACAGCAAGGTCGAGAAATGGTCGTTGAGGCTCGCGAATATCGTGAAAAAGTTCTAAGCGAACTTGCACGCAGGCGCGAACTTGCACGCGAACAAATTGAGCACCTCATTCATGATCGAGATCGTTTAGTTGCAGCGTTTGATCGTGCAAGGCTCGCCGCAAACGATGTTGTAGGAGACCTCACCGAATTTGATGAATTGTCAGAGGAAGTGGCACGGATTAGCGGGGTGAGTGCGCCGGCTGACTCGTCAACAGCAATAATTTTTGATCACACCAAAGATCCCGATGCGATCCCACAATCGTCTGAAACGATTGAATCTGAAAAGCCAGTTGCAGTCGTAGCTGAGTCAATTGATGTGGTTCCTGAAGTTGAACCAATCCATGAAGAAGTTTCAATTCACGAAGACCCTGTTGACGGCCTCGAAGATGTTGAAGAAGTTGAAGAAGTCGTTGAACATGTTGCAGAGGAAGATCCTGACACCACCGTCGTGTTAATGCACGAACCACCTGCGGGAATGTCGGAACACCCATCTGCGGAACCTCCTGCGCAGGAACACATTGCAGAAGTAGTGCAATTGTTTGGAAAAAAGCGCAAAGATGCTGAAGAAGTACAGGAGTCTGCTCCGGCCGTCTCTGAACCAATTAAGCAGGAGCCACAATCAGAAATCGTTAAACCAGCTTCGGTAAACACGCAGAAGAAATCAGTTGACGATTTATTTGCTCGGCTCAAGCAATCAAGCACCGAAGAGGTTGCGCGAACTGCAAAGCCAAAGGTTGTAGTTCCCAAAGTTGATCAAGGTGTATTTGACCATCGCGATGAAGCGCTTGAGCCAATCATGGTATTGATTACACGGAAAATGAAACGTGTACTTGCTGACGAAGAGAATTCAATGCTCACGTATCTACAGGGCAAAAAAGCTGTAGTTGCACTTGAGAAAGTTTTGCCATCAGCAGACGAGCATGTGCATATGTATGTTGAAGCTTTGGCCGAAGATGTGATCTCAGCGGCAATGGCTGGAGCTCAAAGCTTGTCAAAGTTGATGAAAGCAGATTTGCGCAAACGAATTACTCGAACCGCCGTGATGCAAGTTGTTTCGCGCACGATTGAGGAATCAACTATTCGTCCACTTCGTGAAAAAATTCAACGCGCCGTTGAGCAAAGTGACGGCAATAAGGACGAGATGTCAAATCTCATTCGCAATGTCTATCGCGAGATGAAAATGCAACGCGTAGAACAACAGGTTGGCGATATTGCGCGTATGGCTTACAGCCGTGGTGCCTACCTGGTGTTAGATCAAGGCACCAAAGTTTGCTGGATGGTTGATCCAAATGGTCCGAGTTGCGCGGACGCCGAAGACAATTCGCTAGCAGGGTCAACTGAGCTGGGCAGCGAGTTTCCTACAGGGCACATTCATCCAACTGCACATGCAGGATGCCGATGCCTCGTAGCGCCTATCGGCGACTAATCTCCACTGCGTGCGCAACCCTTCCGATTTACCTCCACGTCGTCCCCGCAACCCCCAAGGCGGTTTTCGTCTAAAACGCCCTGGAAAAGGTCGAATTATTGCAACTGCAGTAATCGGTCTCATCGTTGCAATTTTCTTATCTGCAAAGAGCGTTTCGGGCTTCTATGTTGACGCCCTATGGCATGACGTACTTGGTCGCGGAGACATTTTCTGGGGGACTCTGAAAGTAAAAGCAGCATTGGGTGCGGCTTTTGTTGCAACCTTCGTTGTTTTGATGCTTATTAATGGATGGCTTGCTGATCGAATTGCCCCTACGACAATTGCTCCATCTCCAGAAGAGCGAGCGCTAGCCGGGTATCGACAACTCGTTGGTAGAAAGCAATGGGTTGTGCGCTCAGTATTAGCAGTAGTGCTTGGCTTGATGGTGGGTTTGCCAGCCATGACGCAATGGCAAGAGTGGCTTCTGTTTAAAAATCATCAATCGTTTGGCATTAACGAAGCTCTGTTTAGTCAAGACATCAGTTTTTATGTATTCCGGTTGCCATTTGCTGAATTCGTCGTGAATTGGCTGTTCGGTGCGCTTGTACTAGTCACCGTTGTTTCGGTTGCAATCCACTATCTCAATGGCGGCATTCGTCTTCAAGTACAGGGTCGAAAGGTTACGCCTCAAGCGAAGGCGCATCTTTCGGTGTTGTTTGCTGGTCTTGCTGTGGTGCGTGCTGCTGGATATTGGTTGTCTAGATTTTCGTTGACTGATTCAACTCGTGGCGTGGTCCAAGGTGCCACGTATACAGACGTAAACGCGCAACTTCCTGCAACAAATTTAATGATTCTCGTTTCACTTGCAGTCGCGGTGTTATTTCTTTGGAATGTTCGCCTGAAAGGTTGGAGAATTCCAGTACTTGCCACGCTGATGTGGATGCTTACGGCAGTTGTTGCAGGAACGATTTATCCAGCAATCATTCAGCGTTTCTCTGTGCAACCAAACGTCAGCACTAAAGAGCTTCCGTACATTGAAAATAATCTGGTCGCAACGAAGGCGGCATTCAACATTGACGCTGTTACCCAAGAATCTTTGAATTTTGGGCCAATCACTGCTGCCGATGTTTCGGGGAATGAGACTCCATTGCGCGACGTTCGACAACTTGATCCTCTAGAAATGCGTGATCGCTTCGCATTGGATGAGGGAAAGACTTCGTTCTACGCAATTAGAGATTTGGATGTCGATCGTTACGTAATTGATGGCCGTTTGCAACAAGTGATTCTTGGTTCACGAGAACTCAACACTGAAGGTATTCCAAACCGCACGTGGGTTTCTCGCCATCTCATCTATACCCATGGATGTGGAGTGGTGGCAGCGCCCGCAAGCAGGGTCACTGTTGATGGTCGACCAACATACATTGATCTCGGCGTCAAAAAGCCACAGCTATATGTGGGTGAAGGTCTTGACGGGTATTCAATTGTTGGCACGAATCAAATTGAGCAAGCCTGTCCCGATACTTCTGCATCGCCATATTCAGGAACTGGAGGAGTGCAACTTTCATCTCCGGTTCGACGCGTTGCATTCGCACTGCATTTCGGCGAATACAACTTGTTTGGTTCAAACCTCATTTCTTCTGAGTCGCAAATCATGTGGATTCGAAATGTGAAAGAACGTGTGCAAAAGATTGCGCCATTTTTTCAATATGACTCAGATCCTTATCCTGCTGTTGTTGATGGGAAAGTGGTGTGGATCGTGGATGCATTCACCACCACAAGTCGCTATCCAAATTCTCAATCCGCAAATACTGATCAGTTGCCTGCCGGCTCGGGTTTGAATACCAATTTCAACTATGTGCGAAATAGCGTGAAAGTGGTTGTTGATGCATATTCGGGTGCAACAACTTTTTATCAGGTTGATGCTAATGACCCAATCGCAAATGCTTGGGGGAAGGCATTCCCAGAACTGCTCACACCAGTTGCTGAGGCTTCAGCGGATTTAGTTGCCCATTTCCGTTACCCAGAAGACCTATTCAGGGTGCAGACGAATATGTATGGCCGATATCAGTTTGATGATCCAACACTGTTCTTTAATCGAGATGCGGCGTGGAGTGTTGCTCAAGCTCCACCAACCGAGCCAGAGGGAACTACTGGTGTAGTGGGCTCAGCAGATACTTCGCTGACGCCCGACATGATCAATGTTCAAGACGCAAACGTGGAACGCTTCGAACCGTACTTCACCATCTTCCATGCACCGGGTGCCACTGAATCAAACGGCGTGTTCTCGATGCTTCGTCCGTTTGTTCCGTTTTCGTCTGACAATGCGCGAAAAGAATTGCGTGCACTCATGGTCGTATCAAGTGACCCTAGAACGTATGGACAATTGACGGTGTACAAGGTTGGAGAACCACTGCCTGAAGGACCTGCAACGGTTGCCGCAGAGTTTGGAAGCGATCCAACTGTTTCACAACAGGTAACACTGCTTGATCAACGAGGCTCTCGAGTCATTTATGGTGACTTGCAGATTGTGCCCATTTCAAAAGGATTGGTGTACGTGCGCCCACTGTTTGTGCGACCAGACGATGCTTCGGCTCGCCAAGTATTCGTGCGCAAGATGTTGGCTTCGTACAACAACAAAGTTGTGATTGCTGATGATTTGACTACAGCAATTACACGGCTGTTCCCTGGATATGCGGGTTCACTTGGAGACAGAGTGAGTGATGGTGGTGCAGTGGTGCCGGATTCAACGATCCCTGATTCAGGAAACACAACGCAAACCACTGTTCCAAGCAGTGTTCCATCTAGTTTGCAATCTGCACCTGAATTGCTTGCTCAAGCTGAGGTCCTTTTTGACCAGGCTGACGCAGCCCTTGCGCAAACTCCACCAGACTTTGCTGCGTATCAGTCGAAATTGTCTCAAGCACGAGAGTTAATTCGACAAGCTCTGCAAATGATTGGAAACTGAGCCTTAACGGTTTTCGCGGATTATTTCTGCGAGCATCGCTAGGTCTTGGCGAAATGCAATTTCATAACGTGCTTGCTCATTTGCAATGCGTGTCTGATTAATTCGCAGTTGCTCAAGAGCGGCAAGTGAAGCCGGGTCTTCCTGTTTGTCGATGAGTGCTTGAATTTCGTTACCTAACTCGTGGAGTTGGTTAGACATTTCTGCACTTGTAGCTGAAAGACGCTGATCAAAAAGAGTCAGTCGTTGTTCAAGAGTGTTTATTGAAGCAGTCACGAGCGAAAGCTCATTTGCTCGCTTTGTTACCTCAGATCGAAGCGCAACGAGTTCGGCGCGCACTTCAGAAAGGTCAGTGACCGTTGCCTTTGGATTGCGAGAGAAGAGTGCCATGGGAAGTGATGTGATTCAGGTGTTTTGGTGTGAAGGTTGCGATAGTGATGGTGTGCTCGCTACCGTACAACTTCTACGACGCGGGGTGGAGCAGTCCGGTAGCTCGTCGGGCTCATAACCCGAAGGTCACAGGTTCAAATCCTGTCCCCGCCACCAAGGTCAAAAGGTCCCCGG
>JACCEE010934801.1_pt1 | contig 12817 bp, 10 predicted proteins | sample 7449931 | NCBI WGS metagenome assembly JACCEE01 (sample SAMN15323457, study PRJNA562643) | freshwater metagenome | isolation source: river surface water | place: USA:Blue River Watershed | collected 2017-08-19 | reverse complement strand
TAACGTATCGGAAGGTATTCTTGACCCCCGCGATACTTATAGCGATAAAGCCGAATGGGAACGCAAAGCTAAAGACTTATCGGCCCGTTACATTAAGAACTTTGAACAATATTGCGACACTCCCGAGGGTAAAGCCCTTATTCCTGCTGGTCCGCAATTATAATTGATAAAAAAAGTAACGTTTTTTTAATAAAAAATTAACCCCGCCAAATTTTTGGCGGGGTTTTTGTTTTGTAGTTGGCTATGTTTCTTAAAAGGTCAAAAAAAACACAATTGTTAATTAAACATTAATTACATGACAGCAATCACCCTCGCAACACTCTGCTTAATAGCCTATTTATTAGGTTCAATACCCTCATCGGTATGGATTGGCCGTGCTTTTTACGGGATTGACATTCGCGAACATGGTAGCGGCAACGCCGGCACCACCAACACCTTTAGGGTGTTAGGCGTTAAACCCGGTATTGTAGTATTTATACTCGATATTTTAAAAGGCGCTCTGGCCGTTAGTGCTTTATACTTAACCAATGCGTTTGAACGGGGTACCGTAACTTTTACCAATGTACAATTATTACTGGGGGCCTTGGCCGTATTAGGCCACATTTTTCCCATTTATGTTGGTTTTAAAGGCGGTAAAGGCGTTGCCACCCTTTTAGGGGTAGTTTTAGCCATACATCCGTTGGCTGCCTTAATATCGTTTGCCGTATTTACTGTGGTGCTTATTGCCACTAAATATGTTTCGCTTAGTTCAATGATTGGAGGATTAGTATTCCCATTTAGTATTCTGCTTATATTTCGCGAAACCAATATTACCTTAATTGTGTTCTCTATAATAATAAGTATTTTGTTGTTGCTAACCCATCAAAAAAATATTGTTCGGTTAGTGGCGCGTCAAGAGAGCAAAGTAAGCTTTAAAAAGCGAATAAGATAGGTTTAACACACACTTAAAAAAACCGGCTATGGCCGGTTTTTTTTGCTCTATCTCACCCTTTCTTTTGCCCCAACTGCAACCTAAAATTGATTTATAAATCGCCTTAACAATGCCAATAATGGTTGGGGTTACCGTAAAGGCGTTACACATGGCCCTTTATGACCGTAATGACTAAAATATATTGGTGGTAATTAATAAAAAAAGCCGGGCATGCCCGGCTTTTTAAATATGGAATTACTAACCTGTCTTATTTCAGATATTGCGAAAAGAATCCCATCATGGCGCTATACAGCTCAATACGGTTTTCCTCGTGATGAAACCCATGGCCCTCGTTATACTTAACCATATAGGGCACATTCAAGCCTTTATCGCGCAGGGCTTTCACAATTTGGTCACTTTCGTTAATATTAACCCGTGGGTCGTTAGCCCCCTGAACTACAAATAATGGTTTGTTTAATTTATCAATGTTCAGGGCTGGCGAAACCTGCTCCATAATAATTTTTTCTTCGGGGTTTTCGGCATCGTACCATTGGGCATAAAACTGGGCCATAAAGGGTTTCCAGTAAGCGGGAAACGAATTAACAAAGGTAAACAGGTTCGAAACCCCCACATAGTCGATACCACATACATATAATTCGGGCGTTTTAATTAAGCTGCCCAAGGTGGCCAAACCGCCATAGCTACCGCCATAAATGGCTACTTTTTGGGGTATTACCCAACCTTGCTCAATGCAATATTTTACGCCGTCTTCGAGGTCGTTTAACATGTTACGGCCAATTTGCTTACTACCCGCCAAATAAAAATCTTTACCATAACCGCCTGAACCACGATAGTTAACCTGTAAGGTGGCATAACCCCTACTGGCAAACAGTTGCGTTTCGGGATTAAACCGCCACGAATCGCGCACCCCATAAGGCCCGCCATGAGGGTTTACAATTAATGGTACTTTTTGGCCATTAGCTGCTTGTTTGGGTAAGGTCAGGTATCCGTAAACGGTTAAACCATCGCGGCTTTTAAACTTAATGGGACGCATCTCGGCCATATCCTCCTCTTTAAGCTGAGGCATTAGGTTTACCATTAGTTTAAAGGTTTTGGTATTGGCATCAAAAAAATGGTACTCCCCATAAAGTTTATCGCTGGTTACGTACAAAAGGTATTTATCCTCGTTGTCGGTTACGTTAGCTATGTAAACATCTTTTGCGGGAAATTGCTTTTCAAATTGTTTGAACAACCCTTTGGCATAGTCACTCACTGGCACCATGTGATATTTTTCGCCTTCGTACCCATAATAATCAATCTCGTAATTTCGCTTGCGCGAGAACGAAATTTCATCGGCATCAAATTCGGGATTTTCGAACAGAACTTTTTCAATTTTATGGTTTTTTAAATCGTAATAGGCCACCACGGTTTTATCGCGTCCTAAATTTGTAACCACATAAGCAAAATGGGTATTTCCGGGCTTATAATCAAACTCACTGATTGAAAAATTACCTTTCCAATCGTAGTGTTCCACCACCTGAAAGCTGTCTTGTTCCGATAACCTGTAAAGCTGTTGCAGTTCGGTGCCATTAACCTGTTGAGTATACCCACGCAGGTTTCCCTCTTTATCAAAATCGTAGCCCATAACTGGTTTACCGGGGTCGGTATTATTAAAAAGTTTAACCAGTTCGCCCGTGTTTACATTAATTTTATAGGGTTCAAACACCTCGGGGTTATCTTTATTCATTTCAATAATCATAAACTCGGGTTGTTCTTTAAGCTTTTTAATTATTTGCACCCTCACCCCGTCAAATGGGGTAAGGTCCATTGGATTAGTACCATCGAGGTTTACGGCAAATAACTGATAGTTTTCGTTTCCCCCTTTATCTTTAATATACACTAGGCTGGTATCGTTAATCCAGCCGTACCCACGTACCAATTCATTGGTTTCTTCAATAATGCGTGTTACGCTATTGTCGGCCGTATTTTGCACGTACACATGCCGCTTTCCGTTGGCATCTTTTTCGCGATACGATAAATACTGGCCTTTAGGCGAGAACTGAAAATCGCTTTTCAGCGGTTTGGCAAAATACGATTCAACCGAATACGAAAATTCACCCGTTTCGAGGGCCATTAACTTTCCAATTTCTTCGGCCGATGAGGGCAGTGCGGTATTGCCTGGTAACTCAGAATCAGCTACAGGTTTTTGGGCAAATACCGATGAGCCTAATCCTATGCAGATTAGGGTGCTTACATAAAATTTTATTGTCATGGTTTTAAAAATAAATGAATACTACAAAGTGGAAACTTTGACGTGAGCCCCGGCAATTGGTTACACAATAACTGATAAATTAATTTTTGCTAAACATAGCCGGATTAGCCGGCATGCGATAATTAGAGTAAAATGTGTAGGCCGAATCGACCAGTATCAGATGCCCCTTTTTATGAATGAGTTGGCTTCCATCGGGAAAGGTTTCAATAATGGTATCATCGTATCCCATCTCAATCCGATGTTCAAAGTGTATTTTAGGCAGTTCGTTGGGGTTCATGGTTTAAAGTTTTGAATAAATTTACGGCAAGTCAATCTTCTTTCAAATAGATAAATAGGTTGTTTTACAACACATTACCCTATTTTTAGCCTTTTTAAGCCCCCATTTCGTTGGCTACTTAACCCTTTGAGCGGTTTTGGCTACAATTAATCTTAATACCATATACACCATAACTAGTTGGTATTCTATTGTTTAACACAGAATGATTGACTGCCATAATTTTACTCATTGATAAAAACTATATGGCTATTACCATTATTGATAAACATTTTTACGCAGAATGCGTTATACTTGCAAAATAAAATACTTAAATATCTTTTATTATGAAATACATTTTTTTAAACACTTTAATATTTACAATAATGAGTACAGCAACATTTGCCCAAATTACACAGCCTGCATTGCCATACGCCTATAACGCTTTGGAACCTTATATTGATGCAGCTACTATGGAAATACATTACAGCCGCCACCATGCCGCGTATGTTACCAATTTAAACAACGCCCTACCGGGAAGTGCCCTTGAGGGTAAAAGCCTTGACCAAATAATTGCCGCCACCGATGCGTCAACACCGGCTGCTATACGTAACAATGGCGGTGGAACTTGGAATCACACGTTTTTTTGGAACATAATGGGCCCCAATGCTGGTGGACAGCCCGGGGGCGATTTAGCTAAGGCTATTGAGGCCAAATGGGGCAGTTTCGATAACTTTAAAGCCGAATTTAAAAAAGCGGCTTTGGGTCAGTTTGGGTCGGGTTGGGCCTGGCTTATTGTAAGCAACGGCCAGTTGGCAATTTCGGCCACCCCAAACCAAGATAACCCACTTATGCCGGTAGCTGCAGTTAAAGGCCAACCGGTGCTGGGTATCGATGTATGGGAACATGCCTATTATTTAAAATACCAAAACAAACGGGCCGATTATGTTGATAATTTTTGGGGTGTAGTTAACTGGCCCGCTGTTGAAAAGCTTTATAAAGCAGCGTTATAATTTGATTTGTAAATTCTAAAAGCTAAAAACCCGGTGATTATCACTGGGTTTTTTGTTATAAGGGAATGGAGAAATAAAATGTGGTGCCCTTGCCGGGTTCCGAATCAAAATGAATGTCGCCACCCATTAAATTAATTATCCGCTTGCAAATAGCCAAACCTAAACCAGCCCCACTAACGTATTTGGTATGGTTATCTTCGAGTTTAACAAAGGGTTTAAAAATATTGTGCTTTTGTTCAGGTAAAATGCCCACACCGGTATCCTCGACATAGCATTTTAGGGTATTGGCCGTGAGTTTATATCCAAATTTTATGTGCCCGGTGGTGGTAAATTTCAGGGCATTGTCCATAAGGTTTTGCACCACTTGTTTAATACGAATCTCGTCGTGTATAATGCGGATTGGTTCAGTGGTAGCCGGTTTATCGCACATAATTTCCAGCCCAGGCCGTGTACGCATTTTGTAAACCTGACAAAGCTCCTCAAATAAATGGGTTAAATCGAAATCGGTTTTTAAAATGTGTAGCTGATTGGCCTCGATGCGCGAAATATCGAGAATATCGTTAATGATAACCAAAAGCGACTGACAATTATGAAGGATAATGTCGAGGTACTCGTCTTGCTCTTGTTTTGAGAGGTCGAGTTCGCGCAGCAGATTCGAGAACCCCACAATGGCGTTCATGGGAGTACGTATCTCGTGGCTCATGTTAGCCAAAAAGGCTGATTTAAGATGGTCGCTCTCTTCGGCTTTTTTAAGGGCAATGGCTAAATCGGTGGTCCGCAATTCGACCAGTTTTTCGAGTTTACTGCGGTGATACTCAAGTTCCTCATTTTGTATGCTAATCTCCTCCTGCCGTTCCTCGAGCGTTTGGTTTAGTTCCAGTAACTCGTTGGTGCGTTGGTCAACCATTTTTTTTAATTTATGTTGGTTGCTTTTTAGCTGGTTAAACCGTAAATAAAACGACAAAAGTATTAAGCCCACCGCTCCAAAAACAAATAACACCCTAAACCATATTGTTTGCCACCATGGAGGCAATATTTCAATGGTAAAGCTTTTAATAGCATCATTAACGCTGACATCGGCCACCCTTACCTGAAAAATATATTTGCCGGGATTAAGATTGGTATAGGTTACTTTACGCTGGCTACTGTTGGCATCGAACCAAGTATTGTTAAAATTTACCAACCGGTACTGGTATTTATGCCGTTCGGGATGAAAGTAGTTAAGGTTTGAGAACTCGATGGTAAACACATTCTCGCTGTGATAAAGCTTTATGCCGGCGGTATAGGGTATATCGGCTTTAACAATGTAGCGATTGTTGAGTTTTTCGACATTCGATACCTTTTTATTGTAAACCTCAAATCCGCTAAAAATAATGCGGTTTGTTATGGTAACCGGCTTTAAATCGTCGGGATAAAATAGGTTGAACCCGTTACTACCACCAAAAATAAGTTCGCCTTTGCTGGTTTTAAAGGCGGCTTTCTCATTAAATTCAACCCCTTGCAAGCCATCGAGCTGGTCGTAATTTTTAATTCTGTATGGACAAAGGGTGTCGGTTTCGGCTACGGTAATACTGGTTAGTCCATTGGTAGTGCTGGCCCAAATAATGTTATAGTTATCCTCGAGCAGGGTTACTACCCGGTTAACCGGCAAGCCATTGGCCTCGGTAATACGGGTAATTTTGTTGGTTTTTTTATTAATAATGTTTATCCCCTCGGAGGTGGCTGCCCAAATTAACCCGCGCGAATCTTGCATAACATCGAAAACCAGATTTGAGCTAATGGTGGCCGAATCGGTGGGGTTATGCGAATAATAGGTAAAACGGTTGGTTTGGGGATTTAGCGACCTTACCCCATCGACCGTGGCAAACCACATAAGGCCATCGGTGTCTTGAATAATGGAATAAATAACATTGGAGCGGATGGTTGAATCGGTATCCCACCTATAATACTTTATTACCTTACCGGTGGTGGGGTTAAACACATTAACCCCGCCTAGCAGAGTGGCAATCCAAAGGTTTCCGTTTTTATCCTCACAAATATCCCAAACACGGTCATCGCTAATACTGCCCGGTATTTGCGGGTTATTTTTGTAGGTAGTAAATTTTTGCCCATCGTATTTACAAAGGCCGCCAAAATAGGTGCCAACCCATAAATTTCCATCGCGGTCGGTGGTAAGGCCCACAATAACATCGGCACTTAAACTGTTGGGATTATGGGGTTGGTGTTTAAATTGCTGATATTGGCCCTTTTTGCGGTCGAAATATATTAACCCGGCTCCGTTAGTGCCAATCCACAGATTGCCCTGGGCATCTTCGGCAAAATTATCAATATCGTTTAAAGCCGGGCCATTAAGGTTTGCTATACTAATTTTATAGTGTTTAAACTTATATAAATGCCGGTTATAATAGCTAACGCCTTTTTTAAAGGTGCCTACCCAAATAAACCCCTCGTAGTCGCGATAAAAACACGAAATAACATCTTCGGCTACACTACGGTTATTAAGTGGGTTGTGATAAAGGTTGGTTACCTTAAAGGTTTCTTTATCGATAAGGCTAATTCCGCCATGGTCGGTTCCTATCCAAATAAGCCCTTTATCGTCTTGGGTTATGCCCCGCACAATATCTGATTTTAAGCCAATAGCTGTTTTGGTATTTATGGGCATTATTTGCCGGGTTTTGGTATTAATATAAGTTACCCCTTTTAAATTTGAGTTATAATCCCAAAGCCAAATGTGGTTATCCTTATCGACAAATACTTTATAAAAATTATCAAAGGTTCGTCCAATTAAAAAAGAATCCTCAACAGCTAGGGTTTGGTTATTAATTTTCAACAATTTACCCCTATAATCGATAACCCAAATATTTTGAGCAGTATCAATTGCCATGGCGGTTAACCTGTGGCGGTCAACATCGGGGATACCCGCAGGCGGCGTTAATACCTGCACCAGCGAATCGGTTTGAGGTAGATATTTATAAACGCCTTGCTTTGAACTTAAATACCAGTAATGGTTAAGGCTATCGGCCAAAAGTACCCATCGGGTTTCAGTAATGTAGGGTAGTTTTCCGTTAAAGATGGTGTCAACATGGTCAATTTTTTCGGTAACCGGATTCAAAATATTAAGATACTCGCCGGCCCCAATCCAAATGTTGCCATTATAATCTTGCGCCAACTGTGTAATTGAATTTCGACTGATGCTATTGGGGTTGTTCGATTTAGATTTATAAACCTTGAACGAATAGCCATCGTAACGGTTTAAACCGTCCACGGTGCCTATCCATAAAAAACCGGTGGTATCGCGTAAAAATACCGAAATGCTGTTGTTTGATAACCCTTTTGAAATATCGAAGGTTTTAAACATGGTTTGTTGCAACTGGGCCTTGGCTACCTTATGAACAAAGGCAAAACAAACCACCATCAAAACAAATGCTATGTTTTTACAATGCCCGGTTAAATAATATTTGAGCCTTACCCGCATGATGTTTGGTTTCTTTGTATTTAATTGCTCAATGAGTATTAACCCCATCAGCATCAGCTATTACTAAGTTAACAATTTGTTTTTTAAAACCCTTAATTTATTAAAAATGATTATAGTAAATGCACACCATTCTTACCCGTAAATTACTATTTTTATGGTATTAAAGGGTTTACCGCATGTTTTATAAAAAAATAAAAGGGAAAGTGGAATGTGGCTTGTGCCCCCATAAATGCCTGCTGGCCGAAGGTGCTATTGGACAATGTGGCGTGCGCCGCAATGCCGGTGGCCAGATGCGGCTTATGGTATTTGGCAAAGTATCGGCCCTGCATGTTGACCCTGTTGAGAAAAAACCCCTTTTCCATTTTTTTCCCGGTTCATCGGTTTTATCGGTTGGCAGTTACGGATGCAACCTGCACTGCAACTTTTGTCAAAACTGGCAACTGTCGCAAATAAACCCCAGTAGCACCATACCAGCCACCCAAACTACTATCGACGATATTATGGCACAGGTAGCCTCAACGCCCGGTAATATTGGGCTGGCTTACACCTATAACGAGCCCACAGTTTGGTTCGAATTTATGCACGAACTAGCCGTTAAAATTGCGGTGGCCAATCAAAAAAACGTGATGATATCGAACGGTTACATTAACCCCGAACCGCTAAACATTTTACTCGATTATATTGATGCCTTTAATATTGACCTTAAGGCCTTTGACAACTCGTTTTACCACCATTTTGCCGGAGGAACCCTGTTTCCGGTACTCGAATCGCTCAAACAAATTGCTAAACGCGAAAAGCATCTCGAAATTACCAATCTGGTTATTCCATCAAAAAATACCGACCTTGATAAATTTACCGAAATGGTGGAGTGGATTGCCGGCGAACTAGGCCCCGACACGGTATTACACCTTTCGCGCTATTATCCAAATTACAAACTGGTACTCCCCCCTACTCCGGCATCGCAACTAAATGACCTTTACCATATAGCCCGACAAAAACTAAACTACGTATATTTAGGCAACACCCCCGACACAAACACCACCCATTGTCCTAAATGTAACACCCTGCTTATTGAACGGCAAGGGTACCAAACCACCATCGCGGCAAAGCTGGTTAACGGCCAATGCCAACAATGCGGGCATCGGGTATTAAAACCGGGTTGCTTTTAAGGGTGTTAAATAATGGTGTTTAAAAACTGGTATTTGCAATAACAAGCCACCATTCCGCTATAATTCAACACTTTAACAACACCTTTATTTTAAGCAGAAACCCACATGTACTAAATAGGCTGCTATTAAATATGTAATAGCGTTTAAAGATACCCGCCAAAATAGTTAATATTGTAGTACAAAAGCCGTGAGTTAGCGAGCAAGGTACCTTACAGGCAAATAAAACCACCGTTATGAATCATACACCGGTAAATAAAAATCTGGTTGATCAGGCCATAAGCCAACTGAAAAACCCCGATTTAGGCACCAGCACCATTCGCGAAATTGTGCGGCTGGTAAACCAACTCGAGGAACAATCCGGTGTTAAGTTTATGCGAATGGAAATGGGGGTTCCCGGCTTAAAACCGCCCCAAATTGGCACCGATGCCGAAATTGAAGCCCTTAAAAACGGGGTGGCCTCTGATTATCCCATGCTCGATGGCATAAAACCCCTGAAAGAGGAAACCGCCCGCTTTGTTAAGAACTTTATGGACATTGACATATTGCCAACAGGCTGCATTCCAACAGTTGGCTCAATGCAGGGTAGTTTTGTATCGTTTTTGCTGGCCAGCAACCTTTATCCCGAAAAAGATACCGCCTTGTTTATCGATCCGGGGTTCTCGGTTCAAAAAGTGCAATTTAAGGTCATGGGCCATAAATTCGACCACTTTGATGTGTACCACCATCGCGGGCCAAAACTACGGGCTAAACTCGAAGAACATTGTGCCAAAGGTAACATTAACTCCATTATTTATTCGAACCCCAACAACCCATCGTGGATTTGCCTTACCCCCGAAGAACTGGCCATTATTGGCGACATAGCCAATAAATACAACCTGATAGTAATTGAAGACCTTGCCTACTTTGGCATGGATTTTCGGCACGACCTGTCGAAACCCGGCAAGCCCCCCTACCAACCAACGGTAGCCAAATACACCTCAAACTATATCATTTTAATATCAAGCTCAAAAGCCTTTAGCTATGCCGGCCAGCGTATAGCCATGCTTTGCATTAGCGATGCCTTGTATGCGCGCGATTTTGACACCTTAAAAAACCGGTTTGGAGTAAGTACACTGGGCCAATGTGTTATTCAACGCCTAATTTACGCCACCTCATCGGGTACCAGCCACTCGCCGCAATATGCCATGTATGCTATGCTAAAGGCCGCCAATAGCGGGCAGTTTAATTTTATCGACGATGTAAAAGAATACGGACGCCGTGCAGCGGCTATGAAAAAAATATTTACCAATCACGGCTTTTATATTGTGTACGACAAAGACCTTGACCACGAGCTGGCCGATGGCTTTTATTTTACCATTGCCTATCCGGGTATGGATACCACCCCGTTGCTAACCAACCTGTTATATTACGGCATTAGCGCCATTGGCCTTATTAATTGTGGCAGCGAGCACACCGGTGGATTGCGGGCCTGTGTATCGCAAATTAAGCCCGAAAATTTCGATGAATTAGAGAAAAGAATAAAACAATTTAATAATGATTTTCCAATCCGGTAATTAGTATTAATTTCGGTGCCGAAAAATAAAATGTTCTAAAACTTTAAAATATGGCAAAAGTAATTGGGGCAATTGAAGTTGAAATTGAACGCTGCAAAGGTTGCGGACTGTGCGTGGTAGCCTGCCCAACGCATGTTATACAGTTGGCCCGGCAGGTTAACAGCAAAGGCTACAATTATGCCCACATGGATAAACCCGATGCCTGTATTGGTTGCACCAGTTGCGGATTGGTGTGCCCCGATAGCATTATTACCGTTTACCGGGTAAAAGTTTAACGTTGAATTTTAAATGACTACCAATGGCCGAATTTAAACTGATGAAAGGGAACGAGGTAATAGCCGAAGCCGCCATACGCTGCGGATGCGATGGTTATTTTGGTTACCCCATTACCCCCCAAAGCGAAGTGATGGAAACCCTGATGGTACGCCGTCCTTGGGAACAAACCGGAATGGTGGTGCTGCAAGCCGAAAGCGAGGTAGCCGCCATAAACATGTTATACGGGGGTGCCAGTTGTGGAAAAAAAGTAATGACCTCCTCATCGAGCCCGGGCCTTAGCCTTATGCTCGAAGGTATATCGTATATTGCCGGGGCCGAACTACCCTGTGTTATTATTAACGTAGTACGCGGCGGACCCGGACTGGGAACCATTCAACCCTCGCAGGCCGACTATTTTCAGGCCACCAAAGGCGGCGGACACGGCGACTACCAGTGTATTGTGCTGGCACCAGCCTCAGTTCAAGAGATGCACGACTTTGTCGATTTAGGCTTTAACCTGGCCTTTAAATACCGCATCCCCACCCTTATTTTAACCGATGGGGTTATTGGCCAAATGATGGAAAAAGTGAAGCTCAGCGAGTTTAAACCCCGTTGGACCGACGATGAAATTCAAACCATCTCAGGCACCTGGGCCACCACCGGCAAACGTAACGACCGCAAGCGCCTTGTGAGCACCTCGTTGCACCTTGAGGCCGAAAATCAGGAGAAACACAACATTAAGCTACAACAAAAATACCGCACCATTGAACAAAACGAGGTGCGCTTTGAAGAATTCCAGACAAACGATGCCGATTACCTTTTGGTAGCTTATGGCTCATCGGCACGCATCAGCCAAAAATCGGTTGAACTGGCCCGCGCCAAAGGACTGAAACTTGGCTTACTGCGCGTTATTACCCCCTGGCCATTCCCCACGGTACGCCTTAACGAACTGGCCCAAAAGGTAAAAGGCATGTTGTCGGTTGAAATGAGCGCCGGCCAAATGGTACAAGATGTAAAACTGGCCGTTAACGGAAAAATTCCGGTGGCCCATTTTGGACGTTACGGCGGAGTAATCCCCTCGCCCGATGAAGTAATTAATGCGGTTGAAGAAAAACTGTTGTCGAACAAATAACTGTTTTGTGATGGAAATTAGCGACATTATAAAAAAAGAAAACCAGGTTTACGCCAAAAGCCCGGTACTAACCGATGTGGTAATGCACTATTGCCCCGGTTGCAGCCACGGCGTGGTACATAAACTTATTGCCGAGGTTATTGATGAACTTGACATTCAGGATAAAACCATTGGCGTTTCGCCCGTTGGTTGTGGCGTTTTAGCCTATAATTATATTGATGTTGACTGGCAACAGGCAGCCCACGGTCGCGCTCCGGCCTTGGCCACAGCTACCAAACGCCTTATGCCCAACCATTATGTATTTACGTATCAGGGCGATGGCGATTTAGCCTCAATTGGTACCGCCGAAATTATGCACGCCTGTAACCGCGGCGAAGACATTACCGTTATTTTTATTAACAATGGTATTTATGGTATGACTGGTGGACAAATGGCCCCAACAACCCTTATTGGGATGCCCACCGCCACCACCCCTTTTGGACGCAGCGCAGCCCTTAACGGCTACCCCTTACGCATTACCGAACTTATTGCCCAACTACCCGGAACAGCCTACGTAACCCGCCAAAGTGTGCATACACCGGCATCGGTACGTAAAGCTAAAAATGCCATAAAAAAAGGGTTCCAAAATCAGGCAAAAAAAATAGGCACCTCGTTTATCGAAATTGTGGGAACCTGCTCGTCGGGATGGAAACTTAGTCCCGTTCAATCGAACAAATGGATGGAAGACCACATGTTTAAGTTCTATCCGCTGGGCGATTTAAAAGACAGCGAAAAAACACCTGCCG
>JACCEE012615118.1_pt1 | contig 12820 bp, 14 predicted proteins | sample 7449931 | NCBI WGS metagenome assembly JACCEE01 (sample SAMN15323457, study PRJNA562643) | freshwater metagenome | isolation source: river surface water | place: USA:Blue River Watershed | collected 2017-08-19 | reverse complement strand
TTCATTAATCCGCTTTTATTTTTAAATGCTTGATGATGTCTTCGCTAGGGAAACCCATCACGTTATCGTAACTTCCTTCAATGTGGTCGACAAGAGGAAAATCTTTGTCCTGAATTCCGTAGGCTCCCGCCTTATCCATGGGGGATCCTGAACGGACATAACGATCGATCAAATCGTCAGACAAATCCTTGAAATAAACTTTGGAAACTACGCTTCGACTGATTTCGAAATTTTTCGAAATGATGGTGTAACCGGTGATGACAAGATGGGCTTTTCCGGACAGCCGTTTTAAGATTTGTCTTGCATCCTCGTAATCGACAGGCTTTCCAATAATCTCGTTGCCAAGGAGGACCACGGTATCGCTGGCCAAAATGGTGTCGTCAGGGAACTTCGAAAAGACAGCATAAGCCTTCATTTTTGAAATTTTCACCGGCAATTCCCGCGTAGTTGCCTGAATCGACTTCTCATCGATATCGCTGACAACCACACGAAAATCATTGGTAATTTTCTTTAAAAGTTCTTTTCTTCTAGGAGATCCGCTGGCCAGAATAAGCATATTAAGAATTCTTGTTCATGATGACCGGAATGATCATTGGGTTTCTTTGGGTCTTCAAGAAAAGATATTTGCCAACCGTGGAACGGATGGTGTTTTTGATTTCACCAAAAGTGACTTTGCCTTTCATCAATTCCTCGAGCGCGTCGTTGACACGGCGTTCAGCGTGAGGAATGAGATGGCCACTGTTGACATAGACGAAACCACGAGTGGAGATTTTCGGAGTGGTCAACAACTTGTTTTGGCGCGAATCAATCGCAACCAGAACGCTCACCATGCCATCGTCAGCTAAGACTTTGCGGTCACGGATGACGGCGGTGCTTAAACCATTGATGTCATTACCATCGATATAAATATCATCAGCTTGAACTCTCGGGCCTTGTGAACAAACGCCGCGTCTTAAAACGACGGTGTCGCCATTGGCGCAAATGAACGTGTGGTCACGCGGAAGGCCAAGGCTGACCGCGATATCGGCGTGAAGACGGAGCATACGGTACTCACCGTGCACAGGCATGAAATAATGAGGAGCAAAGAGTTTTAAAGCAATACGCAATTCTTGTCTCGCAGGGTGACCTGAAGAGTGCAAGTTGTAGAAGACAGAGTTTGTTAGAACATTAGCCCCGGCTCGAGTTAATGCGTTGACGACACGGTCGATTGACATACCGTTTCCGGGAATGGGCGAAGAAGAGAACACGACAGTATCTCCGGGAATGACGTGGAGTTGTTTGTGTTCGCCGTTGGCGATGCGGGCTAAAGCGGCCATCGGCTCACCTTGTGAACCCGTACAAAGAATGACGGTTTCTTCCGCTTTCAGAGTACGAATATCGTCGATATCGACCAAATTGGCATCCGGAATATGGATATAACCAAATTCACGGGAAGTAGAAACTGCGTTTTCCATTGACCGTCCGATAATAACGATTTTCTTTTTATGGTTAACCGCGGCTTCGACGATCTGTTGAATACGCGAAATGTTGCTGCTAAAAGTTGAAATGATCAAACGTCCAGTGGCTTTGGAGAAAATTTCGTTGATAGAACTGACGACATTACGCTCGCTCGGAGTGTAACCTTCGATTTCGGCGTTGGTGGAGTCACTGAGAAGCAAATCAATGCCCTCGGTTCCCAAACGGGCCATTTTTCCTAGGTCGATATCGGGTCCAATCGGAGTTAAGTCGATCTTAAAGTCGCCGGTCGTAACGATGCGTCCTTCCGGTGTATCAACGCAAACACCAAAAGCATCCGGGATGGAATGGGTCACGTGGAAGAATTGAACATTAAAATCATCAATCTTAATCATCGACTCGGAATTATATTCAATAATCTTAACTTGTTCTTTAATACGTCCTTCTTCAAGCTTGTGCTTAATCAACGCAGCGGCTAATCTAGGAGCGTAAATAACGGGGATATGCACGGTTTGAATGAGAAACGGAATACCACCGATGTGGTCTTCGTGGCCGTGGGTAATAATCAACGCTTTGATTTTCGAGCGGTTATTTCGAAGGTACGTATAATCGGGTATGACATAATCAACTCCGGGAAGGTCTTCTTCAGGAAAACGAACGCCGGCGTCGATAATAATCAGGGTTTTTTCATTTTCAATGCAGTAGGTATTTTTGCCTACCTCACCGAGCCCTCCAAGCGCAAAAACTTGCACGGGCGAAGATAAAAGAGTATTTGCCATAAGAAATCAACTCCTAACATAGTCTATATAACTTATTAAAATTATATGAAACATTTCAAGGCAACTGTATTATAACGGTTGAAAGACCGAAAGTAAAGCAAAGTACTACACGTGAAAAAGCTTAAACGGATATGGCGTTTTCGTCTTGTTTCATCGGGCTGGTTTTGTCAATTCGATCGTAGAAAAGAATGCCATCCAAGTGGTCCATTTCATGTTGCAGAACAATAGCTTCAAAACCTCGGGCCACAATTTCGACGGGAGCGTTCTTAATAACATCGAATGCTTTGATAGTGACTTTATTGGGGCGATAAACATATCCGGGATGTTCGGCATCTACAGAAAGGCAACCTTCGCCGGTGGAAAGATAAGCCATTTTAACGCTGTGAGCAATGATTTTAGGATTAACAAGGGCGTGAATGATTAACTCCTCGTCTTTTTTGAAATAGACCGCAAGCATGCGCTTATTTAAGCCAATTTGCGGAGCCGCCAAACCCACGCCTTCACGGATGTGATGCTTCTCGACAAATTCGGGGTCCTGACTGTTTTTCAAGTACTCGACCATGCTCAGCAATGTTTTTTTATCGCTTGCGCTTAAAGGAAGCTCCGCAGGGATGCTTTTTTCACGCAATTTCTTTTCGGTGTCTTTAACAATGGTAAACATAATTTCCTCAACGAAAGTTTATCATAAGGCTTTCTTTAAATAAAGAAGTACACATTTTACAGGCCATCAAAATTTGATATGATTATCAAGGGGAGATAAACATGATTGAAAAAGACACAACAATGCTTGCATTTTCTCTTGCAGATGCTATCGAAAAAGACCCCCGTGTAATTGCTTTGAAAAAGGCAGAAAAAATCATGGAAGAAAATGACGAAGTCGGCCGTTTGGCTTATGCCTTTGATGCGGCCCAAACAAACTACAATGATTTTCTAAAAATTTATTCTGAAAACTCTTCAGAGGTTCAGAAATCTCAAAAAGATTTGTACCTTAAGAAAAAAGCGTTGGACGAGCATCCCCTTGTTCGCGAATACTTGGCTTGCTATCAAGAAGTTAGAAAAATGTACGATTTACTCCAAGGCTCGCTTTTTGCCCCTTTTAACGAACATCAGTGCGGAGATAAAAAATAACATGAGAATCATCGGCGGTGTCTATCGTCATCGAAACATTGACTTTCCCATGACGGCCAAAACACGGCCTACTAAGGATATGGTCAGACAAGGTATTTTCAACGCAATTTCACGCGATATTTCCGGCAAAACCGTCTTGGATTTATTTGCGGGAAGCGGAGCAATGGGCATCGAAGCCATCTCTAGAGGTGCCGTCAAAGCCTTTTTTGTGGATAGCGATGCCTCGGCTATTTCGTGCATTAAAAAAAATCTTTTGTCGCTTCAAATCGAAGGTTCCGAAGTTTTGAAAATGGATGCTTTAAAAGCGCTGGATTTCTTAGCTTTGAAAAAATGGACATTTGATGTCGTTTTCTTGGATCCCCCCTATGCCGAGAATATGTTTGATTTATTGGTTCGCCGTTTGATTAATGAAGGCCTTCTCGCTCCAAATGGTATAATTGTTTTAGAGAACCAAAAACCCATCGTCCCCGAGGGGTTCCCGTTTAAGAAAATCAAAAACTATCATTATGGAATAACAGACGTCACCATACTTTGGAGGTAATTATGAAAATTGCAGTTTATCCAGGAAGTTTCGATCCCATTACCAATGGCCACCTTGAGATTATTCGCCGTGCATTGAATATCTTCGATCACGTCATAGTCTTATTGGCTGTAAATCCCGGCAAAAAATACACCTTTTCTCCGGAGGAGAGAATGGAACTGATCCGTGGCGCTGTTGAAGGCCTCCCTCATGTCAGCGTTGACGTAAACTATGGCCTTTCCGTTAATTATGCCAAACAAAAGGGCGCAATCGCCTTAGTGCGTGGCTTACGCGCCGTCAGCGACTTCGAATATGAATTTACGCTTTCTGCGGGTAATGAATTCATCGATGGCTCGATTGATACAGTCTTCTTCATGAGCCGCGCCGAATCAACCTTCATCTCGTCCTCGACCGTTAAAGAACTCAGCGAAAACGGAGTCGATGTGTCCAAATTGGTTCCGCCCAATGTCGCTGCTTACTTGAACAAACAAAAATAAAAAAAGCCCTGATGGGCTTTTTATTTAAATTTGATCACGGACATTTGTCTTCCCGTGAGGTTGTTACGCCGATACGAGAAGAAGAGATCCTTATTTTCGAATGTGCAATAATCCGAAATTGTAACGTTCACCCCCGGAACGCCTTTGTTGCGAAGTTGCAAGAAATTCAGTAGGGCAACATCCAAAAAGGTTTGTCCATTGGTTTCTTTTAAACCGAAGATGTAATCCGGTCCCATGGCGATAATTTTCTTTTTCATTTCGTCGTCGATGATGTTGTGGGAAAAAGTTAAGGAAGGTCCGAGATGAGCAAAGATATCTTTCGGGTCGACTCCCTCAAAATCGATTAAATGTTGGACTGCGGTGGCGGTAACACCTTTAAGTGTTCCTGCTTGCCCTGCATGAACGATCCCGATGATACCCTCTTTTTTGGCGTAAAGGAACACGGGAACACAGTCGGCATGGAAAATACCCAGGGCAATATCCTTTTCCTCGGTATAAAGCGCATCGGCGGGAATTCCGGTCTCATAGGAGGTCTCTCCGCTTCCATAATGCTTGGCGGAAACTTTGGCAATCGTTGTCCCGTGGCTTTGGTAGGCGCAGACCAGATGCAAAGGTTTAATCTTATAGTCCTTATAAATAACTTGCCGGTTTTTGAAAACATCCTCGTGATTGTCGCCTACATGATAAGCGAGATTGAATGTATCGAAAGGCGGAAGGCTGTTGCCTCCTTGCCGTGTGGTCGTGAACGCATCAATGTCAGAAAATCGATCCCATTTGATATAACCCATAATCTTTATCATCTCCTTTTTTATTATAGCAAGAAATGAAAAGTAGGCATAAAAAAACCGCTCAAAGAGCGGTTCGTTTTTTTACTTAGCGCCGGCAGCTGAGAATTCTTCGCTGTGGGTCCAGCAGTGAGCTAACAGTTCGGCTTTATCATAGGACGTATCGCCTGTGACACCAAACATCACTTCGCTGATTCCGGTGACGCCACTGGAGTTGCTCGCAGTGTTGTCGTAAAGGAAGAGCGTCGGAGTGGTCATGTTCGATCCATCTTCCAAGCCTTCAATCGCAGAATCTTCGATGTTGCCCCAATACTTGTAGTACGAGTTTGCAGCGACGTCCGCGGCTTTGACCAGGAATTCATCGTTACGATCAATGAAGGCTTCCCAAGGAGTGGCGTATTTGCCATCTTGGTCATCCCATTCGTTGTCGGTCAGAGTTTGATCGGTAAAGACGGTATAGAACTTGAAATCGCCGTAAGTGTCAGTATCGTAGAAACGGCTGGTTTTTTCTTTCAGAAGCTTAACCGCCGGTTGCATTTCTTCGCATCCGGAGCAACCTTCTTGAACGATCATCAAGAAGAACTTGTCACCATAGGTATCTTCGTCATCGACCATCGCGTTAACGATTTTTTGAACTTCACTGTTTTCATCGTCTTTTAATGACTTATCGTATTTCTTGTAATACGTTTCGGCACTGGTCGCGCTGTCCGCTAAACCTTGAATCCAACCGGTCACAGACGGGATGGAGAATATGACTCCGAAGATGATGCCTACGATCAATAAGGGTTGAATCCAGGCGGTCTCCTTGATCCAAGACCAGATTTTCACGAATATGGCACCGATTCCGGCTAAAACATTTTTCATTGAGAACTCCTCCTATATATACATATAGCACGATAATATTATCATTTAGAAACCTTGATTTCAATACAAAGTTACTTTTTGTCCCTGGTTCAAAGTTTAACCGCAAAAACCATACAGATGCAAGCAAAAGATGATTGTATTTGCCCCTATATTTACTTAAAATACGTTCGAGAGTGGGTGATGACTTTGCTCAAGACAGAAAAATTGAAAAAGAAATATACCGATTACATGTTTGATCACAAAGGCGCACGACTGGCTTTGGATTACGGAATTGCGACGCTCGTTTGCATATTTTCGGCGTTTATTTATGCGTTTGGTTTCAAAGCATTCTTGGCACCGATGTTTTTTTCCGATGGAGTAACTCCTGTCATTTCGTTTGTCACCGGAGGGGTGAGTGGACTTGCCCAAAACCTTATCCTTTTATTTAAAATCATTATCGGTGGTGACAATTGGAGCCCTGATACGATGTATACGCTTCAATCCATCATTTATTTTGTTTTGAATATTCCGATTTTCATCATTGGCTATAAAGGCGTCGGAAAACGTTTTGCGATTTTCTCTTTTCTTAATGTTATTTTCGTTTCTATTTTTATTAAATTTTTGCCCGCCATTACCATCGATGAGATTCTTACCGATAATCTTGGCCGGGCCCTGTTTGCCGGTATCTGTACAGGGTTATCCAGTGCGATTGCCTTCAAGTTTGAAACCAGCGCCGGCGGGTTTGATGTCATCAGCTATTATTTTGCCTATCAAAAATCCACTTCGGTGGGAAAATACTCCATTGCTTTCAACGCGTTTATCGTTGCGATGTTCACACTCTTATCCTATATATTAGATACCAGTTCGGGATGGACCGTTCTGACCATTACCTTATATACGATTGTTTACTTTTTCACAGCCGCCATGGTGGTCGATGCACTCAATACGAGAAACAAAAAAGCAGAGCTTCAGATCATTACATCCAAACAAACTCTGCCCAAGATTATTTTAGCCAATTTCCCGCACAGTTGTACCGTTGTTCCGGCCAAAGGCGGATTCTCAAACGAAGACCGCATCATCATCTACATCGTGGTCTCCAGTTTTGAAGTCAAGAAGCTCGTTAAATTGGTGCGTTCAATCGATCCTGAAGCGTTCATCAACGTCAGCCATTCATCGCAAGTTTACGGCAAATTTTTTATCAAACCTGTTAAATAAACTCCTATTGGACATCAAAGTGTATCTTGTTTTCGTCATACCGGATTTCGACCGTTTTTGTTTCGTTTGGATGTCCGATGGCGATAAGCCCGATAGGGGCCATTCTGGTCGTGAGATTCAGCTGCTTTTTAATCACGGCGTACCAAGGCTGTTGTTGGATGGTTCCTAACCATACCGCGCCTAATCCAAGTTCGTGTGCTGCAAGCAAAATATTTTCGATGGTGGCGCTACCATCATTGATTCGAAAATCCTTGATAGGTTCAAGCATTTTGTCTGCGACGACAGCTAAACATAAAGGGGTATGGGCCAACATGCGAGAAAAGATGTTGCTGTGGCTTAAAACGGCCAATGTTTTCTTGTTGCGTATGACATAGATGTGGATCGGACGATGATTACATGCCGAAGGAGCGGCCATGCCCGCCTTTAAAAGCAGATCTAGATGTTCTTCGGAAACGGGTTCTTCGGTGAACTTCCGAATGCTTCGTCTTGATAGAATGGCTGTCAAGGTATCCATAGGGACCTCCATAAAAAAAGTTGCATTAAGCAACTTCTTTAAAGCGGATATTTGATCATTTGCTTGTGCATATGAAGGATGATGTCCTTACGAGTCACAATGCCAATGAAAAGCTCCTGATCATCCAACACGGGGATAAAATTTTGATTGATCGATTTAGCCACCAGATCATCAAAGCTTGTGGTGATTTTTACGGCGAAATTATCCCGAAGACGGGGAATACGGGAAACGGGCGTGTCTTGAGCCTTTTTGAGGTTCAATTGCTCGTTGTTCTTCAAGAACCAGAGAATGTCGCCTTCGGTTAAGGTGCCAATATATCCGCCCTGATGATTCAAAATCGGGATGGATGAGTAGCGGTGGAATTCCATTTTTTCGAGTGCTTGGCGCAAAGAAAAATCATCATAGATAAAGGCAACTTCGCGTTTCGGAGTTAACAAAAGAAGGATATTCATGAGCAAGTCCTCCTCAATTAAATCAATTATAGCATCTTTCAAAAAAACACAAGGGTTTAGTACCCCGACTACTTAAGCAGTGATTTTAAAGGAGAGATATGACCGCCGATAAGGCTTCCGACTTCGTTGTTAACGATCATGGCATTCGCGTCGGCTTGTTGAATTTCTTTAATCAACGAATCGCTTCCGCGACGATTGGTATAGATCATGAGAATTTTGCGGGCTTCCGCTTTTCCTTGAGCGTCAACAATCGTGACACCACAGCCTTTGGCGCGCAAAGTAGCGGCGATTTGCGGTCCTTTTTCGGAGGAAGTAATGACTTGGATTAAGACTTTTCCAAAAGCAATCTTGGATTCGAGCAAAGACCCGAAGAAGATGCCGGTCGTGAAGCCTAGGCAGTAGGCAACTCCCTTGATAGGAGATTCGGAAACACCGGTTATGACACGGCTGGCAACGAAAACCCAGAGAAAGATTTCGACTAAAGAAAGAATGACCGCGGGTTTCCGGTATCCTTTATTCATGAGAATCGAACGTAAAGTTCCAATCGACACTTCAATGATTTTTGCGAAAAAGATAAAAAATAATTCGATTGCCGTCGCGTTTCCGATTAAACCGTCCCAGACATCTTTAAGCCATTCCATACATACCTCAGTGAACTCTACTCTAAGAGTTGCCCAATCATTATATATTACCCAATAAAATATTTAAGGGGGGACCGCGACAAAATTTATACAGTGTCAAAAATTGTCTAAATAATATCGAATTAATCAGTAAACTTTGAAAAAGAAAACCCGGTCAACCCGGGTTTTTGATTCCAATGGCGGAGAAAAAGGGATTTGAACCCTTGCAGGACTTGCATCCTCTATCAGTTTTCGAAACTGACCCCTTCAGCCGCTTGGGTATTTCTCCAGCGAGAGTAATTATAGCATAATCTTCGCGTATTTCTAGATGAAAAACAACCAAAGCGGAAAAAAGCTAAACGAACGACAAAACAAGCGTAACCCGAATCATTTAATCTTCAAAGAAGATTATTTCAATGGTACGCACAAGCAATTTTCGTTGTTTAAAACCGACCCAAAGTATATAATACCAATTAGGGTGAAAAGCATGACTCCTTATTTTTTACCAAACCCAGATAACACAGGCGATTTGATCATTGTCTTCATCGTCGCCTTGATAATCATCCTCCTTGTCCTCTTGGGGGCTTTTGCTGTGGCCAACTCCCGTGATAGCCGCAATCTGATGCTGATCCGCAACCAGAGCAACAGCATTCGCGTCTATATCATTGATATGAATAAAAATGAGGTTCGCCACTTTAACCAATCGGACCTTCGTAAACAAGAACTCAAGTCGGTCGATGATTTTTACCAAAAGTTCGTTGAGACCGATCGCAAGAAAGTCGAAGAATGGATTAAAGCCATCTTGAAAGATACCAGCGATGTTCCTCATTATCTTGAAGCTGACGTAAAAATCAATCGTGACAAAAAGAGCTATTTTTCCTTGCTCGAATTGAAAAAAGCCGACACCCGGCAACAAATCATCCACTTGGAAAGCTACATCTTGCGTTACAGTCTGCCCAAGAGCAAAAGGGCCCGTAAAGGCAATTCCTTGGTGGCAACCGAAGAGCAAATCCAAAACATCATGGCGGATTCCCGCAACAAACAAAAAGGCGCGACCTATGTTCTGCGTTTCTTCCCTGTGAAGCGCAAGGGGACACCGACCAAAGAAATTTCCAACATTTTCATGTCTCAGTTGAAAGATCGTATCTTTCCGTTCTTAAGCCCGACCCGATATCTGGTGGAAGTCACGGATAATGAGTTTGCGATTGTTGATACCAAAGCCTCATCCAGCAACGCCTGCATGCAATTGGCGCACTCGATTGCCCGATCAATCTCCCGATATCTCGATATCAATGCCATTCGCGAAGACTTTGGGTTCGTTGTCGGTATCTGCGAGAACAAATATTTCCCCGGCGACTTTTCCAAACTCTACAAGACCGCGCGTATCATGTCGCTTGTCTCGCAAAATCGTTCCGTTCGCGTTTCCATCTACGATAAAACAGTAAGCCTCACCGAATTCAAGACCGATTCGTTCAACGAAGAAATCGACCTGATGATCGCCGAAAACCGCTTCGAGTATATGTACCGCCCGGTTCTCGATGTGCGGAACATCTCGACCTTCGGTTACTTCTCTTATGTCAAAGCCAAAAGTACGGTTTTTACCAATGTAAATGAAGCAAAAACATACGCCCGTACCTCCAAATTCAACCAAGACAAAGATTTGTTCGCGGCGATTGCCAGCAATATTATCCCAAGCTTCGTTTCCCAAAGAGACGGCGAACACTTGAAACTCTTCTTCACTATGTTTATGGCCGAGCGTGTCTTCATTCCCGATGTTCTCAATGTGATTCCGCGGGTCAATGAAGCCAACCTCGTTCTAACCTTCGATGAACAGGACATTCACACCTTCACCGTGGAAAGCACCCAAATCATTCCCGAACTCCTGAAATTAAAGGAGAATGGCTATGAATTGGCATTGACATTAAATAATAAAGATTTATTATTGTCCTCGGAAATCTACTCGACGTTTGACTATTTCATCGTCGACGGAAGGATGACCAAAGACATCGATCGCAACAATCGCCGTCGTCAGTTTCTGTATACCCTTTGCGAAAAACTCGTTCGTTATAAGAAGCCGATTATCGCAACCGACCTTGATAACTGGAACAGTATCGAATTGATGACCAAATCGGGCATCAACATGCTCTCAAGCAACGTCATCAGCGAGTCCGACGAAATGGTCCTTCCGTTCGATCGCAAAAAGATTCCGAAGATCAAATCATTCAATGTGGCTAACCGCGCCTAAAAGAGGAAACATTATGAACAACAACAACGCAGTCAAAAACGACGCCATTACCAGCCGCGATGCCGACTTTGCCCAATGGTACACTGATGTGTGCCGCAAAGCCGAATTGATGGATTACTCATCCGTCAAAGGCTTCATCATTTATCGCCCTTATGGCTATGCCATCTGGGAACAAATCCAAAAATACTTGGATGACAAATTCAAGAAAACCGGACATGAAAACGTCTATATGCCGTTAGTTATTCCCGAATCCTTATTTAATAAGGAAAAGGAACACGTCGAAGGTTTCGCTCCGGAAACTCTAATTGCCACCATCGGCGGCAAGAACCAATTGGATGATCGTCTCATCATTCGCCCGACTTCCGAAGTTTTATTCTGCGAGCACTACGCTAAAATCATCTCCAGTTACCGTGATTTGCCTAAGAAATACAATCAATGGTGCTCCGTCGTCCGTTGGGAAAAAACCACGCGTCCTTTCTTAAGAGGCTCCGAATTCTTATGGCAAGAAGGCCACACGGTCCACGCCACGGAAGAAGAAGCGCGCCACGAAACCCTTAAGATGTTGGATATTTATGACGGTCTTGGAAAAGAACTGCTTGCGGTTCCGTTCATGACCGGCCGTAAGACTGAAAAAGAAAAGTTTGCCGGTGCCAAAGAAACATACAGCATCGAAGCTTTAATGCATGACGGAAAAGCTCTTCAAAGCGGTACGTCTCACTATTTTGGAACGGGTTTTGCTGAAGCTTTTGGCATGAAGTTCCAAGATAAAGACAATGTTTTACGTTATGTCCACCAAACCAGCTGGGGCGTCTCAACCCGCCTTATCGGCTCCATCATCATGGTGCATGGCGATGACAACGGCCTTGTGCTCCCGCCTTATGTCGCTCCGATCCAAATTGTGATCATTCCGGTCCAACAACAAAAAGAAGGCGTGTTAGCCAAAGCTCGCGAGATCGAACAAACACTCACCGCCAAAGGATACCGTGTCAAGCTTGATGACAGCGATCGCACTCCTGGATGGAAATTTGCCGAATACGAAATGAAGGGCGTCCCTCTCAGAATCGAAATCGGTCCTCGGGATCTTGAAAAGAATGTTGCTGTCTTGGCTAAACGCAATGACGGCATTAAACACACCATCGCCATCGATGACTTAGCGAACCAAATCGACCCGATGATGAAAGTCATGCACCAAGAAATGTACGAACATGCCTTGGCGCACTTGAATGGTCACATCACCGAAGTCAAGACGATCGATGAACTCAAAGAAGTCGTTGACCACAAAGGTGGTTACGCCAAAATGATGTGGTGCGGCGATGTCGAATGCGAAAACCATATTAAGGATTTGACCACGGCCACTGCCCGCTGCATGCCATTCAACCAAACCCCGTTTGACGAGAATTGCCCGGTGTGTGGCAAAAAGGCTCACAAAGTCGTTTTATTTGCTAAAGCTTATTAACAAGAAAGACGTCTCAAAAATGGGACGTCTTTTTCATTTTTTAATTCCTTGAAAGCCATACTTTCCTATGATAAGATTAATGCGCTACGGAGTAATACCCAAGCGGTGAAGGGGCGTCCCTGCTAAGGACGTAGGTCGGGTAACTGGCGCGAGGGTTCAATTCCCTCTTACTCCGCCATGTATAATTAACGCCGATTCTGTCGGCGTTTTTTATTTGTCTTTAAAACTATTTTGCAATATTTCTTTCGAAAACAAAAAATAATACTTTACCAATTTAGCGTAATAAAGTATGATGTTGGTATTTCGGAGGA
>JACCEE011265651.1_pt1 | contig 12820 bp, 13 predicted proteins | sample 7449931 | NCBI WGS metagenome assembly JACCEE01 (sample SAMN15323457, study PRJNA562643) | freshwater metagenome | isolation source: river surface water | place: USA:Blue River Watershed | collected 2017-08-19 | reverse complement strand
TTCTGCATGAACTTCGACATTTGTATCGAAATTCTCGATCTTTTTCTTAATAAGATCACTGATTTCAGATGGATTTAATTGCATATTGTTTTATCTCTTAAGCTTTTAGAGTCTTTTGCATGTGTTGGAGCCGACCCTTAATAGAACCGTCAATCACTCTGTCGCCTGCTTTTGCCAAAAATCCACCGATTAATGATTTATCCACATTCACCGAAATGCGAACTTTTTTAGCCAAGGTTTTTTCCAGTGCTGATGTGAACTTTTTTTGCTCTTCTTTAGTAAAAGCATAAGCAGTTGTAACATCAACATCGACATAACCTTCCATCTCGGCTTTATGCGTTTCATAAAGACTGGAAATTTGGGGAGCAAGTGCCAATCTGTCGTTTTGAACCAAAATTTTTACAAGGTTTTCGCCTTCTTGATTTAAGTGTCCTTGACAAATATCGAGTAATAATTGGATTAATCGCTCTTGGCTAACTTTAGGGTTTTCTATAATGGTAGCAACACCGTTATCTTTAACCACTGCTGCGATAAACTTGAGCATCTGTGACCATTGCTCTGTACTACCTGATTCACTCGCTCTTTTAAATACCGCAGCCGCGTAAGGTCTTGCCAATGTTGATAATTCGCTCATTATACTTGACCTAATTGGCTAGAAACTTTGGTAATGATATCGTTGTGTTCTGCTTTGTTGATTTCTTTTTGTAAAATCTGTTCAGCAGCACTCAACGCTAAAGCTGCAACTTCTTGGCGCAAATTTTCTTTTACTTGCGCAATTTCTTGTTCAATCTGTGCTTTAGCAGCTTCAATCATGCGATCACCTTCTTTTTTGGCATTCGCTTTTGATTCTTCAACCACTTCATTAGCACGTTTTTGTGCCAAATTAATAATGTCAGCCGATTGTTCTTTAGCTGCTTTCAGTTTTTCGATGGCGCGTTTTTCTGCTCGCTCCATCTCTTCTTGACCTTTTTCAGCGGCTGCTAAACCTTCGGCAATTTTGACCTTACGTTCTTCTAGTGCTGTAATGAGTGGCGGCCAAATATACTTCATGGTAAACCATACCAGAAGTGTAAACGTAATCATTTGACCGATCAGAGTAGCATTGATACTCACGATGCGTTCCTCTTGTTGAATGGATTAGACTGAAAGCGCGTATTAACCTGCCACAGCAGCTTTCACTGCCGAAAGGAACGGGTTCGCAAAAGTGAAAAATAGTGCCATACCCACACCGATCATGGTTACCGCGTCTAACAGACCCGCAACAATAAACATTTTGACTTGTAACATAGGCACCATTTCGGGTTGGCGAGCCGCACCTTCCAAAAATTTTCCACCTAAAAGACCAAAACCAATCGCGGTTCCTAATGCGCCCATACCCAGAACTAAACCTACTGCAATAGCAGTCATGCCTTGTACATCAGCAATCAACGCTGCAATTTCCATGATACCTCCAAACGTGTATATAAATTAAAGTAAAAAAATCTTAGTGTTCTTCGTGCGCCATGCTCAGGTAAACAATGGTTAATACCATGAAAATGAAAGCTTGAAGTGTGATAATCAAAATATGAAATACTGCCCAAGGAAAACTCAATACTGGCTGAATATACCAAGGCATTAGTGCTATTAAGATGAAAATTAGCTCGCCTGCGTAAAGGTTTCCAAATAGCCGCAGGGCTAACGAAATTGGTTTTGCTAGATATTCAACAAAATTTAGCAGAATATTAAAGGGAATCAAAAAGATACTATCAAATGGGTGCAATAATAATTCTTTGCTAAAATGGAAAATGCCTTTAATTTTTAAATTATAAAAGATAATTAGAAAAAATACCGAAATTGCCATGCCAAATGTTGCATTTAAATCTGTACTTGGTACAACACGGATATATTCAATACCCATCATTGAACCAACAGTCGAAAATAGGTCTACTGGGAATAAGTCCATGAAATTCCATAAGAATACCCAACAAAAAATTGTTAATGCTAATGGGGAAATTAGAGTGCTTTTGCCATGAAAACTGTCTTTGACTTGTTGATCAACAAATTCAATAATCATTTCCACAAAAGCTTGTGTTAAGTTAGGGACTCCTGAAGTGGCTTTTTCGGCAATATTTTTGAAAAACCAAATAAATAAGCTACCCAGTATCGCTGAGAAAAACAGGGTATCTAAATGAAGTGTCCAAAAACCTTCACCTACTGAAAAAGGTGTTAAATGGTGAACAATATATCCTGTTGCGCCTTCGGCTGCGTGAGCTTCAGTAGCCATTTTTCCTCACTTTTGTATTTCAATCGCGTATTAATAACGCAAACCAGAAAATAGATAATGCTGCTATATAACCTGTTAGCAGTGGTAATAATTTTATGCTAGGTAACTGAAAAATAAAATAAAACAGCATTGCTGTTAATAACAGTTTTCCAGACTCTCCTGCGTAAAAAGAACGAACTATATTTTTAGCAGGTTGCCCTGCTACTTTAGCCATTCGTATAGCTAAATATACGTTGGGAATAAACGCCGCAAATCCACCTAATAGTGGTGATAATGCTTTAGACCAGTCACCTGTGATGTAAAATCCTGCTGTGACTAGCAAAATGACTAAAACTTGTAGCGTTAAGATTTTGCTGACAGTAGAAAGTTTTTTTTCTGCCGTCATTTATTTATCCTATTACAAAATTTTATGGATTATAGCGAGCGACACTTATTAAATCAAGAAGCATTCGGTAAAAACCTTAAAATAAATATGGCTAAAGCTTTGGCTGAATTTGCGTGTTTACATGACAAACTTACAGCCGACTAACATTAAAACAGTTGCCAATAGCGGGCGTAAATATTTTTCAGGGATTTTTGCACTAAAATAACTCCCTAAGTAGATACCTGGTAGCGAGCCTATTAATAGGCTACAAAGTAAAATAAAATCAATATTTCCCATTAGCCAATGTCCAAAACCGGCAACGGCAGTTAAAGGAATTGCATGAGCTAAGTCTGTGCCGACAATGCGTACAGTTGCTAAACGTGGATAGAGAAATAGCAGGACAACAGTTCCTAATGCACCGGCTCCAACTGAGGTTAAGGTAACGAGTATACCTAAAAAGATACCTGTGATAACAGTTAAGAGATTTTGCCAGTGTCCAAAGCGTTCTAAATGATCTTTGTGTTGTAAAGATATTTTAGACGTTCTTTTTATTAAGCGACTACGAATAATTAATGACAGTGAGGTTAAAATAAGTGTAAATCCTAATGTGGTTGTCATTAATTGGCTGACAGTTTCAGATTTAGTAACAACGTGGCTTAATAGATAAATAACGCCGATTGCGGATGGAATACTACCTAAAGCTAGCCAACCGACAATTTTCCATTCGACTGATTGATGTTTACTGTGATGAACAAATACGCCACTGGTTTTGGTTAATGCTGCGAATAATAAATCTGTTCCAATCGCTGTTTTAGGGGCGAACCCAAACAGAAAAACCAATAATGGAGTCATTAATGACCCCCCGCCAACGCCTGTTAAACCGACTAATATTCCGACTAAAAGTCCTGAACCAATATACCCTATATTAATAATTGCTCCCAAATCCATACTGTTATCCTAAATAGACATAAAGACGCTGAAATATACCTGAATTTTTGATAATAGTAATATCATATTAACAGATATAGATATGCGTAAATGGCATGAGTAATTTTTTAAAGTTTAGAGCCATATTCTCGTTATATAATCATGCCTATCATTTAGCTTAAAAAACAATTCAATTGATTATGACTGCACAAATAATTGCGCATGGTGGACACTTAAAAAATCTATATGCTGATGACAATGCGTTAGCAACAGAAAAAGAAAAATCGCAGCACAATCCGGTTTGGACATTAAATCATCGACAACTGTGTGATGTAGAACTCTTGCTTAATGGCGGTTTTTCACCTTTAACCGGTTTTTTATCACAAGCCGATTATAACAGTGTGCTTGCCTTGCTCCGTTTAGCAGACGGGACATTATGGCCTTTGCCGATTAATTTAGATGTTAACGTTGAGTTTGTGCAAAAAATAGCATTAGGCGATACTATTGCTTTAAAGGATGCTGAAGGTTTGCATATTGCTAATTTGACTATTACTGATTGCTGGCAACCTGACAAACTTGCTGAAGCACAGGCGGTTTTTGCCACTACCAATCCTGAACATCCGGGGGTTGATTATTTATTAAACGATAGCGGTAGTTATTATTTAGGTGGAACGTTAGTCGGAATTAACGCGCCTTTTTATTATGATTTTGTCAATTATCGACACAGCCCAACACAATTGCGAGCAATTTTTAAACAGTTGCAGTGGACGCAAATCATTGCTTTTCAAACCCGAAATCCTTTGCATCGTGCGCATGTTATGATGACAAAACGATTGATGGCGCAATACCAAGCAAAACTTGTGATTCACAGTGCAGTGGGGGTGACAAAGTCGGGCGATATTGATCACTATTGTCGTGTACGTTGCTACGAAAAAATTTTAACGCATTATCCACAAGACAGCGCGTTGTTAAGTTTATTACCGCTAGCCATGCGTATGGCAGGACCGCGTGAAGCATTATGGCAGGCGATTATCCGGCAAAATTATGGTTTTAGTCATTTTATTGTTGGAAGAGATCACGCAGGTCCTGGACGTGATAATCGTGATAAGCATTTTTATGATGTTCAAGCTGCGCAACAATTGGTTTTAAGTTATCAAGCAGAACTGGCGATTCATGTTATTGCTGCGCCATTTTTATTGTATGCGCCTGAGCGTGGTGAGTTTTGTGAAGAAAGCCAATTATTACCGAATGAAGAAGGGTTGTATATTTCAGGAAGCCAACTGCGTCAATTGCTTAACAAGGGGGATGCGATTCCAGCTTGGTTTAGCTATCCTGATGTGGTTACACAATTACAGGCTTATTTACCACCGCTTTCAAAACAAGGGCTTACGTTATTTTTTACGGGCTTGTCAGGTTCTGGAAAATCAACTTTGGCTAATGGGGTATTGGTCAAAATACAAGAGCGCGGCATACGCAAAGCGACGTTATTAGATGGTGATGTGGTACGGAAAATGCTCTCTAGCGAATTGACATTTTCTAAAGAACACCGTGATTTAAACATTATTCGCGTTGGCTATGTTGCCAGCGAAATTACCAAACATGGCGGCATCGCAATTTGCGCGCCGATTGCGCCTTATGCGCAGACGCGGCAAAAAGTGCGTAAAATGGTTGAAAAACAAGGGTTGTTTCTTGAGATTTATGTTGCAACAGCTTTAGAAGTGTGTGAAACCCGTGACCGCAAAGGCTTATATGCGTTGGCGCGGGCGGGTAAGTTAAAAGGTTTTACCGGAATTGATGATCCTTATGAAGTACCTGAAACACCGGATTTGCGTATAGATACCGCGTTGCATTCAGTAGAAGAAGCGGTAAATATTGTGTTAGCTAAATTAACCGAATTAGGCGTATTTTAATTCTAGTACGCGATGAAAAAAAACATAATCATCGCTAACCACAGTAATAAAACCTTATTAATCAACTTATTAGCGCGGGCAATATCAGTATTTTCAGGAACATGTTGCCCACCGAACAATGGTTTGTATGTTAATTGCCCAGCATAATAAGCTGTACCGCCTAATTGCAAATTTAACGCACCTGCCCCCGCTGTCATCACTACACCAGCATTAGGACTTTCCAATAACTGCGCTTGAGTTTGCCAGCAGTGCCAAGCCAAGCGCGTATTTCCCAGTAAAACATAACTTATCGCGGTAAGACGTGCCGGAATCCAGTTTAATACATCATCCATGCGCGCTGCGGTGCTGCCAAAATATCTATAGCGGTGATTTTTATATCCCCACATTGCATCCAGCGTATTACTTAAGCGATAGAAAACAGCTCCTGCCGCTCCTGCAATAACAAACCAAAAAAGCGGTGCAAAAATAGCATCGGCACCATTTTCTAATAACGATTCGATTGTTGCTCGGCGAATAGCAATTTCATCCATTTGCGATGTTTCACGACTAACTATCATGGCAACTTTTTGCCGTGCCAGTGGCAGGTCGTGTTGTGCTAAAGCAATAAAAACTTCCATGCCGTGTTGTTTTAAACTGGTCGGTGCAATGCAAAAATATAAAACAATCGGGCTAAGGTATAAATTAAACTCGCTAACATGTTGTAATTGATAGATAAAAGCGGAACATGGAACAACAAGCAATAACCATGCAAATAAACCGCTGATTGTTTGCCAATGATAAGCTGTGTGTTGTCTTAAACTAAGTTTTTCTAGTTTTAAAACAATACGCCCAAAACCGACTAAAGGATGATAGCTTTTAGGTTCGCCTAAGCCTATATCAAGTAATAAAGCCGTTATGACGGATAAATAAGTGAGCATTCTATGACAAAGATTGGAGGGTATATTTAAGCGAAGACTTGTTAGGTCAGTCGTATTAGATGGCGGGATTATTTTTCAGATTGTATTTATCAGCGCGAATAATCGCTTTAATAAAATAACCATCCGTGGTGCGGGTAAATTGTTCATCAGCTAAATTAAGCACTTTTTTTTCGCAACGTTGCTTGTCAGCCGTCGTTAACAGCATGATTTTAGGGCGTAAACGTAATTTTTCATTTTCCTCAACAACCATTGCCACTTCACCCGTATTGAGTTCTACCACACTACCGACAGGATAAACCCCCATACATTGGTTAAAACTGTTCACTAAAGTTTCGTCTAAATGCCCGTGTGATTTTTCCAGTAGCACTATCATTGCGTCATAGTGGGTTAAAGCTTTTTTATCAGCTTTATCGGTAATAAGATTATCGTATAAATTTACAATGGAAATCATCCGTGTGTACGGTGAAATTTGTGAGCCAGCTAAACCACGCGGATAGCCGGAGCCATCTAAATTTTCATGATGGCAGTAAGCGACCTCGGCTGCAACTTCGGCTAATTGACCCATTGAAGAAAGTAAAATATCCCGACCGATTTGCGTATGTGTTTCCATCAGTTTATCTTTATCAGTTGCAGCTTCCAGCGCCGTTTTAGGCAAACGTAATTTACCAATGTCATGGAACATGCCACACAAACCTAACAGCACTAGTTCATCATCATGTAAATTTAAATAGCGACCTAAGTTAATCGCCAACACGCTGACATTCATACTGTGTTGCCATAAATTATAATCTTTACTTTTTAAACGATTTAACAACAACATCGCATCAGGCGAGCGCAAGATACTGGTCATGCAGTCATAAACGGCATGTTTGGCGACAATAATATCAATAGGGCTTCCTTGTTTAACATGCAGCATAAAATCTTTAATTAACACACTGGCACTGGCATGAATCTCTCTGGCAGCGTTCATTTCCTGATCAAAGCTGTGTAGTTTTTCCGGTGGCTGAATCGACTTAGTGATTACCTTATGGTCAATAATATCTTTAAGTTGATAAGTTTGTGTACGAATCACCTTATCCGGCTTTTTACGCTTAAACAGCCCGCTAAAATTAAAAAAAGATTTTTTTGGTTTGTCTTTTTTCAGCGCATTGCGGGATTTTTCAATCGACAACCCTTTTTGTTCATCAATGTAAACATAGTCACATTCTTTAGCCAGCTTTTTAATCAGTTTTTCATTATTAATCACAAAACCTTGAAAAACAAAGGATGATTCAACCCAAGCCTTATCCAGCCTGCATACATACATGCCTAGTTTTAATTCGGAAACCGCAATCCTAACTTCGTGAATAGTGATAGTTTCAGGAGTCATAGCGTAGGTTTTTGTTGCTAATTAACAATTAAACATGAATGCCATATTTTTCAGGACGAACAATCGCTTTAATAGAAAAATTAACACCGTCTTTTACAAAGGTTTCAGCTAAATTCAAAACATAGCGAGGGCAACTTTTTTTATCTGCTGTGGTTAATAATAAAATTTTTGGACGCAAGCGTTGCTCCTGATTAATTTCCACGACTAATGCAATCTCACCGGTATTCATCTCTACCGTGCAACCGATTGGATAAGTGCCGATACAGTGATTAAAACTGTTTAACAGAGTTTCATCAAAACAAGAATTAGCTTTTTTCAGCATTAATGTGATAGCTTCGTAATGGGTTAGCCCTTCTTTAGCGGCTGTATCGGTGGTTAACGAATTATATTTATCTACAATACTTATTATGCGCGTGTAAGGCGAAATCTGCTCACCATGCAGACCGCGTGGAAAACCAAATCCATCCAGTTGTTCGTGATGTGAATAGGCAACGTCAGCGACAATTTCGCCTAATACCCCCGGACATTGAATTAAAATGTCATAGCCTAATTGGGTATGGGATTGAATTAACTGTTTTTTATTATCCGCTTGTTCCAAAGCTTGCTTAGAAATTTTTAAATTACCGATATCATGTAGCAAAGCTGACATGCCGACGGTGACTAAATCATCATCATTTAAATTTAAATAACGTCCTAAACTGATGGCTAAAACGCAATCATTCATACTGCGTTGCCAGACGGATTTATGCTTATTTTTTAGCTTAGTAACCAATAACATAGCATCAGGCGAACGCAATACACTTGCCATGCAATCATAAATAGCCTGCCGTGCAATTAAAATATCTATCGTTCCACCTTCTTTAATTTGGGTGGTAAACTCTTGCATTAAGTTATCTATTTTAGCGTGCGTTTGTTTAGCAAAATTCATTTCTTTATCAAAAGACAATAACTTTACTGGCGGTTTAACCGTATCCATAGCGATTTTTTGTTCCACAATGTCTTTTAGCGAATGGGTTTTTTCGCGTTTTAATTCTGTGACCGCAACAGTTTCTTTTAAACCAAATAAACTTTTAAATGAAAAAGAAGACTTTTCTTTACTCGCCGCCAATTGCGTGATTTTTTCGTTTTGTTTGGCTTCGTCAATATATACATATTCGCATTCATGCGTGAGTTGCTTAATTAAAGCGTCATCTTCAATCAGAAAACCTTGGAACAAAAATGGCGATTCCGTCCACGGCTTATCCAATCTACAAACATACATGCCCGGTTTTAACTGCGAAACCGATATTTTAACTTCTCGAAGCGTGGTATTTTCTGGATTCATAATCAAACTCGATTGCGATGGCATATATAAACAAAAATCAATGGGCAGGCTTATGTTAAGCACAGTGAGTCGAGGTTAACGTTGCTAACTTTAGGTATATTTTAACTGAAAACCTGCTATCACTGTGCTTGGTATCATGCTAAGTCTACTTGTGTTAAGCCATCATACACTGTTTATGACAGTACAAAAATAGTCAAATAAAGCAACGAAAACTGGCTATATAAACTGTCGCTGGCTGCGTAAGTGATTATCCATTTTATAGTGTTGTACTGCTTTAAATGGTAAGAAAGAGAAAAATTTTGCTGTGTTGAATATAACAACTGTGGTGCAAAAAACCGCTACTTGGTGCAAAAAAAAACAAAAAACCAAAAAATTAAATAATAAATTTTTATAAATCAATTGGTTGTGTTATGGCACAAAACTCGCTTGATAAGTAATAACTGATGGTATTTAGTTTATCGGTAAGGTCGACTTTGTCATTAATCTGTCAAAGTCTGAAGTCTAAAATGCGGCATTAAGCGGCATTGACTTGACGTTGAATTAGCCAAGAGGTGAAGAAAATGATATTAACTAAACAATTAATTTCATTATGTTTTTTTAAAAACAGTCCCGTTAATATTAACGCATCTACACAATTATTGTATAAAACAGCGGTGGTTTATTTTGTTTTTTCCTTGGTGTTAGATAAGCTGTTTGTGGAACTAACCGATGGTATTATACAAACTCTGTTCGATTTATTGCTCTCGCTGTTGTTTGTTGCGACACTGTTTTTCGTCACCACTACTGACAAAAAAAAATTACGCTTTTTACAATCCATGATTGCTATTTTAGGCTGTCAAACGGTGATTACCCTGTCGGCATTACCGATTGGTTATTGGATGGTGTTGGTGGATGAAAAGCATATTTGGATACCTATTTATTGCTTACCGTTGTTGGCGGTGTGGAATATTGCTGTAGTGGGTAACATTTTAAGTCAAGAGTTAGGAAAAAATAGAGCCAAAGGCTTTTATCTAGCTTGTGCGTTTTTTTCTGTGTCATTCTTGTTATCAACTGTAATGACAGTAGTGTAGTGTTAAAGTTAAATTTATTGCGGCGTTAAACGAAAAGCCGATAAGTTTACTGTGTGGCTGGTTATTTAGATTGACGTATGTTTAAAACTGCGTCAAACGTTTTTTATTGAAGGAGTTTTTAAAACTATGTTTACCGAAGCTTGTACTTATGTCATTTTTGGCGCGACCGGCAATTTGTCTAGGGTAAAGTTGATGCCCGCGTTGTATCACTTAGAGGTTGAAAACCTTATTCCTGAAGGCAGTAAAATTTTAGCATTAGGTAGACGTGAGTGGAGCCGCGAGCAATGGTTGGGTGAAGTGCGCACAATGATTAGTGAAAAAGCGCGTGGCGGTTTAAATGAAGAGGTTTTTGCCCGTTTTAGTGAACGGTTGTTTTATCATCGAGGTGACATATTAGCAGAGCAAAATTATGTGGAAATGTCGCAATTACTGCTTAACGATGCGCGTTTTCCAAGTAATATCGCTTTTTATCTTGCCATTGCACCGGAAGATTTTGGTGATGTGATTCGCTATTTAAGCCAAGTTTCATTATTAAATGAGGAAACAGGTTGGCGGCGGATTGTGATTGAAAAACCGTTTGGCTATGATTTAGAAAGTGCGCAGGTTTTGCAAAAACAAATCAGCCGTTATCTTAAAGAAGAACAGGTTTATCGCATTGACCATTATTTGGGTAAAGGCACTGTGCAAAACGTGTTAGTATTTCGGTTCGCCAATGTGATGCTAGAGCCGTTATGGAACCGTAATTTCATCGATCATATTCAGATTACCCATTCAGAGGATTTAGGTATTGGTAGTCGTGCTAACTATTATGATAACGCGGGAGCAATGCGGGATATGTTGCAAAGTCATTTGTTGCAACTGTTAACTTTAGTGGCGATGGAGCCGCCGGTATCAATGGAAGCGGAAGCGTTGCGTGATGAAAAGGTGAAAGTGTTAAAATCTATCCGCCCTATTCCTAAAAAAGCAGTCCATGCTCATGCGTTTCGTGCGCAATATGCCAGCGGTGTGGTCAATGGCAAACCGGTTAAATCTTATTTACAAGAAGAGAATGTGCCTGCCGATAGTATTACCGAGACTTATGCGGCGATTAAGTTATATATTGATAACTGGCGTTGGCGTGGTGTTCCGATTTATTTGCGTACAGGTAAACGCATGGCAAAAGCCCAATCAACGATTTCAATTTGTTTCCGTCATCCACCATTGCAGTTTTTCCGTGATACGCAAGTGCAGTGTATGACGCAAAATTGGATTTTATTGGGCATTCAACCGGATGAGTGTATTCGGATGGAAATGACAGTGAAAGAACCGGGATTGGAAATGCGTACACGCACAAGCAGTTTGGATGCCAGTTTTCGTAATGAAAACGAAAGCCCCACTGATGCCTATGAAGATTTGTTGTTGGATGTTATTAAAGGTGACAGATCTTTATTTTTACGTTTTGATGAAGTTGAATATGCGTGGCGTATTGTGGATCCTATTTTACAAACATGGGCGGTAGAGCGCGATTTTATTACCACTTATCCTGCCGGATCATGGGGACCTAAAGAATGTCAACGTTTATTTGAAAAAGAAAATCAATCATGGCGTAGTTCTTTAGACCCGGAGTGTGATGTAAATGGTAATGAATAACCCAATAGAACGTTTTAATAACCCATCTGAATTAGCGCAAGCTGCGACCACCACCGTTTTAAGCATTGCAGAACAGGCAATTGCAAAAAATGGAGTATTCAAAATTGTGTTAGCAGGCGGTAATACACCGAATTTGATTTATCAGCAGTTAAGTCAATTGTCAGCACAATGGGATAAATGGTGGGTTTTTTGGGGGGATGAGCGTTGTTTACCAGCCGATGATAAAGAGCGTAATAGCTTGATGGCGATGCAGGTATGGTTGACTAAAGTGGCTATTCCCCATGCGCAGATTTTTCCAATTGCGGCTGAACACGGCGCGCAGCAGGCAGCACGAGCCTATGAGCGGCAGATTGAAAGTTATTTGCCATTTGATTTAGTGCTACTTGGTATGGGAGAGGATGGACATACCGCCAGTTTATTTCCTTGTCATCCCCATAATGCAGATGAATGGGTGCATGCGGTCTCTTCGGCACCTAAATTACCGGCAAATCGTGTGTCTTTAAGTGCAAAAGCATTAAGCAATAGTGACGAAGTGTTGTTTTTAATCACGGGAGCGAGTAAAGCCAAAGCATTTAAATTATGGCAAAAAGGGGTAAATTTACCGGTTGCTCAAATTAAGGCACGCAAAAACACCTTAATCTATGCGGATGCTGCGGCGTTAGGCTAAATAAAAAACCCCCTTCAGAATTTGAAGGGGGTGATGTTTCTAGGCGGTTTTAATTTTCGCTTTTAATGCCGCAACACGTTCTGCCGCTGAGGGGGTACCCGTAGTTGCAGAGACTGTAGCATGTTTGGTTTGCGCCACCAATGCTGCCATTTTTTCCTCTTGACTCATAGGCTTAGCAGTAATTTCACGCACGGTTTTAGCCGCCTCCGCTTGAACTTTCGCCTTTTTTGCAATCTCTTGTAATTTTTTAACAGCGGTAGATTCTGCACCAATACCACTTTTTAAATTTGATAATTCAGCTTGCCGTTCTGCCTTAATTTTTTCTTTTTCCACTTGCGTTTCGGCAAGTTTTACATCACGCAAAGCTTTTGTAGTGACCC
>JACCEE012635256.1_pt1 | contig 12821 bp, 11 predicted proteins | sample 7449931 | NCBI WGS metagenome assembly JACCEE01 (sample SAMN15323457, study PRJNA562643) | freshwater metagenome | isolation source: river surface water | place: USA:Blue River Watershed | collected 2017-08-19 | reverse complement strand
ACGCCCTCGCGCGGCTGGCCATCGGCGTCGAGCAACAGCGCCTCGACTTCGCCCGTCGGGGCAAGGCCAAGGCTAAGCTTTGCGGCCACGCCCGGTCGCGGCACAACGACCATACCCTGCCCCTTGGGCTGCAACAGCGGGTCGGGCAGGGTCCCCGAATCAATCGAAACAAGCACTGGCACAAACGGCGTCAGACCATCGATCACCGCCCGGCCGGACCGGTTGGTCGGCGCCTCGGTGTGGCGGAAGCCCGCTTCGACCGTAACGCCCTCCACCAGCGCTTCACCGGCCTGGCGATGGCCATCACCGTTATCATCACGGAATACTTCGACGGCGGCCTGTCCGGTTTCGGCAAGGCGTTGGCGCGACATGCGCCAACCGCCGTCGACCGGATCAGGGCCCAGGCTAAAGCCCAGGGTTAGGCCAATTGACATGTGCCCGCGGGTATCGAGCCGGGCTTCGGTGCGCAGCGCAAAGCGATCAAACTGGCGGACCAGCCCGACCATGGCCTCGCTGCGGCGCGAAGTCGCATCGTGTTCATAGCCCAGCCGCAAGGTGGAATTCTGGCCCAGTGCGGATTCCGCAACTAGCTGAGCATTCTCGAACCCGCGACGCTGACCATCCAGGGCAAAGCGCGCGGCCCCGCGCAGGCGGACCTGCCCGAGCGCGGTGTTGGCGATCAGGTTCAGCTTGGTGCCAAGATCACCAGCAGTTGCCCCGCCGGGCTGGCCAGAGCTGGTCCGGCGCGTCAGTTCCGCCGCCAGCGAAGTTCGCCGCAGCTGAACCGCGGTGCGCATTAGCCACTCGCTAACCCTTGCCCCGGTCCGGCTCCGCAATTTGCGCAGACCCGCCTCAACCGGCAATCGCCAGGATCCCAGCTTGACCGACGAACTCAGCCGCAGGCTGTATTGCCGGCGCTGATCGACCTCCACCAGCTCGCTTTCGTAGTCGCCATCGACCCACAGCGCTTCCGCATCATACCGGATCGGACCAATTCGCCCGAGCGCCTTGGCCTGGATGGCCCGTCCGGCACCAAGCTGCTGCGCGCCGCTCAATTCGAGCAGCATACGGCCCAGTGCCCGTTGAACAGTCCCTTCGATGTAGTGGTGGCGGCGATCGCCGAGCATCGCGCTTTGATACTCAAGGCCAGCCGTGGTTCGTCGATCGATGCCGCGTTCGACACCGACCCCCCAGCGCCAGCCGGTATTCGGCGCGGCGAACGTCTTTGACAGGTCGATCAGGTCTCGGCCGGAATCGACCACTCCCGCCCAATACCAGGTCTTGCCCGCAGGCAGGCTTTCAATCCCGACCGGTGCGCTGCTGCGCTCGCGCTTGATCTGGCCTTGCGGGCCGTAGAGCACGACTTCAAAGTCATTTTCGCCCCACAGCAGCTCGACATCATCGAACCGATAACGGCCATCGCCGCGATCAGCCTGGTAGGCGCGCAGTTCACCGTTGCGGTAAAGCTCGGCATCCCAACCCGCCGGAAGGGTCCCGCTCAGCGAAGTTACCCCAAACCGGCCCGGACGGTTCAGCGGGCGGTTGGAGACAAAGGCTCCCCGGCCATAGGCGGCCTGGTTGGTCAGGGCGCCGCGTAGCGCCTCTACGTCACCCAGCGCCACCTGGGTTGCCTTCAGCGGACCAAGCATTTGGGCCGAGGGATCATTGCGGTAGAGCTTGAGGCGTAGCGAATCCGCACCCTTATTGGTGCTGCCAGCAAGACGGGCGCTATAGCTCAGGCCAAGGGCTTCGCCAGCCGCCAGCACTTCGAGCTGGGCATTGGCACCGGCATTGCGGGCCCACTGCCCCTGAACCTGCACGTCGACCGACGGGGTGCGCCAGCCACGATAGGGCGTTGCTGCTTGCGGCAATTTGGCCAGGTCAAATTCCGTGACGCTGGGCGTGCGCAGTCGCGCGGCGCGACTTTTGCGCTCGATCGCCTCAAGGAACGGCAGCTTGCGATCGGATTCGAGCACGACCGCCAGGTTTGAAAGTTCGGCGCGGAAGCGGACCCCCATCCAACCGGAGAGCGCCTTGAGATCGACACACCACCCTTCGGGCGTGTCGTGGATCGCATCCTTGGCAATCGCATGCGCGCCGTTCACGTTTTGTACCGTATCGGCATCGCGATCGAGGGTGAAACGCTGATCCTCCGCAAAGAGCCACCCGGTTGCGCGGCGCGACTTCTTGTCGAGCCGCACCGGCAGGTCGAGCGCCTGGATCAGGTCGGCAAGGTCAACGCAGACGCCCGCCGGGGTCTGGTAACCGCGAAGGGGTTCGCCCAGCCGGTACTGGCCGCTGCGCAATTCCAACAGAAGCGAATCGTCTTCGCTGGCATGCCAGGACTCCGCCTCGGCCGGAACGGCCGCCACCGCAACGCCGAAAGCCGCCCCAAACAGGGCGGCCAGGCGGCGCAGCGGCGTGCGGCAGTTCCTCATGACGTCGGGGTCCGATCGCCGATCAGGTCAGCGTACGGTTGAGGTTACGGCAGCAATCAGCTGCCCGCCGTTTTCTGGCAGTTCGCGATATTCGATGCGGATCGGGCCAGTGAGCTTGCCGATCTGTTCGGCGGTCAGCGGGATCCGCACCGAGCGGCCCTGCACTTCAGGGTAGATGGCGACGCCCTTCAGGGCAAAGACCTGCTCGTTCCCGCGCTTGCCAAGGATTTCGCCATAGACAGAGCGTTGCCCGGTGCGGCGCATGTCGAGCTCAAGCCATTCCGCACCAGGATTGCCGCCGAGCCGCGGGTTGGCGATCGTCGCCCCCGCCTCAAGCCGCCCCTTGCGGATAAAGACCGGGATCGTGATGCCATAGACTGGGGTCAGGCGAATCGCGAGCTGGCCGGCCGCAGCCTGGTCCTGCATGGCTTCGGGCGAAAGCGCTGGCGGAATGGCGCGAAAGCTCATGTGAACGCGGTATTCGCCGTCCGGCAATTCAGCCGCCGGCCGCGCACTCAACCGGATTGCCTGTGGTTGCCCCGGAAGCAGGGTGATGCGCTTGGGGGCATAGCGCAGCATCTCCAGTGCAGCCTTTTCCGCGGCGCTGGCCTCGGCTTCGCTGACGTCGGAGAAGTCACCGTTTGCTTCCATCCGACGCAATTCAACGCCAATGCGATAGGTGGCCGCCTGGCTGCCGATATTGCTCAGGACAACCTCGGCATTGCCCGCGCCATTGATGATCACCCGGGTGGGTGCGACCAGCAGGTCGCCCTGTGCCGCAACCGGGGAGGTTACCCCCGCAGCAACGACAATGGCGAGGCCGGCAAAAAGATCGCGAATTCGACGTGTGATCAGCATTGGCTGCGAACCCCTGGCAGAAGCAAATCCTTGCCGGGATCTTTCGAACCATCCCCCGGCTTACGCCTAGGCCCTAGGGGAACAGGGTTAATTTCCCGCTAAGCATAGGCGAAGCCGGGACAAACAAGAAGGGCCGCACCCCAGGGATGCGGCCCTTCCAGTTCGAATGCAGCTGCCTGATGGCAGCCGGGACTATTCGACTTACTGGTACTCGACAGAAACGCTGAAGGTGCCGTTATAGACGCCGGCAACCTGGCCCGAAGCGACAGTCAGGGTTCCGCCGATCGAGAAGTTCGACGAACCGGTGCTGCCCAGCTGGAAAGCGCCGGCCGGATGGGCATTGAGGCCGCTGATCGACATGGTGTCGGTGCCGCCCGAGCGGGTCAGGGTGGCCGAAGTCGGCAGCGTGAGTACGACGCTGGCATTCGGGGTGCCGGTTACGGTGAAGCCGGCCGGAGCGCGGGTGCCGGTCGAGATGAGCGTGCCCGACGAGCTCGCGGTCGAATCGGCATTAACGGTTACGCTGCCGCCGGTATTAGCGGCGATCTGGCCGAAATTCAGCGACGAGTTGGCCGTCAGAGTCAGCGTGGTCAGCACTTCCGCCGAAGCATTGGCAGTGGCCGAAGTGGCCGCGGAGGCGGCCGAGGCAAACGAAACGGCGCTCAGAGCGGCACCGACAAGAGCGATACGAAGCGTGTTACGCATGATAATTATGATCCCTTCCAAGCAATCTAACCCGCAGCACCAAAGCGCTGCCGAATGGAAGACACTGCCCCATTCGCAAGTTTGCTTGTAGAATCACAGAGTTGTAGGATTACTTTATATTATGGTTAACAGATTGGCCCCAAACCTTAATATTTGAGCCCGGAAGAACCACTGAATTGGCTTAAGAAGCGCTAGATTCCACCGCCGGTCAAACGCTGGCAAATAAGGTCCAACTGGTCGAGCGTGCGATACCGGATCGTTACGGCGCCGGAACGGGGATCGGCGTCGGCGTTGATCCGCACGGACAGGCCCAAGAACTCCTCAAGATGCGCTTGAACGGCGGCAATATCGGCAGAGCTGGCACCATCTCGCTCGTTGCGAGCCCGCCGTTGGGTGGTTGGTGCATCCTTGCGCCGCACCAGCCGTTCGACTTCGCGGACGGAAAGTTGACGAGACACCGCCTGGCTCGCAAGCTCTGCCGCATTTTCAATACCAACCAGCGCCCGGGCATGGCCCATCGATAGTTTGCCGCTCTCAACCAACGCGATCACGCTTTCCGGAAGAACCAGAAGGCGCTGCAAGTTGGCGACATGGCTGCGGCTCTTGTCGACCAGCTTGGCAATCTCCGCCTGGGTCAGCCCTTCACCTTCAGCCAGCCGATGATAGGCCCGCGCCTCTTCAATCGGATTGAGATCTTCGCGCTGCAGGTTTTCGATCAGCGCAAGGGCCGTAACTTCACGCTCATCCAGATCGCGCACGATCGCGGGAATTTCATGAAGCTGCGCGCGTTGGGCCGCGCGCCAGCGCCGTTCACCGGCAACGAGGCGCCACTTGTTGGCACCATGCGGGGTTACGATCACCGGCTGGATCATGCCGCGCGCTGCAATCGATGCAGCCAATTCATCAAGCGCGGCTTCATCAAAGTGACGGCGTGGCTGGCCCGGATGCGGGATGATCGACGCCACCGGCAAGACGGCCAACCCTTCATTTGACGTCACGCCGCCTGCACCCGGCAGCGCAGCGGGATTGACCAGCGGCTCCTCGCGCCGCGTCTCGCCCAACAAGGCGCCAAGTCCGCGCCCAAGGGCGAGCGGCTTCTTCTTGGCGGCTGCCTGGGGTGCTGTACCAGTGGTGCTATCGTCGCTCATGCGGCTTTCCTTGATTCAGGCAGGCGGGCAATCAATTCACGGGCAAGCGCAATATAGGCCCGGCTACCTGCGCAGGAATGATCATAAACCAGCGCCGGCAAGCCATGGCTTGGCGCTTCCGAGAGGCGGACATTGCGCGGGATCACCGCTTCAAACACAAGCGGGCCAAGGCAGGAACGAACATCCTCAGCAACCTGGTCGGTAAGACGGTTACGCCGATCAAACATCGTCAGCGCCACACCGATGATGCCAAGACCCGGATTAAATCTCTGCTGAACGCGCTCCACCGTTTGGAGAAGCTGGCTCAAACCCTCAAGCGCGAAAAACTCGCACTGCAGTGGCACCAGCAAGGTATCCGCCGCGCAAAGTGCATTCAGCGTCAACAGGCCCAGCGAGGGTGGGCAGTCGATCAGACAAATATCGTGGTCTGTGTCCGCAGCAAGCGCCTGAGCCAGTCGCGAGGTCCGGTTCTCGACAGCGACCAGCTCCACTTCGGCACCTGAGAGGTCGACCGTGGCGGGGACAATGTCGAGCCCGGGGATCCGTGTCGCCGCGACACAATCGCTTAGCGCAGCCTGGTCAACGAGCAGGTCATAGGTCGACCGCTCACGATCATTGGTGCCAATGCCAATCCCGGTTGAAGCATTGCCTTGCGGGTCGAGATCCACCAGCAAGACCTTCCACCCGGTCGCGGCAAGGGCCGTGGCAAGATTGATCGCCGTGGTGGTTTTGCCCACCCCGCCCTTCTGGTTGGCGATCGCCATGCGAATCACGATTTCTTCCCCTTTTTGCCCAGCAGCTGGCCAACAATGACCCCGGCCTCTGGATCAGTCAGCGATTGTTCCACGTGGAACATGTGATTCCATCCCCGGAGCTCCAACAGTTCCTGCTGCGCCGAGCGCCCCTTCGGCAACAGGTAGAGCGTGTCCTTTGTGGAAAAGCGTGCGGATAGGTCAAGCAATCGGACCAGTGGAGCAAAAGCCCGTGCCGAAATGACGCTGAAGGGTCGCGATTCCACGAGCTCGAGTCGTGCACCGACGACCCGCGCATGATCCAGCCCCAAAGCGATTCGCGCGCGCTCCAGCCATTCAACGCGGCGTGCGCGGGATTCGACCATGACAACTTCACAGTCGGGACGTAGTGCTGCGATCACCAAGCCTGGGAAACCCGCTCCAGTACCCAGATCGAGCCACGGGCCAGACGTTTCACGTGGAACGTGGGTGAGCAACTGGGCCGAATCGACAATATGGCGCTGCCAGACGACTGCAAGACTCGCCGCCGCAACAAGATTCTGGCGGGCGTTCTCTTCAGCGAGCAATGCGATCAGGCAGGCGATCCGTTCCGCCGCTGCCGGATCCCATTCCGGCAGGGCTGCCAGCCAGGCCTGCGCTGCGGTTTCCGAAGTGATCATGCCGCGCGCTCCGCTCGGCGCCGGGCATGGACCAGCAGGGCCGCCAGCGCAGCGGGGGTAATGCCGGGCAAGCGTCCGGCCGCCGCCAGAGTGGCTGGCCGCGCCTTGCTCAACCGTTCGACCATCTCGCGCGAGAGCCCTGGAATGGAACCATAGGGGAAGTCATCGCCCAGCGGCAGGGCTTCACCTGCACGCATATCGGCCAGTTCGCTGTCCTGGCGGGCAAGATAGGGGGCATAGGCCGCATCCTCGGCCAACTCTTCTGCCAGATCCGGGTCCTCGGCAAAATTCTCACCAAGCCATGGGGTGAGCACATTGAGATCGATCCCGGTAAACCGCAGCCATTCGCGCAATGGCTGGCGGCCCACGTCAGCGCGCACCGGCAGACCCGCGGCCGCCAGTTCATGGCCGGTCGCCGAAGCACCGAGCGCATCGTTCAGCCGCGCGCGCAGCGCTTCACGCCGCCGGTACCAATCCGCGCGCTTTGGCCCGACACAACCTGCAGCAAGCGCCAACGGTGTGAGCCGACTTGTTGCGTTGTTGGCCCGGAGGCGGAGCCGATATTCGGCCCGGGCGGTCAGCATCCGGTATGGTTCACTGACACCGTGGAGTGTCAGGTCATCGATCATCACCGCCATATAGGAATTCGCCCGGTCAAGCGCGATCGGGGCCTTGCCCAGCACATCAGCTGCAGCTGACATGCCGGCAACAAGGCCCTGCGCCGCGGCTTCTTCATAGCCCGTGGTCCCGTTGATCTGGCCCGCGCAATAGAGCCCGGGCATGTCGCGCAGTTCAAGGCTCTGACGTAGCGCGCGCGGATCGATATGGTCATATTCAACGGCGTAGCCAGGCACGACCATCTCAACCCGATCCAGCCCTTCCATCGTCCGCAACATCGCCAGCTGGACGTCGGCCGGAAGCGAAGTGGAAATGCCGTTGGGATAGACCAGATGGGTATCGAGCCCTTCCGGTTCGAGAAAGACCTGGTGCCCGTCACGATCGCCGAAGCGGTGGATCTTGTCTTCAATCGAGGGGCAATAGCGCGGACCCTGGGCGCCGATTGCACCGGAGAACAGCGGCGAGCGGTGGAGATTGGCGCGGATCACGTCATGGCTTCGTACGTTGGTCCGCGTGATCGCGCAGAACACCTGTGGGAGCACGCGTCCCGCACCACCATTAGCCGCCGGCAGCGCCGACATCGTCCAACCCTCAGCGTCGGATGGCTGTTCTTCCAGCGCGGCCCAATCAATCGTCCGGCCATCAAGACGCGGCGGGGTGCCGGTCTTGAGCCGGGCCATTGGCAAGCTCGCTTCGCGTAGCTGCGCGGCAAGACGCTGCGCCGAAGCCTCTCCGATCCGGCCGCCCACGATCCGCTCTTCGCCGCGAAACAGCACGCCACCCAGAAAGGTACCAGTGCAAAGGACCACAGCGCGTGCCGCAAGCGCCGTGCCATCGGCAAGCTCAAGCCCGGCCACGCGTCCACCAGCCAGTCGCAGGGCTGCAGCCTCGCCCTGCACCAGGGTGAGCGCGCCCTGCTGGCCAAGCAGGTGCTGGACCGCCGCTTTGAAGCGCTTGCGGTCCGCCTGGACCCGCGGGCCCTGCACGGCGCTGCCCTTTGAGCGATTCAGCATGCGATAGTGAATTGCCCCGGCATCGGCAGCGCGGGCGATAATCCCGTCGCAGGCATCGACTTCGCGGACGAGGTGTCCCTTGCCAAGCCCACCAATCGCCGGGTTGCAACTCATCGCGCCGATCGTATCGAGATCGAAGCTGACCAATGCCGTGCGCGCGCCCATCCGGGCTGCTGCCGCTGCCGCTTCCACGCCGGCGTGCCCGCCGCCCACTACGATGATGTCAAACTGGTCCATGTGTCTGGAGGCGGCCTTAGCCGAGCGATGTTTCACGTGGAACAGGTTTTGCACCCGGTCACTACTTCCCGATGCAGAACCGTCCAAACAGCGCATCGAGCATGTCTTCGGTCGTAGCCCGGCCCAGCAGGCTATCGAATGATACACGGGCCAGTCGCAAGGCTTCCGCGACGAGCAGCGGGTCAAGCTCATCCTCTGCCGCCTGCAGGGCGCGCGCTGCTTCGCGCAGCAAATCATGCTGGCGCTGGCTGAGCGCCGCTTCACCTGGTTTGGGCAAGGCCTGCCGGGCCGTGGCCACCAGATCCGCGATCAGCGATTCGATCCCCTCGCCACTGACCGCCGACACGCGGTGGCGCGGATGGCGCTTGGCTGTGCCCTGCGGCCGATCGGCCTGCGCAGAGATTTCCCAGGCCCCGGCCGGCCCCTGACCTTCGGGTCCAAGCCACAGCACCAGGTCAGCGCGGTCCAATGCCTCAAGCGCACGCTCAATGCCGATCGCTTCGACAACATCATCGGTCGCATCGTGCAGGCCGGCGGTATCAGCAAACAGAAAGGGTATCCCGGCATAGCCCACCGGCCGCGTCAGGACATCGCGCGTGGTCCCTGCGATCGGGGTGGCGATGGCGGCCTCGGATTGGACCAAAATATTGAAAAGTGTGCTTTTTCCGGCATTGGGTGGGCCGGCAATAACCACCCGGAAGCCTTCGCGGAGCGTCTCTGCCCTCGGCCGATCAAGCCAGACGCCCAATTCCTGTCGCAACAGATCGATCTGTTGCAGGAAGTTGGCCGGAAGCGTGGCGACATCATCCTCATCGGCAAAATCGAGCACGGCTTCAACCGAAGCCGACAGACCCAGCAGACGCTCACGCCACTGTTCGACCTGCCGCGAAAATGCGCCGCCGGCCATGGCCAGCGCCGCTTGCCGCTGAAGCTCTGTCTCAGCCGAGAGCAGGTCGGCAAGGCCCTCAGCCTCGGCCAGGTCGATCCGGCCATTCACGAAGGCCCGCCGGGTGAATTCACCCGGTTCGGCTGCCCGTAGCCCCGGCAGGGCTGCAAGCGCACCCGCTACTGCCGAGACGACCGCCCGCCCGCCATGAAGATGAAGCTCAGCCGTATCCTCACCTGTCGCGGTGTTCGGTCCCGGTAGCCACAGCACCAGCGCGCGATCGAGCACAGCCTTGGCCGAATCGCGCAAGGTTGCAGCCACGGCCCGGCGCTCGGCCGGAAGCCGGCCGGCGAGCGCTTGCAACGCCGCGCGTGCCGCCGGGCCGCTTATCCGCACCACCGCGATAGCAGCCGGCGGCGCGCCGCTCGACAGGGCAAAGATCGTTTCAGCCATAATCCGTCAGACGCACCGGTTAGGGTTCAGTCTTCGCTCTTCCTCTTGGAGCCAGCGGCAAAGGCGGCGCCATTCTCAACAAATTGCTGGAACAGCTTGAGGCCCATCTGGCCCATCGGCGCGATATTCTTGGCAATTTCCTGGATCTGGTCGACGTTGCCAGCACCCTTCATCGCCTTGGCAATGGCTTCGACATAAAACTGGTTGGCCTTGCCCACATCGGGCAGGCCCAGGAACGAGCGCGCCTCTTCAGGGGTGCAGTCGATCTCGACATTGATCTTCATCACGGTCTCCTTGCCGGCGGTCCCAGTTCCGCGAGGCAAGCTGGCACAGGGCCTTGGCAAAGTCCATCCAGCCGACCTATTGCTAACGCCACACCCCTTCAGTTTGCGGAGCTTTCCCATGGCCACGAACACCCAGATCCCGTCGCTTGACGGTGCCGCCCAGATTCCCGCCTATCTTGCCCGTCCTGCAGGAACGCCCAAGGCAGCGATCATCGTCATTCCGGAAATCTTCGGGGTGAATCCGGGCATCCGCCAGAAGTGCGAGAGCTGGGCCAGCGAAGGCTATCTGGCGCTAGCCCCGGATATTTTCTGGCGCTTTGCTCCGGGCGTGGAACTTGATCCCGATGTGCCCGAGCAGCTGCAGGAAGCCTTCGGCTATTTCGGGCAGTACGATCCGGACCTCGGAATTCAGGATATCGAAGCGGCAATCCATCACATTCGCCGCACGGAAGGCGTCAGCAAGGTCGGCCTGGTCGGCTACTGCCTTGGCGGCCGGATGGCCTATATGGCGGCTGCGCGGACCGATATCGATGCTTCGGTGGGCTATTACGGCGTGATGATCGATACCATGCTGAACGAAAGCCACGCGATCGCCAATCCGTTGATGCTCCATATCCCGACCGCCGATCACTTTGTGGGCCCGGAAGCGCAGGCGGCGATCCACGCCGGACTGGACGACCACCCCAAGGTGACGCTGCACGATTACGAAGGGTTGGACCACGGCTTTGCTGCCGAAATGGGCGACCGCCGCAACGAAGCCGGTGCTCAGCTGGCCGACGCGCGGACCAGGGAATTCCTGGCCGCGAACCTAGCCTGAGCTGTAACTGCCGATCGCCTGGAAGATCCGCGCGATTGCCGCGCGGTCTTCCTCGGGCACTTCGGGCCGCCAGATCTCGAACAACAGCACGACGCGGCGCTGCGGCCCGTCGTTCTTTGCCTCGTGTTCGATCGAATCGTCGAAAACAAGCGGCACCCCCGGCTCCCAGGTGCGCGTGTCGCTGCCGACGCGCAGCCAGCACTTGGGGGCAGTCAGCACGGGGATGTGGCAGATCAGCCGGGTGTTGAGCATCCCGCAGTGCGGCTTGATGTGGGTGCCGGGGAGCAGGCTGGACCAATGCGCATTGGGTGACCGGGAAGGAATGCGCGGCATGGGTGCCAGGTCCAGCGCAGCCATCGTTGCGGGACAGCGCGCGGCATTTTCCGCGACCACCGCGCCGTCGCGCCAGAAATAGAAAGCCGACCAGTCCTTGCGCTCCAGCAGGTGGTTGGCCGGAGCAGGGCGATCGGGATTGTGCCGGACATAAGGGTCAAAACCCGCATCGCCGCCAGCCACAACCTGGGCCAATTCATCCTGCATCGCGGGGACATGGGCCAGCATGGCTTCCAGCCAGGGGAATTCGGCCGGATCATAGAACCTGCGTTGCGGCAGCCCGGGATAATAGAACATCGTGGGTTGCTGAAGATGGATCTGGCGTTTGCCAGTCAACAGGTCGACCGCCTCGCGCATCGCCGGACTGAGGTCCTGGCCAAGCTCACCCAGCAGGTGGCCAGTGAAGTCGTCGGTCGCACTGGCAAGGTAGGCGCGGGCATGCGCTTCAAGCTGCGCCAGTTCGGGCGGAACGCGGCCATCGAAGGCCATTTGCGCCTGAGCCGTACGGTAGAAGCTGATCGCCGCCCGGGCATCGCCGGCCCGCTCGCGCAACAGCCCTTTAAGGAGCAACGCACCGACATCGCGAATTTCCCGCCCGAGTTGGCGGTCAATCGCGGCTTCCGCCGCATCGCCCTGCCCAAGCGCCAGTTCGGCATTGGCCAGGGCAATCCATGGAAAATCATCCGGCGGGGAACCGGCCGCCACCTGCCGCAGCAGCCCTGCCGCACGGGGCAGGTCGCGCGCCGCCAGGGCCTGCATCCCCTCGGCAATGATCGTGCGGATTTCGCTGCTCATGGCCAAGCATAGGTCAGGCTGGAACTTTCGCGCAAGTCGCGGCACTATCCTGCCCGATCAGAGCGGAGGAGAGACCTGATGTCCAAACACCCCGGCGTTGCTGCATGGCATGCCTATATCGGCAACGAAACCCCCGAGGCGCTTGATGCGATGCTGGCTGACGATGCGGTGTTCCATTCCCCGGTCGTCCATACCCCCCAGGTCGGGAAGGCGATCGTCAGCAAATACCTGCTCTCGGCCGCCAAGGTGCTTAACGGGGATCACTTTGCCTATGTCCGCGAGCTGGTTGATGGCGACAATGCGCTGCTTGAATTCGTGAGCGAGATCGACGGGATCAAGATCAACGGGATCGATCTGATCCGCTTCGACGAAAACGGAAAGATCATCGATTTCAAGGTGATGGTCCGCCCGATCAAGGCGGTCAACAAGCTGTGGGAGATGATGGCCGCGCAGCTGCAGGCGGCGGGATAACCCCACCGCCTGAGCGCTGAACTTACTGGTTCATCGTCGCAAAGAAGTCTTCGTTGGTCTTGGAATCCTTCATCTTGTCGAGGAGGAATTCCATTGCGTCGATCGTGCCCATCTGCATCAGGATGCGGCGCAGGACCCACATCTTGGAGAGCTTGTCCTTGCCGACCAGCAGCTCTTCCTTGCGGGTACCGGACTTGCCGACATCCAGCGCCGGGAAGATGCGCTTGTCCGCAACCTTGCGGTCGAGCACGATTTCCGAGTTACCGGTGCCCTTGAATTCTTCAAAGATCACTTCGTCCATGCGGCTGCCAGTATCGATCAACGCGGTGGCGATGATCGAGAGCGAACCGCCTT
>JACCEE010160579.1_pt1 | contig 12822 bp, 12 predicted proteins | sample 7449931 | NCBI WGS metagenome assembly JACCEE01 (sample SAMN15323457, study PRJNA562643) | freshwater metagenome | isolation source: river surface water | place: USA:Blue River Watershed | collected 2017-08-19 | reverse complement strand
ATGACGGGACGAACGCTCGCAGAGAGCGCGTCGGCCCAGGCGATGCCAGACCGCTGCCCTTGGGCTGCCACAGCCTCCTTCAGGGCCTCAATGGCGCCGGTGTTCCAGGCACCGTCTGCCGCTGCCCCGATCTCACCCATGCGCTGCGCACCACGGAGTTTTTCGAACTCCAGCGCTTTGTCCTGCATGGCCAGTTCGTGGCCACGCTCTCCCTTGCGGTCAAGCCACTTCAGAATTTCTGGCGCCAGTCGGAATGCTCCACCTAGGAGACCCCCAAGCAGAGTCTCGATCATTGGGTACCTCCCATCAGTTTGAGCTTGATGGCAGTTCCCACCAGCAACACAGCCAGGATGCCAGTGGTCGTGACCTTGATTGCCGTTCGCCATGCTGTTCGTCGAGCATCGCGCCACGCTTCGAGCAAATCACGCAACTCGCGAATGTCTCGCGCAGCATGTCCGTTCTCCAGGCCAAGGTGAGCCAGGCAACGCTCAGCTCCGCGGTGGGCTGCTTGTGTCAGTAGCTCATCGAGGTCCTCTTGCCGCATGCTGAGCACCGTGGTTGAGGGGGATTCATCTGTCATGGTCATCTCCATAATGAAAAAAACCCGCCGTGGTTTGAACCAAGCGGGCTGTTGAGAAAGCTTCTTTTGGTGCTAGAGGGCTGCAGGCGCGATCGGAATCACGCGCTTGGCGACCTTTTCTGATGGGGGCTTCAGCTGACCGAATATGTCCTTACGGTCTTCGCGGAAGTCACCCTCGATGTAGTACGGGATGCAACCAGTCAGGAACTCGATGGCAGCGGCAAAAAATGGGATGTTGTCCGAGTAGGCGGCGTCGCAGCCAGCGTCCCAGAGCTTGCCCTCCAGGAACATGCACGAGCCCTTGCACAGTTGCAGCACAGGGCAGCTGGCGCAGTCCTTGCGCTTGCTCCAGTGGGTGGCAGTGCGCATCTTTACGGCTTGCAGGTTGGACAGATGGCCGATGCCGTGCGGCTGGCCATTGGGCGCGGTTGCAGCGGCGCTCACGTTCTGGCAGGTCAGGACGTTGCCATGCAAGTCCACGGCGATGTTGTCGGCCTTGTCCATTCCGCACTTCTGGCCAAGCGCAGATGCAGGACGCGCAGTGCGAATCGACTGCACGAAGTCCATGATCTTCTGCTGCCCGATGCTGAAGCTCGCCACCGTGCCCAGGCGCAGCTCCTTGTAGGCCATGGCGCGGAAGCTGATGTGATCGGCAGGTGTTCGGAACGTCGAAGCCAGTCCACCGTCGTCATACGGGTCAATGAACGCGCCTTCACCAATTCGAACATCCTGGCCAAAGCGCTCTTGCAACCATGCCTGGACGTGTGAGCGGCTGCGGTTGTCGGCGTGCAGCATGGCATTGACGCTGATGCGGCCTTGCGGATGCAGGCGGGCATACAGGTCCATGATGGCGGCGCGCTTTTCGGGATCGTCGAGTGGGTCCGCGCCGCGTGCGTGATAGCCAGGGCCGTCGTGCGACAGGCCGACACCAAACCCCAGGCGATCAAGCCACTCGTTTTTCTCGGCGTCTAAAAGGCTGCCGTTGGTGATGATGCTGAAGTTGGCTTGCGGGTAGAGCTGGCGCAAGCGCTCGGCCAAGGGCTTGAGCGTCTTCCAGTACACGAACGGCTCGCCGCCCCAGAACTCGATGCGCTCCGGCGGCTCGATCATGGCGTCCATGAGTTGGGAGACAAACGGCTCGATGTCGGCCGGATTGCTTGACTCGGCGTGCGGCACAAAGCGCTGGCTGCAATAGCTGCACTCGTAGTTGCACAACAAGCCCAGGCTGACCTTCAGCGTGCGGATGTTGCCCTTGCGGCCAGGCTGATCGAGGGATACGGCCACCGCGTCACGGTATGCGCCTGGCTGCGCCTGCACTATGGGCCTGCCGTCCTCCCAGGTCAGTGCCGAAGTCTGGTTGTCGTAAAGCAGACGGGCCTTCTGGACGTCCTGGCGAAGTGCGTAGATCGTGAACGCGGTCATCAGAACCTCATTTCTTTGTGGAGCTCGATATAGCTGTGGCTGACGATTTGGAGGTTCACAACGATGCAAACGCGCGTGCCTTCGCCACGGTATGGATTTGTTTCGTGCCAAACATAGGCCGGGTGAATGATGGTTTTGCCGGTGTACGGCGGGATCGAGACTACCTTTTCCCAGTACGGGTAGTTCACCGCGCCGCGCGGGTCTTGCAGCAACAGGGCGTGCGTGCCGTGGCGGTACGACTTGCCAAGCTCGGGGTCGTTATGGTCCGGGATGTCCAGGTAATGAATCAGGACGTGATCCACGGACTGGTGGTAGTGCGGAAAGGTGCGTCCGCCTGATGTCTGAACATTGCCAAAGCACCGCCCTGCGACCGTCAGTTCATCGGCCTGCTCGATGTTGAGCGCGCGACGCAGGTAGTCCCGATACGCATTGCACACGATCTGCTCAAACGCGACGATGGCGTTCTTCTCGGGATGCTTGTGCGCCTCGGCGAACAGGTTGTAGTGGGTCGACGCGTAGAACTGCTTGGACTGCATGAACTTAAAGAAGTCCGGCGAGTTTTCAGCGAGCTTTTCGCGGTCCTGTTCCTTGCGCAGCAAAACGGAAATGAGCTGCTCGCGCATTTCCACGGGCAGGTCAAGATCGAACTCCGCGATGGGAGTAACCCAGTGGTTGGTGATCTTCATGCGACCACCTCAAAGGGCACGTCTAACATGCCGCTGAAGTTGCGCAAGCCGACCTTCACCTTGAAGGCGTCACCAGCCTGGAGGCCAAGCGCGCCCACCTTGAACGTGGCCAAACCGCCAACGGTCTGCACTCGCTTCATCGGAAGATAGCCGCCGGTCTCTTCCAAGTACAAGTTGGTGTCCTTGCCTTCATCGCTTGCAAGGCGGACCGTCACTTCGGCGTATCTGTTGGATGCAACCTGACCGCCACCACTGACCAGTTCCACGGCCGGAAATGCCTGATCCAGGTCGGGCAGGTAGTTGTAGTCGCTCGCCTCGATAAAGCCGTCGATGTTGCTTCTGTACCCCAGCGAAAGGTTGTACTTGAGCGTCATGCTGCACTCGGTGATGGGCATGTCTGCGAACGGCTGATAGATAAACAGATTGCTCGGGGTGCCCAGGTTTCGCACCGAACGCATCGGGTGCATCTTGGTCGACGTCTCGAATGCCACAGCGTTGTAGAACGGGCGTAGATTGCCGTCGTAGTCCACGCCGCACACCCAGACCGTGGCGTCGGACTTTTCTCCGCTGCGAATCGACGGGTCGTCAAGATCGAGCAGCGAGTAGGAAGCGGCCTTGAAAAAGCGACCCGACAGCTCGGGAGACAGGGTCTCGCCCTTGACCAGAGGTTTACCCAATTGCACGCATGGCAGGCGGTTGTAGTAGACGCCTGATGCAATGGGTGGAAGCTGGCCGGGTACGAACCTGCCCGCAAACCGGAGTGAGCGGATGTTTTCAGACTGATCGTCGCCTGGGTCTTCGTCCGCATCGAAGATGTGCTGCTCAATCTCGACATACGAGGTCAAGCAGACGATACGTTCAGTGACAACCAGATCCAAAAAGACCGGAAAGGACATGCTGGAAACAGCTTTGCGAAACATGCACTTCTCCTTCAGCAATTGCACTGACAGTTGCAGTTGCAGTTCGTGTAGTAGCGGACCCCTCGATGGGCTATCTGCCCTCCGTTGTCGATCAGCTCATGGTTGATTAGGTAGTGCGGGCCACTGCCGTAGCAGTTGATGACGTTTTCTTCACCCAATTGGAAAGCAGTCGGGCTGCCAGAAGTCACTTTCGAAGTGATCGGCCGAACGCAGTTCGCAACCGAAGAAAAGAAGTAGTCGTGCAGCCAGCCGTAATTGGCGGTCCACATGGAGCCGCCGTTGTTCATGTACATGTCCCAGTTGCCATCGGACTTCAAAAAGCCCATCAGATTGCTATTGACATGCAAGTAGCGGGTCACGTTATCGGTGTCCTGCAAGTTGATGGTCGGTGCGGTGTTCTGAATCGTGAGATTGCCGGTCATCGTGTCGCCGGTCTTTGCAACTCGGCTGGACAGATCAATATTGACCGTCGCATTACCAGCAGCGTCAGGCCCGGCACCGTTGACTGACCTTACAAACGCGGTGGAGTCATAGCCATCGAGTTTGTCGGCGTCGGCGGCCTTGGCGGTGATGCCCAGATAAGCGGCGTTGTGGTTGTGCGTGCTGGAGGCAAAGGCGCTCGCGTGCTGACCATCGAGCAGGTCGGCATCCAGTCCAGTACCTGCACCATCAACGGTCAATAGTTTTGCCAGAACGTCGGCAGCCGTGTAGGAAGCGGCATTGAGCTTGGCAGCGAACTGTGCATCGATGCCGCTCGCCAGATCCATGATGAAGCGCCAGTTGTCCGGGTTGGTTCCGATCAACTGGTAGAGCTTTAGTTGATCCGTGCGATAGCACAGCATCCCTATTTGCAGATTCGTCGTCGGGAAGGTGGTGCCACTGCTGCATGAAATGGCTGTCTTGTCGTTGTTCAGAATCTCGATCAGTGAATCGGACAGCGTTCTGGACGACGGTATGTCGGTGAAGTTTTGCATCTAGTACCCCTGTGCAATCCAGGTGAAGGATCCGGCCACGCGCGTGCCGGTACTGTTTTCGAGGATGGCGGTAAAGCCAGACGTGGAGACTGCGCCGAGAAGTCTCGGTATCGCGACCGTGGTGCCACCCTTGTGGGTCATGGTCACTTCGGGTGGCACGCGGAAGCTGCGCGTGAAATTGATCACCGCGCCCGCCACCGTATCGGTGATCTGTGCGGTGCCGCGATCGAAGATGTCGGGCACATCCACGGTGACGCGCAGACCATCGATGTAGCCGCGGTCGGAATTGCGCGAGTTCAAAATCGCCCGAAAGAGCGCTCGCCTATAGGTGTAGTCGCCCTGGATGAAATCACGGAAATCGGTGTAGCCAGGCGGATGACCGGCTTCTACGATGGCAGCAAAGTCCTGTTCGGTGATTTCGGTGCTGGCGACGAGCATGTCGCTGATCACACCGTTTGCATGCCGGCGATACTGCTCGGCCAGTGCCAAGGCTTCACGCGCCGTCAGACGCACTGCCCGTCGAAGTGAGTCCGACACCGATAAACCCTCGGTCAGCGCGCGGCGATAGGCAACCGTTCGCCCGAGTGCCTCACCGAGGGCGACAGCTTCGGCAACCCGCTTGATCGACTTTCGAGCAGTCTTGTCCGATGTGCCAAAAGCTTCTGAGATCGGTTTTCGTACCTGCTTGCTTGCCAGATCGCTGACGCTCAGCCCTTCGCTGATGCGCAAAATAAAAGCGATCAGATCGGCGTAGGTCTCTGCAAATGCGATGGGCTCCGTGATGCGCTTGGTCAGCATTCGATCCAAGTCATCACCCATTCCAAAGGCCTCGAAGGTGTTCTTGGTCACACCGCGCCGATGGATCTCTGAAAGCGACAGGACCTCTGCCAAGCGCTTCGTATGGTTATTCCTGAGCATCTCGGCCAAAGCCAAGGCCTCAGAAGACCTTTTTGTGAGCACTCGGGTGAGGTAGTCAGATGCCTGGAGCGTCTCCCGAAACTCCTTCCGACTGGCTTTTCCCGCGCCCTCGGTAAATGCCATCGACTCCACCCATCGAAGCACGTAAGCGATCAGGTCTGAATAGGTCTCTACAAACCCCACTGCCTCAGACTCCTGCAAGGTCACGCGCTTGGCGAGTTTTTCCGCGATGGCGAGCGTTTCTCTGGGCCGTTTGGTCCACTGACGCTGCGCTGTCTCGACCAGAGACAGGGTCACTGCCACGGCGATGCTGTAGACCGCTGGATAGGCAGTGGACCAATTCTTCCCTGCGCTGGCGCTCGACCATGTAAAGCCAGCCGATGCCCAGGTGTACCGCGCACCTTGGGTTTCGCTGACCGTCACCGTGTCGGACATCTCGATCAGCTCATCGTGAAGGTAAAGACGGCGGTCAGGCTGTCATCCGCGCCCTTGTTGACCACTGGGAACACCACCCGATCGAGCATGATGCCGCCGCTGGCTGCATTGAATACGCCAGCCTCCGTCAGTGCCCCCGTGCTGTCGCCGGCCAAAAAGTCTGCAGTGAATGTGAAAGTCTTGGTGCCCACCGTGTGGGCATAGGTAGCGGCATTGCGGTCGATTTCGGTGACCAGCGCCGATTGGGTCGCTGCCGCCGCGGTGGTGCCGGTACCCAGCGCGATGAATCCCATCACTGCGGGTCGGCTGGCCGCTTTGCCGATGGCGTCGGCAATGAAGTCAAAGCCGACGTTGACGATGATGTTGTCCTTATGGACCGTCTCGATCTCGCCGCTTGCGCGGCGAAGGATCAGGGTCATTGCACCGTGAAGCTGCATGGATTCGTCGATCATGAAATGTCCTTGTGGAATGGAAAGGAATAAAGAAATGGCGCTGCCTCTTGCGAGAACAGCGCCACGGTTGGGGATAGGTTGAAAAGGCTGGGTATCTAGTACAGACGCAAACTGATGAAAGACCCGATCGGGGCCAAGGGTGAGCTGGCTGAATCCACATCACCACCCATCCGACCGACAAAAAGCCGTCGTTCAGAGGCGGTCTGACACACGCCGATGCAGGTTCGATCTCCCGCCATGATCTCGAAGGGAACAATCACCCGCCTAGAGAGGTGGTCCTCCAAGAAGAATGAATCCACTGCGGCGTCATAGCCCACCAGGAGTAGCCCTGTGGTACCAGCCACAGCCCAGATGACGCAGGTCGTGATCTCTGCGGGGATGAACCAAAAGGAGGTGTGAAACACCGACGGGATATTCACGGACCAGGCAACCCGGGTGGTGTCCTTCACCATCAGGCCATCGCCATACCTGCCCGCTGCATAAGTGACGCCGGCTGCCTGAGTGGTTACCGGGCTGCCCAAGCCAGTTGTTGCAACGTTCAGGCGCCAGCCATAGATTTCCTCGGCTTGTAACGCATCTTCTCTTGCGATCTGGAACCGGGCGTCCACGTTGGCAATCGCACCGTCGTAGGTCCACTGACGTCTGGCGGCGTTGCTGCTCCACAGAAAATCCGCCTCCAACCAAGTCGTCCGGTCATCGACCGAGGCCCCGAGACTGTTGAGCAGCGTGTTCTGGGCACGGATGGGCGTCACCAGATCAACTTCAAAGAGGTACTCGGCTGTTTGGGTGCCCGTACTCATGCGCAAAGCGTTCCGCCCATTGACCGACACGACCGAAGCAAAGTGCTTGGTGCCAGGAAATCCCATGGCCTGCTCATCACGCTCAAGAATCAGATTGGCGTTCTGCGGCTGGGCGACCACGGTGGATACGAAGGTTGGCGTGTCGCTGTAGATGCCAGGAGACGCAATCGCCTTGACCCAGAATTTCCTTTCTCCATCAAACCCAGAAGGCAGCGTGTAACTGGTGGACTTGACCTCGGCTACAAAGAGCGAGGCATCCCAGGCCGCTCCCTCGCGAAGTTCGTACCCCACCACCTCAGGCTCGGGGTTGGGCTGCCATCGAAACTCCAGCCGATTGGCCGACTGCACCACATCAAACTGACGCACAGTCGATGGGGCCAACAAGCTCAGGACGAACGTCGTGACATTGGCGCTGTAATTGCCCGAGGTGTCGTAGGCGCGGATGTGATACGGGTAGAGGCCTGCCGCGCTTTGGTCGTGGACCATCTGAGTGCCGGCGGTCTTGGCCACCAAATCACCGTTGTCCCACCCCGGACCGACACGGACCTCATAACCTGCCAGATCAGCATCTTCGACTCCATCCCAAGTGATCAGGAGATCGGACACACGTCGCTGGACCATGAACCCTGTGACGTCTGATGGTGGCAGGGTCTTACCCAGAACCGTTGCACTCAGGGTCGCAGGAGCGCTTTCCTTACGCGTGATACCGATCGCACGCAGGCTGAATTCATACGCTCCCTCCTGCGCATCCCGGATTTCGATGTAGTTGGCACTGGTGAGCGGTAGGCTCACAAAGTTGCCACCACTCACTCGGTACGACAGTCGGTAGGCGACAGCAGTCTGGACCTCATTCCAGGACACCTGCACCAGCACCTGAGCCTGATCTTTGACCCGGTACAAGCTCTCCTGCATGGTGAGCCCAGTCGGTGCTGATGGCATATCCGACAGGATGGTGATCGAGCGGGGCTGCAAGGCCAGACCCTTTTCAATCGCATCGAACTTGCTCGGGTTGTGAGCGAGTGCGGTGACCTCGTGCACCCCAGGGTCCCGCTCGGCGACCGCCACTACCCTAAAGAGTTGCGGCTCGATGATGGATGAAGAAAGTAACCAGATAGCATCAGGCTGCGGCACTGCGCTGAAAGGAATCGAAACGGTCAGTGCACGACCATAAATCGGCCCCACCAGCCGCTCTTCCACTTTACCCGTGGGCAGTACGACCGAAAGCCGCCAGGGTAGGTCCGCAGGCAGGTCCTGATCCAGGGTGACCGTACTGGCTGATGCCGCTGCGATCCGGCCCCCAAGTCGCATGCCTCCTCGAACCGGGTCGGCGACCTTGATGACGTCGCCCGGACGCACCACGGCCCCCTCCAGGCCAGTGCGGAAAGTGACGATCTCGGATTCCGATTGCTCGGAATACAAGAGCCACTTGCCCACCCGATGGGCTTGACCCCGAGAGGTGCAACCCAGGGCCACCACCTCGCTCTGTACGATGCCATAGCGGGCGATGCCGGCGGCATCCTCGACGTACTCCACCTTTTGGCGGTAAAAGTCTTCGGGATCGTTCCAGGTAACCAAGGCCACCGTGTGCCGCGCCTTGGCTGACGACCCCTGGTACGCAAATTCACCATCCACAACGTTGCTGGGGGCGAACTGGTAGACCGGATCAGCGGGCGCATCCTGCGTGACCGTGATCGCGCCACCAGACCAGTACACCATGCCCCGAAAGATCGAGGCCATGTCCTGAACGACTTTGTAGGCCTGCTCCCGAGTCTGAAGGTACAGGTTGCAGGTAAAACGCGGCTCGACACCACCCAGACCGTTGGGAACCAACTGGTCGCAGTATTGGGCAACCCGATAGAGCGCCCACTTGTCGACCTGGGCCTCAGGGATATAGCCACCCAAGCCATAGCGAGTACTGGTCACCAAGTCATAGAAGCACCAGGCGGGGTTATCGGTCCAAGCGATCTTGAAGGTGCCGTTCCACACACCGCTGTAAGCGCGGGTGCTCGGGTTGTAGTTGACGGGGACACGAACCCGCAGCAACTTCATGTCATAGCTGCGCCGCGGAATGCTCGAAAACTGGGATGCGTCGACCCGCAGCGCCACGAGTGCGCTGTTGGGATAGCGTAGCTTGCTCTCTATGACCTCGGTGTAAGAGTCAACAAAGGTCTTGTTCTGGATGGCGGTAGACGTAGAGTCTGCCGTGATGCGTCTTACCCGAATGTCCCACGGGCCAGTGCCAATGAGAGGCACGTAGTAGCTGCGCTGGTACTTGGTGGTGGTCTTGCCGGAGATTGTGTCGCTGATGATCTCCATGAACCCTGAGCCGTTGACCTGGCGATCGATGGCAAAGGTCACCGTGCTGCCATTGAGATCGCCGTTGGTCGTGTCCTGGTTGGTCAACTGCGGCACGCTCACCTTGATCCGCACCGCATCCACATCCGGATCGGTGATGGAGCGCACCACCGGCTGGCTCGCCTTGACCTCGACGCCAACGACCACTTCGTTTTCAACAGACGAAAAACCTGGGACGTAGCTTTGCTGCTGGCTGCCGTTACGGGACTCCAGGGTGACGCCTGAGAAGTTGGTCGTGCCATCAGGGTTCTGAATGGGCGTGTCGTCCAGGTAGACCGATTGCAGACCGTCGACTAAACCCTCGATCTCACCCTCCGAGATGAGGTCAACGACCCGTGCATAGGCTCTGGAGCGCAAGCTGTCGGGCGCTTCTTGGGCCACACGGGCACTGCCTCCACCTCCTTTGCCGCCACCGCCCGCGCCAATGATGAGTGTGGTCATGCGGCTATCTCATCCACGTCGATACCGGCGCTGATCACCGCGGAGCCCACAATCAGTCGACCGTACCCCACCGGCACGGGATGCCCCTGGGCGGTGGTGTTGACCGCACCATTGAAGCTGTAGCTGGGCTTGTTTTCCGGGCGCTCTGACGGCTCGGAAGCCTTCGGTGTGGGGGCGATCATTTGCGCCACGCCTCCCAGAATCATGGAAGTGCCAACTGAATACAAGGTTGCTTGGGACAGAAAAGATCCAGCCGCCGCCCAGCCCATTGGATTCCACCAAGCCACTGCGAGCAAGGCTGCGCCCAGCAAGATCTGGCCGAGGCCGTTGCCACCTGCACCAGAGACCACCGGGGCAATCGTGATGCGGCTCTGTCCTGTCGGCTCATGCAGGCGCTCCAGCGTCAGTGGGTCACGACCAGCAAGGACGCGGTACCCCACGCCGCGCTCGCCCGAGGCCACCAGTTCCCGCTCGAAGGCCGGGAAATTGGCCGCCAGCGCCCGAATGGCTTCGGCAGCCGAAGAGATGGCCAGGCTGTGCCTGCGGCCAAAGCGGCGCCCAAGTTCACCGAGAAGAATGATCGTGACCATGCCTGAGGATGTGTGTTGTGACTTTTTGCCAGTAGCCGCCGTAGACATCACGGCTGGAAAGACGCCCCTGCAAGTGATGAAGGATCAGTCCGTCTCCGAGATAGACGGCTGCGTGGTTCGGAACGGGTGAAGCGACCTGCATCAGGAAGCAATCCCCAACCTTTAGTTCGTCTGCATCCACCGGGAAGAAGCCAGCCTGGGCAAAGTTCTCCAGGTAGAGGTTCTCCCCGCGCTTCCACCAGTCGTCAAAGCGCACGAAGTTGGGCAATTCCACCCCGCGCTCTGCTCGGAACCAGTCACGTACCAGGGCGTAGCAGTCGAGCACGCCGTGAGACCATTCGCGGCCCACCAAGGGGGCGAAGTAGCCCGACGGCTCGACGCTTGCCCAGGCATCGCTCGGCACACTCACGATGTACCAAGGCAGGCCACTGGCCTCGCACGCCACCCGGTCGGCTTGACTGGGCTCAGGCGGCAGACCTGGGTGGCTGTGCACCACGGCAACGATCTGGCCCTGCTCATCGGCTTTGGCGTAGTCCTCGGGGTGAACCACAAACTGGTCGGTTCCTACGCCAAGGTTTCGGCACGGCCAGTACACCTCCCGACCTTTTCGGATCACAAGTAGTCCACACGACTCGCGAGGGTAGGCTTGCCGGGCGTGATCGAGCGCCAGGGCTTGGTTCTCGGGCAGCATCAACGAATCAGCCCCGCTGCCGGAAAGCCACCGAACGGCAACTCAGCGTTTTGGCCGAACCGGGCCTTGCACGATGACAGGCGCTTGCCGCAGACATCCAGGCTGCTGGAGCCAACCGCCTGATCATTGGCATCAAAGTAGGCCATGCCGGTGTAACCGCACTCCGACCCACGATAGCGCCAGGGACAGACGTTTTGGACGATCTGCCGCCGCGGGAGCGTGACTCCCTCCAGATCGAACGATGCGGCCAACTCAAATTCGACCACATCCCGCGTTTCTCTGGACTTGCGGTCGACGTAGTACACGTCATCGGCGAATTCGGCCAGTGGATCGGCCGTCGGATTGACGCCACCCTCAAAGTTCACTGCATCGAGGTATTTCGCAAGCGTCCTCTTGCGCGTGATCTTGGCGCCCACCAGGTCCTGGTAGGTGAGCACCAGCGCGGTGATCGCGCCGGTGACATTCGCTACTCGCAGGCGCGGCCGGGGCACCTGTCCGTTGCCGTTGAATTCGAAGCCTTCGACCTCGATGGGAAATGCCTCATAGGCGTTTCCCTGCCAGACGACCCGCTGCTGCAAGGCATTGGTTCCGGCGTGAAAGCGCACTGGCCCTTGGCCGAACAGTGCCAGATCCAGTACAAAGAGCTCGATCACGCTGCTGGGCGAGAGCTTCTGGATTTCAGAGGTAATCGCGGCCGCGGTCATGACAGATCAAACACCTGCTTGAAGGTGGCTCGCACTGTTTCGACGTTGGGCTCATCCACGGATCGACTCCATTCCTCGCATACGAACTTGGCAGCAGTTCCACCAGGCGGTGTCCAGTCAAAGGCCTGAACGGCACCGCGTGCACGCAAGAACGCATCGATTGCGGCAGCCTCGGTGCTGGTGCGCCCCCGAAACTCCAAGGCCCAGACCTGGGGCTGGGTGTTGATGCCAAAGGCCAGGCGTTGCTCATAGCCGTCACCAAAGGCCACACGGCGCACGGTGGGCCGCATCGACAAGTTGGCTCCAACCGAAGGAGTCCAGGTGAAGGTCGCCACTTACACCGCCCTCCGGCCATCGAGCAGGCCACCGGCGCGCTTCTGGGCAAGCAGTTCTTGCCGCACGGCGCTGGCAATCGCCCGGCCAAGATCGCGTCCGCCCGGGTCTTCCCCGCGGCTTGACGTTCCTGCATCGGAGACGCTGACCGAGATGTTGAATATGTCCCCACCGGACGCACCACCGCTCATCGTGACCGGAATGGATCGACCGTCAGGCAGCGGCACATAGGCCTCTGGCCTGCTGCCCTCGCCAAAGAGGGCCAACTGTGGCGAGTTGGCAATGCCGCCCGAGGCATAGCTGCGCAGCGCCATGGGGCCTGATCCGGTCATGACGCCCCCGTTGGCAAAGCCAAAGAGGCCCATCATGGCGTTGGCCAACGGAATGGTGATCGCTCGCTGAATCTGGATACGTATGAGGTCGGAGATGATCGAGTTGGCCAGACTTTTGAAGTCGAGCTTTCCGGTCATCACAAACTGGGTGAGCGCATCGGTCATTCCGTTGAAGGCTCGGCTCGTGAT
>JACCEE011590051.1_pt1 | contig 12823 bp, 10 predicted proteins | sample 7449931 | NCBI WGS metagenome assembly JACCEE01 (sample SAMN15323457, study PRJNA562643) | freshwater metagenome | isolation source: river surface water | place: USA:Blue River Watershed | collected 2017-08-19 | reverse complement strand
TGATTAGCTCAGTTGGGAGAGCATCGCCCTTACAAGGCGAGGGTCGGGGGTTCGAACCCCTCATCACCCACCAACGATTAAAGGAGCGGTAGTTCAGTTGGTCAGAATACCGGCCTGTCACGCCGGGGGTCGCGGGTTCGAGCCCCGTCCGCTCCGCCAAACATAAAAAACCCCGAACCTTTTGGTTCGGGGTTTTTTTTTGCTTATCATTTTACAACCTGAAAATCAGGGGCATCTATATGTTGACAAAAATTAGAGAAAAATCGAAAGGGGCTTTTTCATGGTTGCTTCTTTTAGTCATTGGCGTGCCTTTTACCTTGTGGGGCATAGAAAATTACATTGGCGGAGCTTCTGAAAAAGCCGTGGCCTCCGTGAATCATAAAGAGTTTTTTCAAAACGAAGTCAACCAGGCTTTCCAGCAATTCAGCCAACAGTTTCAGGGCATGAATATCGATGAGGAAAACTTAAAAAAACAAGCCTTAAATAAGTTAATCAAAGATGAAGTGCTGTTGCAGCATGTGCAAAAAGAAGGCTTGATTGCCACCGATAATGCCACGAAAGAACTGATCCAGGATTTGGATTATTTTAAAGTCGATGGCAAGTTTGATAAAAAACAGTATCAAAGCTTATTGTCTGCGCAACATATTTCTTCAGCGGAGTTTGTCAAGCGGATTAAGAAAAGCCAGGTGATGGAACAATATCAACGCAGTATCACTGACAGCAGTTTTGCCACCCCTTACGATATTGAACATTATTTTAAAATCCAAAATCAGCTGCGCGACATAGACTCTGTGACGATACCGGTCACACCGGCGGCGACTCAACCGACTGAGGCAGAAATTGCTGCGTATTATCAGCAGCACCAAAATCAGTATCAATCTCCCGAACAAGTTTCTATCGAGTATGTCACTTTATCTCTGGATAACTTAGCCAAAGATGTGAAAGTCACCGATGCGCAGTTGAAAAGCTTTTATGACGAACAAAAAGCCCTGTATAGCACCAAGGAACGCCGTAAAATCAGCCATATTTTATTTGCGTTCACCAAAGGCACAGATGAAAAAGCCGTGCTGAAAAAAGCCGAAGCGGCACAGGAAGCGTTAAAAACCAAAACCTTTGAAGCATTGGCCGCAGAAGTGTCTGAGGACAAAGCCACTGCCAGCAAAGGTGGGGATTTGGGGCTGTTTGAAGCCGGTGTGATGGAGAAAAATTTTGAAGATGTTGCCAGTCATCTCAAACTGAATGAGGTTTCCAAGCCGGTCAAATCCGCTTACGGCTATCATTTGATTAAAGTCACGGAATTAGTCCCAAGCGAAGTAAAACCATTAGCCGTTGTAAAAGAAGAAGTTACCAAAGCGTATCAGCGTAAAGAAGCGGAAAGCAATTTTTACGCGCTGGTGGATAAATTAACGGAAGTGAGCTATCAAAATCCTGATAGTTTAGTGGCGGTTGCTGAGACTTTAGGTGTCGCCAGAGAAAAGTCCAAACAATTTACCCGTACTGCCGGCGAAGGCATTGCGAAAGAAGCTGCCGTGCGTAATGCGGCTTTTTCAGAAGAGGTTTTAAAAGGCAATAATAGCGAACCGATTGAATTAGGCACAGATAAGGTGGTCGTGCTACGCATGTCCAGTCATCATCCTGCCGCCACTCGCGAATTAAATGAAGTAAAACCTGAAATTATCGCCGCGTTGTTAACTGAAAAAGCCAAAAAACAAGCCGTTGCGTTAGCCGCCGAGATAAAAAAACAACTGATGGCAGGAAAAACCTTAGCGGTCGTTGCCGAGGAACAGCATTTAAAAGTCAATACGGTTACAGGTCTTGATAGAGGCAATACAACGGCAGTTCCTGCGGTTATTAATCAAGCGGTGTTTAAAGCTGCCAAGCCAGTTGCGGGAAAACCCAGCATTTTGACTGTTGCCATGCCTAATGGCGAGCAAGTTGTGGTTAGTTTAACGAAAGTCACCGCCGGGGTGATGCGTGAGAGTGATAAAAAACGTCTGCAACTTATCGAAAAAAATATGGCGACGGCGTTTGGCGATACCTTGTTTGATGCGGTGATTAATAGCTTACAAGCCGATGCCGATGTTCGGGTATCCTTGCCAGTTAAACAACCTTAAACGCAATAACTGACAGCGGCTAAAACAGTTTTTTTATCGCCACCATTTCATCAAACTATCTTTGTGAGCTGAATATGACACTTCCTATTCAAAACTATGCCCTCCTCAGTGATGCCGAATGTGACGTACTGATTATTCGCGCCAAGCAAACACTCGGTTCGCGGTGCATTATTTTAGGTCATCATTATCAACGTGATAGCGTATTTAAACACGCGGATATTACCGGCGATTCGTTAAAATTATCGCGTGAAGCGGCACAATCTTCCGCCGAATACATTGTGTTTTACGGCGTGCATTTTATGGCAGAAGTGGCGGATATTTTGTCTCGTCCTGAACAAATCGCCATTTTGCCGGACATGGCGGCGGGCTGTTCGATGGCGGATATGGCGAATAAAATCAATGTATTACGTTGTTGGCAAGAATTAGCGACCGTTTTAGACGTAGAAAATCAAGTCACGCCGATTACTTACATCAATTCTTCCGCAGATTTAAAAGCTTTTTGTGGGGCGCATGAAGGCATTGTGTGTACTTCGTCGAATGCACGAAAAATTTTAGACTGGAGTTTTGCGCGGCGTGAGAAAGTGCTGTTTTTTCCAGACCAGCATTTAGGGCGTACTAGCGCGTATCAAATGGGCATTCCGCTGGAACAAATGGTGGTGTGGGATTTTGATAAACCGTTGGGTGGACTAACCGTTGAGCAAATTCAAAACGCCAAAATGCTATTGTGGAAAGGTTATTGTTCGGTGCATCAGGTTTTTAATGCCCAGCATATTGACGATTTTTTAGCGCGTTATCCCGAAACCCAAGTGATTGCGCACCCCGAAGCGTGTTTTGAAGTGTGCCAAAAAGCCGATTTTATCGGCTCAACGGAAACGATTTTGAAAATCGTCCGTGAAGCCGAGCCGAACACGCGCTGGCTAGTCGCCACGGAATTAAATTTGGTGAATCGCCTGCATAATGAATGCAAAGGGCAGGGCAAGAATGTGCATTTTATGGCAACGACTTTGAGCATGTGTTCTACGATGTTTAGAACCGAGCTGCCATATTTCGCGTGGGTGGTGGAAAATTTAGTGGGCGGATGTGTGGTTAATCTAATTAAGGTGAACGAAATAGAAGCGGTGTTGGCTAAAAAAGCCTTGGACGCGATGTTGTCAGTGACTTAAATTAGCGCGAGAATCGGCATTGACTATGGTTTAAAACGACACACTCATTTTGCCAAAGACACTGCGGCGAATCTGCGTTTGTGGAATTTCAAACGTCTTTTCTTGAAATTCGACATGCTGTTGGTCAAATAAGTTTTGCCCAACAACAGAAAACTCTAAGTTTTTCAAAGGCTTCCATCCTAAACGCATATCCATCGTAACATAAGCGGGGGTTTGTCTATTTTGCACCGCATCCACATAACGTAGCATTGCGTCAACTTCAAGCTGATACGGCAAGTTTAGAGAAGTTTTAACATTCACTTGTTGTTGTGGCGAATCTCTTTCCGTGAGTGCGCCATCGACAAAACTGCCATCGGCGGTATAAAGATTCATTTTTAATAAGGAATAACTAGCTTGCATTTTTAACCAACTAGTCGCTTGCCATTGGCTGGTTAATTCTATGCCCAATGTTTCTCCACGCATTTTATTGGTCATCTGGATAGGGATTTCAATCAACGGATAAGGCGTGATAACAAGGTGAGGCTGAAATATTTCCGCCGTCATTAAGCGACTGTATTTATTATAAAAAGCGGTCATATCCACAGAAAATTCCGCGCTAGGCTGGAAGCGATAGCCTAATTCGTAGTCCAAAACCGATTCTGCTTTAAGCTGTGGATTACCGGTGGTGGAAATGAGGGAGGGTAAAGGCGAGCCAGTCGGCGGTGCGGTATTGGTAATATATTTTGCTCGCGTTTCAAATAAGCTAGGGGTACGCACGGCACGCGAGATAGACCCCCAAATGCTTTGAGTGTTATCCGGTGTCCATAATAAACGCACATTCGGTTGAATTTCAAAACCGGTAAAATCATTATGCTCCAAACGCGCCCCGACGGTTAATTTAAGCTGATTTTTCAATAGACTAATGTCATCCTGCAAAAAACCGCTGAATAATTGTAGCGTCCCCGGATCAGCCGCGCCCTTTACACTGTAATTTGCCTTGTAAGCCAGATAACGGTAACCCAATCCCCAGACAACGTCATGTTGTTCTAAGAAATTAAAACTGTGTTGAAGATCGACATTCGCTATGCGCTCGCGTACTACCAGTGGGGAAATAAAATTCCACTGCGTATCATCGTGTTTATAATAAATTTGCAACGCCGATTCCGAGGTGTCAGAAAATTTATGTTTCCATTGTGTTTGCAGATTACCGCCACCTTGTCGTGCAGGAGCTGGCTCGCCTTTTACATTAAACGGCGGATAAAATATGGCAAAATCTTCTTTATCACCGGCGTGTGATTGATAAATATCCGCTTGTGACGTGAGGGTGTCTTGTTTGGAAAGTTGCCATTCGCTTTTAAAGCCGCCCTGATAATTCGCCCAATCATCCAGCGCGTTTTCACCATTAACCGTATGATTGCTGCGACGCTTAAACCCTTTGCCATAAACGCGATAATAAAAATTAGCTCCGATTTTGCCACCATAACGACCACTGCCAAAACCTTGCTCCTGATTACCCACACCGGCAGTCAATAAGCTACCTTGGGTGTCTTTAGCACTTTTAGTGATAATATTAATCACACCATTCATGGCATTCGCTCCCCACATTGCTGCACCTGTCCCGCGAATCACCTCGATGCGCTCAACATCCTCCAACAGCGTATCTTCACGATTCCACAACACCCCGGAAAAAATCGGCGTATAAATTGCGCGACCGTCTATCATCACCAGCAATTTATTAGAAAAACGTCCATTAAAACCGCGCACACTAATCGCCCACTTATTCGCATCAATTTGTGCTACCTGTAATCCGGGTACCATGCGCAAAGCGTCAGGAATATTCGTTGCGCCAGAACGATGAATATCCTCTTGAGAAATCACAAAAACCGCAGCGGCGACATCGTGTATTTTTTGCATTTTTTTGCCCGCCGAGTACACATAATTTTCCGCATGTAGATAAGCTAACTCATCCTCAAGGTCTTTATCTTCTTTAATATCAATAGCTTGTGCCGTATAGCTGCATAAACTTAGACTTAAGCCTATTCCGATTATTATTTTTTTCATGTATTTTTTTACAAATCATTGGAATAATTTGCAACCCGGCTATCTTTATTTGTTATAAAGACCCGTGGCTTTCCGTCTCTATCTCACGACAGGTTTGGCTTCATCTTCCTTGATAAGATGTTAATCACCTGATTAGCAACCTTAAATTAACCTTCCAAATTTAAGCACCTGTCTTGCTCGAAAAAGGCAAAACTAAGCGCTGCTTGCTTGTTGTCAGCGGCTTAAAGCCAAATTTTTGGTAAAAAACAGCAGTCGAGACATCATGGGCATCGGCAATCATCCCTAAAATACCGGCTTTTTCAGCCAGTTTATGCGTTGTTTTAACGGCGTGAAAAATCAAACTACTGCCGTAACCTTGCTTTTGATAGTGTTTATCCACCGCCAATGACCCCAATAATAAAAACGGAGCTTCGTGATAACGTTGTATCGTATGATTAACCGGCAATACATTAGTGGGAACAGAATGCGCACTCAAGGCGTAATAGCCAATAATCCGGTGTGCTTGCGCCAAAACATAAACTCGTGTCAGTGGCTTATGCTGAATTGGATTATTGATTCGTTGTAAATAAACATTAACCGACTTAACACCGCAATTGAAAGCATGGCAGTCATGTTGTTTGTGATTTAATAATTCAAATTTCATCGGTGATATTTTCATAAATTAACGCCGCTTTTTTCATCTGTTTAGTCGGTTCAGATGGCGCATCTAAGGTTGAAAAAAACATTTGCCAATCATCGAGACTAAAGTGGGTTTTTTCATGGGCGGCGATAATTGTTTGCGCTTTTTCACGGATGCTTTGACGAATAAATTTACTTCTGTCCAAGCCTAAGTAAGTCCGTGCTTGTTCAAGTAGTCCGAGTGTTAATGTATCCATGCGGATTTTTAAAATATCTTGTTTACTGGTTTCTTCGGGTATCATGTTTATTTGCACCTATAATTTAAAGACAACAGCGCGTGATTGTACCCACAAAAACAAAAATCACCTAATGATTACGCTGATTTTCGCCATCGTTTAAATCGTGGCGTAAAAAAAGTTTGTGTAGGACTGCGCCGGCGGCAAATCCGCCTAAATGCGCCCACCATGCTACATCAAGAGTTTGATTTTCAAAGATAATTGTACTGGTCGCTTCATTAATTTGCACAATCACCCAAAAACCTAAAAAGGCGATGGCGGGAATTTCTACAAAAATGGGTAAAAATAAAATCGGAATCCAAATTCTAATGCGTGAATACGGATACAGAAAAAAATACGCCCCCAACACTCCGGCAATCGCCCCAGACGCGCCGACCACTGGGGTGGGTAAACTTGGCGTAAAATACCATTGTGTGACGGTAGCGATTAAGCCACAGGCTAAATAAAAGCATAAAAATAATCCATGTCCCATGCTGTGTTCGATTTTGTCGGCAAAAATCCAGATGAACCACATATTCAGCAGCAGATGAAACCAGCCTCCGTGTAAAAATAAACTGGTTAAAAAAGATAGACCGTGGTCTGGTGGTAAGCCAAATCCAATTCCCCAGTGCGGATTGGAATAACGAATCGGAGTCATGCCGTACAGGTAAGTAAAATAATGCCGACTCTGTTCAGGCATAAATTGCATCACGATAAAAATACCGCAGCAAATCGCTATAATTAGCCAGCCAACCAGGGCTGGGGTCGCGCAAATAGTTGAATCTTTAACCGGAATCATTGCTTTCTCCTGTTGCCTGCAAGGGACAAAATAGGTTGTCAGTTGCGCATTATAGCGTGAAATAGTTTGTCCAGGCGTGGTGGTATTTTTATGGTGCGACTAGCAATCTGTGCTACACAACCTGCTGTATAAATGATAAAGTCCTCAGCCGATAAGGGGCAGTCCTTGTCAAAATAATTTTTCACTTGAAAATTTTGCCCAATATGGAACGAATCAAATGGTTAATTTTTCTGCCTCTCTTGTGAGTGATGAGGCGCGTCAATTCTTGCAACAAAGTTATCAGCGCGTCCGTTCTGATAGCGAAAAGTTATGCAAACCGCTGCAAACAGAAGACTATGTGATACAAAATGCGGCTTTTGCCAGTCCGGCAAAATGGCACTTAGCGCATGTAAGCTGGTTTTTTGAGGTTTTTATTCTCACGCCGTATTTGCCAAACTATCCAATTTTTAATCCCCACTACTGTTATTTATTTAACTCTTATTACCAACAAGTAGGACGTTTTTATCCACGCGCACAACGCGGTTTTTTGTCACGCCCTACCGTCGCCGAAGTGTATCGTTATCGCGCCCACATTGATGCTTATATGCAGCAGTTGCTTGAAACTGCGTCGCATGACGTGTGGTTAGAAATCTGCCGCCGCTTAGTGATTGGCTTAAATCATGAACAGCAGCACCAAGAATTGCTGTTAACCGACCTGAAATACAATTTTTCCCTCAATCCACTGTTCCCTGCTTACCGCGACGATTTAGTTTTGCCGCCTGCCGCCGCAGAAACGGTTGCAACAAGCTGGCAAGAATATGACGGCGGCGTATACGAAATCGGTTTTCACGGTAGCGAGTTTGCCTATGATAATGAAATGCCGCAACATAAAGTCTATTTGGCATCATTTGCCTTGGCTTCACGACTGGTCAGTAATGGCGAATATTTGGACTTTATGAACGCGGGTGGCTATTGCAATCCGGTTTATTGGCTGTCAGATGGTTGGGATACTCGCACTCGCGAGCAATGGCAGTCACCGCTGCATTGGCAAGAAATTGACGGGCAATGGTGGGAATTTACCTTAGCCGGATTACGTCGCCTTGACCTTGCTGCGCCGGTTTGCCACGTTAGCTATTACGAAGCCAACGCTTATGCAACGTGGGCGGGAAAACGGTTGCCGACAGAGGCAGAATGGGAAATTGCCGCCGCCGGATTACCGATTGTCGGTAATTTGCGTGATGCCGATTATTTACAGCCGGTTGCCAGTTGCGCAAGCGGCGGATTGGCGCAAATGTACGGCGATGTTTGGGAATTAACCGCCTCGGCTTATCAGCCTTATCCGGGATTTAATCCACCGGCAGGCGCGTTGGGTGAATACAACGGTAAATTTATGTGCAACCAGCAAGTGCTGCGTGGCGGCTCTTGTGTGACAGCAAATGACCATCTGCGTGCCAGTTATCGCAATTTCTTTTATCCGCATGAACGCTGGCAGTTTCAAGGTTTTCGTTTAGCGGAAAACAGAAAATAATTTTTTTCAAAGCCTCTTAAAATAATAATAACTATGACTAACGTAAACAATTTTGAGTTTCATGATTTCCATCCGACCCTAGAAGATTTTCATGCCGCAGTCATCGCCGGTTTAAGCGCACAGCCCAAACAACTATCGCCTAAATTTTTTTATGATGCCACCGGTTCGCAATGGTTTGATGCGATTACCGCATTGCCAGAATATTACCCCACGCGCACTGAAATCGCGCTGCTGCGCGAGTTTGGTGCAGAAATAGCACAGCTTTTAGGTCACGACAATTTGCTCATAGAATTAGGTAGCGGCAGTAGCTTAAAAATTCGCACCCTTTTGGACGTACTGCAACCTGCGGTTTACATGCCGATTGATATTTCCCGCGAACATTTGCAGCAAGCCGCGCTGTCGATTGCCGCCGATTATGCCCAGCTACACGTTTGTGCCGTGTGTGCCGATTATTCACAAGCCATTGAATTACCTGAATTTAATCAGGCTTATCCCCGAGTGGCTTTTTTTCCGGGGTCAAGTATCGGTAATTTTGAACCCAAAGAGGCAGGGCTGTTCTTACAACGGGTGGCAACGATGCTAGGCAAGGGCGGAAAATTATTGATTGGGGTTGATTTACGCAAAGACCCGGCATTGTTACATGCCGCTTATAACGATAATCAAGGCGTGACTGCCGCATTCAACCTTAACTTGCTGGAACGGATTAACCGTGAACTGGGCGCGGATTTTCACGCCGATAGTTTTCGGCATTATGCGTTTTATAACCCGCTGTTACAGCGCATTGAAATGCACTTGCTGAGTATGAAAAATCAAGCGGTACACTGCCATGACGCACGGATTAACTTTGAAAACGGGGAAAATATTCACACCGAAAACTCGTATAAATACAGTTTAGAGGCATTTGCACAACTGGCAAGTGCCGCCGGTTTTACCACGTTACAAGTTTGGCAAGATAAACAGGCGTTGTTTAGTATTCATTGTTTACAAGTCCATACCCCAATCACACAAGAATTGTAAAATGAAGTTTTTTTCTTTTTTTACTGAACTTGAATTTTTTGTCAAAATTGCCTTTTCTTGTGCTGTTCTGCAACAATTTTTTTTCATATTCCTGTCTAATTTTCAGTTTAATTTTATAACAGAAGTATGTATTTATTGGCTGACAGGCTCTGTTTCTTTTTACGCACTTGGTTGGTTAATTGAAAAAGTCATTAAAAAAAGCTCCTTAAAAGCCAAACTGCTTATTCGTGTTGCACAAGTAAAAGAGCAAAAGTTTCCGCCTTTTAGTATAAAAGGCATTCTTTTAGGCGAAATAAAAAGCTTTTTAACCGCATTAATTATTCTCTATTTGCTGAAACAGGTACATAGAGATAATAACTTTATGATGAATTTTGGCTGGTTTTTTATGAATATAGTTTGCGCTGATTTCTTTTTCTATTTAACGCATAGATTATTGCATCAAAAACGGTTTATAAAAATACATCTTAAACATCACAAATTTCGTGACTCCTCCAGTTTTGTTGCCGGATACAAAAGTTTAACAGAATATTGCCTTACCACAATCACGGAATTAGTCCCAGTCTTATTATTTGGATATGATTTAAGTCAATTATGTGCCTGGACTGTGATTGGCAATGCCTACAATTTGGAAGGACATAGTTCATTATCGTTATTTTATATCGGTTCAGATTTTCACGACCGTCATCACACCCATTTTAAAAACAATTATGGGATTCAAGGTTTTTGGGATCGCATTTTTAATACATTAGAAATTTCTTCAAAAAGAAATACGCTTCTTTTTCCTAGCAATTATTTGAGCAATAAATTTTATGATTAATTCAAAACACCAAGCCTCTTGGCTAGACACTTTACGCCAACAAGCTCTTACAACCTTTGAAAAAACCGGTTTTCCATCGCCACGCGCTGAAGAATGGCGATATACCAATATTTCAGCCATAGAAAAAAACCGTTTTTTGTTAGCAACAGATGAAGAAACGCTAATTAATACCGAGCAATTATCGGCATGGCAATTAGAAAATTGTTATCAACTGGTATTGGTTAATGGCTTTTTTAATCCGGCATTATCAAACTTAATTGATTTACCGACAACAATCACGCTTTGCCCTTTCGCGCAGGCATTAAATACTTACGCGGATATAATAGAAAATTATTTGCATAAAGCGATAACGCAAGAAAATAATGGCTTTATTGATTTTAATACCGCGCATTTTACCGATGGCTTATTTTTGCACTTAGCCAGTGATGCAGTATTAGATAAACCGTTACAAATCATTCATCTGGTTACGCAACAAGCGATTGCCAATACTCGCCATCTAGTCATTTTAGAAGCGAATGCGCAGGCGAGTATTATTGAAACCTTTGTGCATTTAGATAATTCAACCTATTTATCCGCTTCGGTATTAGAAGGGTTTATCGGTGAAAAAGCTGATTTAACTTTATATAAATTGCAAAATGAAGCCGATAAAGCTTTTCATTTTGGTGGTGCGTATATTCAACAACAACAAAATGCCAAATTTACCCATCATAATTTTGCTTTAGGCAGCTTATTAGCCCGTTCTGAAATTCATTGTCATTTAGCTACCGCCGCTGAATGTTATTTAAATGGTTTATATTTAGGCAAACAACGCCAGCATTTGGATAATCATACCCGTATTTATCATAATCAACCTGATGGGATTAGTCGTGAATTTTATAAAGGAATTTTAAATGATAAAGCACGCGGGGTTTTTCAAGGGCGAATTATTGTGGCGGAAGATGCGCAAAAAACCGATTCGCAAATGAATAATCGCAATTTATTATTATCTGATAATGCTGAAGTTGATACGAAACCGCAATTAGAAATTTATGCCGATGATGTTAAATGTGCGCATGGCATGACGATTGGTACGCACGATGATAAATCCATTTTTTATTTGCAATCGCGCGGTATTGATATAGCAGCGGCACAGCAGATTTTAACTTTTGCGTTTGCTAATGAAATGGTGGATAAAATTACGTTTGCGCCATTAAAAACGCTGTTGCAAAATCAGCTAGTAAGCAGTGACTTGATTTAAGATATAAGCACCTGATTTTAATATGATTTATGGGTAAAACTCTGCGTTTTAACGCACCACCGCCAACACGTCTACTTCGATGCTGGCGGTTTTGCCCATGTCATCACTGACGGCAATTTGATAATGTCCAGCTTGGCTGAACTGATGTTTTAATTCCTTGTTCGGGTCAACTTTATACAGCAATTGCCCATTAATAAACCAATACACCGCGCCTTGTGCGCCGCTAGTTTGCAGGGGTACGGCGGGTAAATTTTTTGCCGCCCCCGGTGAACGTAATTGCGCTTTATCATCCAAGCCTTCAATTTTTAACGCCCCCTGCTGAAATTGCGGTGGTTGTGAACAACTTTTATCATAATCACCGATTTGCTGTTGCCGGTGTTGTGTTGCCGGTATCCACGGCTCAACCGCTAACGGCCACAACGCAATGGTTTTATACGCAATTTTTTCCACTTGACACGCCGCGTCCACTAATTGTCCGGTGTGTGCGTTAATCATCAACGTCATGGGATTTTCTTCCCATACCGCATTATCGCCGCTGGCTAAAGTTTTTGGCACGGTGTTATTCAGCAGCCACGCTTTCTTTTTTTCATGGCACAAATGTGGCGGGGTTTCATTTAATAATCCCCCCAACGGCCAACAAATGTGCTGTTCCGTAACACTAGCAGGTTGTTTTTCCGGCGTGTGTTGATGTTGATATTGATAGGCTAATCTTTCGGCAATTTGAAACAATAACGGTGAGGCAGTCAGTGCGCCATAATGTCCGGGGGTGGGCGTACCATCGGGTCTGCCTATCCACACACCGATAGTGAAATCATCACTGACTCCAATGCTCCAAAAATCGCGATAACCGTAGCTAGTGCCGGTTTTCCACGCCAACCCGCGCGATTGCTGGTCATCGCGCTGTAAAATGTCGCGAATAATCCACGCCGCGCCGGGGGAAAATAAATAGCGTGGCTGTTTCGGACTGTCTGTAAAAAACCGCACTTTACCGGCAATGCCGTGATTGGCTAACGCGGAATAAGTGCCAACCAAGGTTTCTAAATTAGTACCGACTCCGCCTAAAATTACCGACAAATTCGGTTTCGCGCCTTGAGCAAATTGCAAAGTTAAGCCAGCATTTTTTAAGCGATTAACAAACTTTTCCGCGCCTAAATAATACAATACCTGAATCGCTGGCACGTTTGGCCAACTTTTCAGCGCGTTGCTCACGCTCACCGGGCCGATAAAACCACGGTC
>JACCEE010419175.1_pt1 | contig 12823 bp, 7 predicted proteins | sample 7449931 | NCBI WGS metagenome assembly JACCEE01 (sample SAMN15323457, study PRJNA562643) | freshwater metagenome | isolation source: river surface water | place: USA:Blue River Watershed | collected 2017-08-19 | reverse complement strand
CGTAAATCGGTAAACGTCATTCCACCTAAATCACGTGAACGCTGCACCCAACCTGCCAAGGTAACGGTAGTTCCAACGTGTTCTATTCTTAATTCACCACAAGTGTGCGAGCGATACATAAGCTAAATTTTAGAAGTGCAAAGGTAAGAAACTAATTGTGCTTTATCAATGACAATAAATCCGCAAATAATTTGTGTCTGAAATACTTGCAGTTAAGATTACTTTTTCTATTTTCGAACATTCAATAAATAAGTAATGAACGTAGACAAAAAAGTATTAGCAGTTGTAAAAAAATCATTTGCAAAATTCGATTTTTCTAGACTTGAAGAAACCTGTACTAATGAAGCACAAACTCGAATGTTTGTTATTGAACCAATGTTAGAGATTTTGGGTTACAGCCGTGATCCTAAAGATATGCTAACAGAAATAAATGCGGGATGGGGTCATAAAACGAATAAAGCAGATATTGGCTTAATTGTCAAGGGTAAAAAACCTGAAATAATAATTGAATGCAAAAAATATGGCAAAAAACTAACCGATAAGGAAGGAGACCAATTAAATAACTATTTTACAAATACGGAAGGTTCAAAAATTGGAATTTTAACCAATGGTTTGGAGTGGCGATTTTATTGTGAGTATCAAGAAAAAAACAAATTACATCATAATCCTTTTTTGGTTATTGATTTTTCAGAGTTAGACGATTCTAAAATTGAGCAATTTGCTCAATTTCATAAGAATTTTGCAAATATTGAAAATTTACTTAATGAAGCGCAGGATACATTTTTTCTTGAAGGATTTGGCGCTGCTTTGACCGAAGAGTTTTTAAATCCATCAGACGATTTTATTAAGGCAGTATTTGCTAGAATGCCAGGTAAACGAATGAATGATACTATTAAAGAAAAATTAAGAACATTAATAAATTCTAATGCGATACAGCAAGTCTTACCCAAACTTATAGAAGAAGAATCTAAAAGCGGAAATATTGTTATTACAACAGGAGAGGAACTCCAGATATATCATGCGGTAAAGACAATAATTATCAATTCACTCAAGAAAATTGATTTTTCGAGAATTTCATATCGAGATCAAAAGAACAGCTTTAATATTTTAGTAGACGATAATCAACGCAAATTGATTGCTAAAATTACTTCAAGTAAAGGAAAGTACTATCTTGAAATTACCGGAAATGGGGATAAAAAAATCCAAATTGATGGTTTAGAAAGTGTTGTTGCGCACAGTAAAGCGATTATTGAAATTGCGAAAAGTTATTTTACTGAAATTAAGTAAAATTCACTTGAATTATATTAAAGTGTTTATCTTTCTACTTTTCGAATGGTAAGCCGTTAAAATATCCCCCGGCTCCGCTGGATTTGCAATCCTGCGAGCTTTACTCAATATTACGATTTTTCATTTTTTCAAGAATATGTAATTAATCTCTGTAGTTTTTGCGCATAAATACATCAACCCAGTCCACAACAGTGAGCGTGAGATATTATGTACTGTTTGTTTTAATCGTATGTTTTATACCTTTTTGCATTAGAAAATTATAAAATTGTGAAACATTTTTTTAAAATTGCATTGGTTAAGGGAAGGATTGCAAATCCTTCGAAGCCCGCAAACAGCTGGATTACAAATCCTTCGAAGCTACTTTGTTTTGAATCCATTACTTTTTTTTCACCTTAAGTTAATGAAAAAGGTCATTTGGATCAAGAGTTACTCGAATCAATTATTTTAATTTGTCCTACACCTCCATCAGAAATTCATTGAGTTTTGAAAAGGCAAACCCATGCTCTTCGGCAAACCGTTAAAATATCAATTAGAGTCACCCCTTTTTATTTACCCTCAAGGGGAAAAGTGCAATATGAATTAACAAAAAAACACGTGAGTATATCGGAATTTGGGAGAAAATTCATTAACCAAAATTAAATTGCCTCGAATTCGGGGTAATTCAAAAATGGATCAAGAGTTACTCGAATCAATTATTTTAATTTGTCCTACACCTACATCAGAAATTCATTGAGTATTGAAAAGGCAAACCCCTTGCTCTCCGGTAGTCAGTTATTTATTTCGTTTTGATTCTTGAGTTTGTTTCGAAGTGCAAATCGGTAACTAACCAAGAGCGGGAACCCAAGTAGCAATAAAAAGAACATAAGTTTTCCTTTCCAGGTAAAGTCAATGGTTTGGTATAAAGAGAGTGCTTCCATGTCGTAACCATATCCTAGAAAATACGACAAACTCATGTTTTTCTTAAAATCTAATTCTTGAACACCGTCCTTGTAATAAAAATGGCATTCGTACAATTCAATTTGTGGAATCAACGAAATAACTACCATCAACAAAAAAGAAATAGCAAAAATGACCCGAGGAGATTTTAAAAATGAAATATTCATGCAACAAAAGTAAATGGATTTCATAATTAATTGACAATTTCGCAAGTAATGCAAGAAAAACCCTCCTTTCGCTTGGCTTACTTAATTGGTTCCACCGGTTGGGGAGGTTTGGAAATGAATCAAATCCACAACGCAGAATGGATGCGTGCTCGGGGTCACGAGGTGCTTATTTTGTGTGTTAAAAATAGCCCTTCATCGGCGTATTTAGCAAATAGGGACATCCCACACCAACTCATTCCCAAGCACGGAAATCACTTCGACTTATGGAGAGCTTTTTCCCTTTGGCGCATTTTAAAACGAGCGCAAATTGAACACTTAATCGTTCGTTCCGTATTCGACATGAGCATTGCAGCCTCCGTTTGTTTTTTTAGCAGTAAAAAAATAAAGGCACATTACTTCATGGAAATGCAGCTGTCGAACAATAAAAAACAATGGTTTAGAACCATGCGTTATCGTTATTTTTCGTCTTGGAGTTGTCCTTTGGTTTATATGAAGCAACAGGTAGAGCAACACACACGTATGCCGCATGAACGCATACACCACATTCCTTCAGCCGTAAACGATGTGTTTTATAATCGACCAAATCAACATCAGCTTCGAAAGGAATTAGGTCTTCCAGAACAACAAATATTAATTGGTCTCTTTGGAAGAATTGATCGAAAGAAAAATCAACTTGTTGCACTCAAGGCGTTGTGTGAAATAAACGAACCTGATATGACCTTGTTGATTATTGGCCAAGAAACACCTGATGATCCACAAGAATACTTAAGCGAACTTCAAGCTTTCATTAAAACACACGAGCTCAGTTCTTTTGTAAAATTTACCGGTCATGTTGAGGATGTTTCTGCGTATATGCATGCTGTCGACGCCTGTTTGATCACCTCCACTAACGAATCTGTGGGAATGGTAACACTCGAAGCTTTAGCAGCAGGTAAAACAGTCATTGGAACAAATAGTGGCGGAACAAAAGAGCTATTAGGAAATGGGAACGGATTATTATTTGACCCTAACGATTCGATCCAGTTAGCGTCACTTCTCTCGGGCTTAAAAAATAAGTCCAATATCGCTTTAGAGGTGAACGCTTCGAAAATGGATAAAAACCGAATTGAGACCGTGTGTGAGCAGGTTGAAAATTTACTTTTGCTTTCCTCGCGAATTGCGTAACTTCGTTCGTATGAATTTGTACTCGACCAAACAACGCTGGAAATTTGCTTTAATATTGGCGTCATTGGTAGTGGTCGTCATTTCCTTGGTTGTCTCAAATTCTATCATTGAGAAAATAACCGAACGCGAACGCGAAAGTGCTCGACAGTGGGCCGAAACAATTCGAAAGAAAGGCGAATTGGTACGCCTATCTCAACAAATATTTCAGGAATTACGTGAAAAGGAAAGCCGAGAAGCCAATCTAATACTTCAAGCACAACAAGTGATTAGTCAGAAATCGGACTTATCTTTGAATCTTGACCTTGAATTTGCTCAAAAAATAATTAGAAGCAATAAGAAAATCCCGATTGCCTATCTAACCGGAGGTGAAATTGCACAAAGTATTAATTTGGATAGTACTTGGACGAGCAAACAAATGAACGCGTTTATTTCTGACTGTCGTGCAAAAAAGCGCTCACAGAAAATTGAAGTTTACGAAGGCTTCTTTATGGAGTTTATTTATGGGGAATCAAAAGAACTCATTCGTTTGAATAGTGAAAATGATTCGTTGCTGCGCGCTTTCAACCAAGATCTTTTAGATAATAAGAACTTAATTCCATTATTGTTATTGGATGAAAAAACTAAAAAAATAGAGGCTACGAATTTATCAAAAGAGGATTTTGAAGGGGCAAGCATCGACAATGTTCTTTCAGGTTTTTCGTATCCACCTATGCGCATTGACTTCGGGAATGGCATTAAGCTCTTGTATTACAAGGACAATCCGGAAATAAAAACGCTCACATGGTTTCCTTACATTCAATTTGGCTTGATAGGACTTTTAGTTTTCATCGCATATTTGTTGTTTTCTACCTTCCGAAAAGCCGAACAGAATCAAGTGTGGGCAGGAATGGCAAAGGAAACCGCTCACCAATTAGGAACACCGCTTTCTTCTTTAATGGCGTGGGTTAATCATCTAGAATCCCAACAAGTGGATGCCATGATGACGACAGAAATGCAAAAAGACTTGGATCGATTGTCAAAGATTACAGAACGATTCTCAAAAATAGGATCAGAAGCTAAATTCGAACCGCAAGACCTAGTGATTACAATTGGAGAGAATCTAGAATACTTGCGCAGTCGTTTTTCCAACAAGGTGAAAATCGTATTTGATGTTGCACATGAAGGGCCATTGATCGTGCCGCATAATGTTTCCTTAATGGAATGGGTAGTGGAGAACATTTGTAAAAATGCTGTTGACGCCATGGATGGAATCGGTGAATTAAAACTGAGCCTCAGAAAGGAACAAAAGCGCGTTTATTTGGATATTGCAGACACGGGAAAAGGGCTTACTAAATCACAATTCAACACTATATTTCAGCCAGGTTATTCTACCAAAAAACGAGGATGGGGATTAGGCCTTACACTGGTAAAAAGAATAATTGAAGAATACCACAAAGGAAAAGTCTTTGTATTAAAATCAGAATTAGACAAAGGCACCGTGTTTAGAATAGTATTGAAATCAGGATAAAACTATTCAAATTCAATCAATACAGCTCCTTTATCGACAACATCTCCACCTGCGATTTGAATCGACTTTACTTTACCGATTCCCTCTGCTTTTAGAATGTTCTCCATTTTCATTGCTTCCAAAGACAAGAGATTATCTCCAATAGACACCTCATCACCAATGGACACGAATATCTGAATAACTCGTCCAGGCATAGGAGAATGTAATTCTTTCAATTTTCTTACTTTCGGCTTATCAAGACCTAAAGAAGAAATCAAGGCGTCTAAATCACCTTTACGTTTGAGTTCAAAAACGCGATGGTTAATTTTTATGACGAGCTTTTGACTTTCTGATCCGTCTTCCACTAATTCACCGTGAAACTTTTTCCCATTATGAATCAATAAAAAGAACTTCGCATCGTACCATTTTACAAAGGCGCCTTCCTTCGAAAAGAAATCATTGCCCTCTAGTAACCATTTTGCCTCTTGCATGAAACAAAGATAAAGAAATTTACATCTTCATGATGATAAACTCCGTTCTTCGGTTCTTTTGGTGTTCCTCTTCTGAACAATTAGATTTTACAGCTCCTTCGCACGGACAATTCACTTTTAATTTGCTTTCCCCGAAACCTTTACCGTAAATTCTCTCTGGATTTTTAATTTTCTTCTTGATGTAATCCGCAGATGCTTTCGCTCTGTTAGTAGAAAGTGTCATGTTAAAGTCTTTGCTAGACCTACAATCGGTGTGAGACCCTAACTCAATTACCATCGTAGGATACTCATTCATCACTTTGACAATTTTCTCTAATTCGACCGCGGCATCTTTACGAATTGCGTATTTTCCTAAGTCAAAATAAATAGGCTTAATATCAATTAATGAAGCCAAATCCGTTCCTATTTCTACCTTTCCAATGGAAACATCCAATTTCTCGTGTACGTTAATCACCCCAGGCTTATCTACTTTATGCTTAAAATCAGCAACTTTAGTCAAATATCCCTCTTTAGACAAGGTAATAGAATAGGTCAACTCATCGTTCAATTTTATTCCTTCCAGTGCCTGTGAGAAATCCCCAGTTCCTGGCGTTTTACCATCAAATATAACTTTACCAGATTTTTTATCTACTATTTTAATTGCAACATCAGCTAATAGTTGACCAGATTTACTGTCTTTAATCAACCCATACAACGCAAAGTTTGGAACTTTTTCCAAGGCAACATCTGCTTTTACCTCTTTAGGTGCGTCTTTCGCAATTGACACTGAAGCCATATTTTGCGTATAATTGTCTTTCGTTGCAACTAATTGATAATCTTTACCTGGATCTACCGTAAACGAATAGGCTCCATTCTGATCGGCAGTCACAGTTTGAATAATCTTTCCATCCTTATCTTTCAGACTTACTTGAGAACCAGCGAGAATAGCATTGTTTTCTTTATCTTTCACAATTCCTGAAAGTGTAATTTTGAAGATAAAAGGTCTGGTCATTTGGAAGCTATACACATCATCGTCTCCTTTACCACCCTCTCTATTTGAGGAAAAATGCCCTGTTTTCCCATCCGAATTAAATGTAAAGGCAAAATCGTCACGCTGACTATTTAAGGGTTTTCCCACGTTTGTTAAATTGTCAATTTTTCCGTTATCCGTTGTGCATACGAAAACATCTAAACCTCCTAATCCAATGTGACCATTTGACGAGAAGAATAACAAACCATCTGTTGCAATCCATGGAAACATTTCTTGTCCTTCAGTATTTACTTTGTCACCGAGATTTTCGTGTTTACCTAAAGACCCGTCTGAATTAATGGAAGCCTTATAAATATCTGCTCCTCCCTGACCTCCGGGCATATCAGATACGAAATAAAGTGTTTTTCCATCGGCAGAAATTGTAGGGTGACCAACAGAATAGTCTTTAGAGTTTATCGCTAATTCTTTGATATTTGACCAAGCTCCATCTTTTTTCGAAACGTCAGCCACAAATAACTTTAAATTCTGTATTCCTTTATCATCTCTTCTTTTACTTCCTTTAGAAATATTATTTCTAGTGAAATAGACCTTTGTGTTATCTGCATTGAAGCACAATGGTCCTTCATGGAAATTTGTATTTACCGTTGGCGAAAAATAACGTGCATCTGTGGTCGATTTTTTTACTTTGTATAAGTCCAAAAATGTAGACCCATTCCATGTCCAATAATTTTTAACTAATGATTTTCTTCTTGAGGAAAGTAAAAAGAACAACGACCCTGGTGCATATTCATAAGCCCCGAAATCAGCAGATGATGAATTGAATGGTGCATTTGCAATGGTAAAATGTATTCCTTCCTTTTCTATTCGTTCTAGGTAACTTTTATTTTCCACAAAAGATTTCGCACGCTTATCTGTTTTGTTTTTATCATAAAAAACTTGCATCCATTTATCACTTTCTGAATAATTTCCTGTTTGCTTTAGAGATTGAGCGTAATAGAAATAATGCTCTTTAGGTAAATCTCCAGCTTTTACAGCCAGAGCATAAGTTTCATTCGCATTTTTTAGGTCTCCTTTTGAAACATAACAGTGTGCCAATTTAGCTTTCATTTCAGCTGATGACAAAGGTGTGCTAAGTAAGTCCTTATAAAGATCTAATGCAAGGTGATAAGATAATTTAGTATAATAATCATCTGCCTTTTTCAATTTTCCACTTTGCGCAAAACTTGCAGAAACAATGGTAAATATAATTGCTAAGCTTTTTATCGTTTTCATTTTCTTTTATTTAAAAATATCGTGGTGAGCGAATTCCTTTTCTGTTGTAGGCAAAATCGTAAGAAACAAGTACTTCATACGTCCCATAATTATAGTTTCTTATTGCGGTTGCCGAAAAATCCGAAGCTAATCCCACTCTGAATTGCTTATTCAATTGGTATTGCGCGAAGGCTCCAAATGCTGCGTTTAGACGATACATTGAACCAAAGAAAATTTGATCTTTGTAAATTGCCGTTAGCGACAAATCAATACTAATGGGAGCAGAAGATGTCAGCTTCAATTGACCTGTTGGTCTAATTTTCCAATCTTGGTTTGCTTTAATAATCCCTCCTGCGATAATAAAGTAGTGTCGGCGCTCCTTGTTGGTTTCTGTTCCATCAATAGACTGCTCAATGATTTTTGGCGTGGCTGCACCCAAGAAAAATGAAGGTGTATGGTAATAAATTCCAGATCCGAAATTTGGGTTTATTTTATTCTGAATGTTCTGCAAAAGACTCGGATCACCGCTTTGTGTAGTTTGCAATTCATTTGTTTTTGCAGAGATCACATTCAAACCTGCTTTCAAACCGAAAGCTAATTTCGATTTTTTAGTCAACTTTAAACTATAAGAAAAATCGCCATAGAACATTGTTTGATTCATAGGACCGATTGCATCTCTCACTGCTGTTAAACCCAAGCCAACAGACTCATAGGACAAAGGAGAATGCAGGCTCAAAGTGGTGGAGCTTGGTCTTCCGTCAAAACCCACCCATTGTTCTCTGTGAATTGATGTCGCTGTTAACATACCTGTACTACCTGCATAGGCAGGATTAACGAACAGTGCATTGTCAAAATATTGCGTAAATTGTGGGTCTTGTTGCGCATTAACTGAATGCGAAAGACTCGCAACCACCACAAAAAATGAAATCTTAACTATATTTTTCATCTTCATTTTATTATCGTTTGATATAAACATAACCTTTTAAAATCTCTGAACCGTCTCCATTCAAATCTAGAATGTAATAATACGTCGCTGTTGGTAATAAGCCGTCTCCTAATATGATTCCTCTGTTAGCTGACCCATCCCAATCGTTCGTGTATCCCTCAGCATAGAACACTTCATTACCCCATCGATTGAAGAATGTCAATTTATTTTGTGGATAGTTTTCAATCCCAGTAATTACAAATAATTCATTCGTTCCATCACCATCAGGTGTAAACGCCTGAGGCACTACCACACCTGAAGAACAACCTGGAAGCGTGCTATTCGGATCACATGGATCAAAAGGATTGCTTCCTCCATCAATTTCTTCACCATTGGTAACACCGTCTTCATCACAATCTGCATCCAACCACGCTTGGCTTGGTGCAACCGATTGGTCAGCTAAAGTCAATGAACATGGGTCGTTTGGATCTGTACCATTTGGTCCAGGAGTTCCGTCGCCATCTGGATCAATTTCGTCTCCGTTCGTAACACCGTCACCATCACAATCTGCATCCAACCACGCTTGACTTGGTGCAACCGATTGGTCAGCTAAAGTGAATGAACATGGATCATTTGGATCTGTACCATTTGGTCCAGGAGTTCCGTCTCCATCTGGATCAATTTCGTTTCCGTTCGTAACACCGTCACCATCACAATCTGCATCCAACCATGCTTGACTCGGTGCAACCGATTGGTCAGCTAAAGTGAATGAACATGGATCATTTGGATCTGTACCATTTGGTCCAGGAGTTCCGTCTCCGTCTGGATCGATTTCGTCTCCGTTCGTAACACCGTCACCATCACAATCTGCATCCAACCACGCTTGACTCGGTGCAACCGATTGGTCAGCTAAAGTGAATGAACATGGATCATTTGGATCTGTACCATTTGGTCCAGGAGTTCCGTCTCCGTCTGGATCGATTTCGTCACCGTTTGTTACACCGTCACCATCACAATCTGCATCCAACCATGCTTGGCTTGGGGCTACTGATTGGTCAGCTAAACTATATGAACAAGAGTCGCTTGGGTTCGTACCATTAGGTCCGGGCGTACCGTCGCCATCGGGATCAATTTCGTCACCGTTTGTTACACCATCTCCATCACAATCCGTATCAAGCCAAGATTGACTTACTGCTGCTAAATCTTGATTTTGAGTATCGAAAGAACAAGGGTCGTTTGGATCTGTTGCGTTTGGTCCAGGATTTCCATCTCCGTCCGGATCGGTTTCATCACCATTTGTTACGCCGTCACCATCACAATCTGCATCCAACCATGCTTGACTTGGTGCCACTGATTGATCAGCTAAGTTAAATGAACATGAATTGTTAGGGTCTGTTCCGTTCGGCCCAGGAGTTCCATCACCATCCGGATCGATTTCATCTCCGTTCGTAACACCATCACCATCACAATCGGCTGTTAGATCCGTTCCACATGGTAAAACAGTAATTATAACCATTGCAGTATCGCACACCGCCGGTAATGGAGTTCCATCATCGCACACTTGATATATCAAGGTGTCGGTTCCAGTAAATCCATTATTTGGTGTATACGTAATTTGTCCAGTAGTTGTATTTACAGTTATTGTTCCGTTTGTTGGTTGATCCACAACTGTCAATGTAGTTTCATCTATATTTCCATCTGAATCAGTATCGTTATTTACCACATTTATAGTAACAGAATTATTTTCGTTTGTATTCGCAACATCGCTGTTTGCATTTGGAGCATCATTCACCGGAGTCACTGTAATTACTAAGGTGTCGTTAATGCATATTGCAGGGAGTGGTGTCCCGTTATCACAAACAGAAACTATAATTGTGTCATTTCCATTAAACCCTGCATTTGGTGTGTAGCTGTAGGTTCCATCTGCATTGATTGTAATTGTTCCGTTATTTGGTCCATCAACAGGAGTTGTATTTACTGTTAGGGTTGTTCCATCAGGATCACTATCGCCCGCATCGGTTAAATCACCTGTTGCAGGACCGCCATCTTCATTGATTGTATTTACATCATTATCCACAACCGGTGGATCGTTTACTGGATTAACCGTTATTGTAACTGTTGCTTGATCACATTGCGCTGGAAGCGGAGTACCATTGTCGCAAACTGAGTATGTGAATGAATCAGTTCCATTAAATCCTGGATTCGGAGTATAGGTAACTTCACCTGTAGTTGGATTTACGGTTACAGTTCCGTTGGTAGGATTAGTCACGATTGTCACACTTGCATCATCAATTGAACCATCAGTATCTGTATCATTATTAGTTACATCGATTACAACCGGAGTGTCTTCATTAGTCGTTGCAGCGTCATTTACTGCATCAGGTCCATCATTTACAGGCGTAACAGTAATAACTAAGGTGTCATTCACACAAATAGCTGGAAGCGGTGTTCCGTTATCACATACAGAAACTACAATTGTGTCATTTCCATTAAACCCTGCATTTGGTGTGTAGCTGTAGGTTCCATCTGCATTGATTGTAATTGTTCCGTTATTTGGACCATCAATAGGAGTTGTATTTACTGTTAGGGTTGTTCCATCAGGATCACTATCACCCGCATCGGTTAAATCTCCCGTTGCCGGACCACCATCTTCTGCGATTGTATTTACATCATTATCCACAACCGGTGGATCGTTTACTGGATTAACCGTTATTGTAACTATTGCTTGATCACATTGCGCTGGAAGCGGAGTACCATTGTCGCAAACTGAGTATGTGAATGAATCAGTTCCATTAAATCCTGGATTCGGTGTATAAGTAACCTCACCTGTTGTTGTGTTTACGGTTACAGTTCCGTTGGTAGGATTAGTCACGATTGTCACACTTGCATCATCAATTGAACCATCAGTATCTGTATCGTTATTAGTAACATCGATAATAACTGGTGTGTCCTCGTTTGTTGAAGCCACGTCATCAACTGCATTTGGAACATCATTCACGGCATTGACTGTAAGAGTTACAGTTGCTTGATCACATTGTGCTGGAAGTGGTGTACCATTATCACAAACGGAGTATGTAAATGAGTCAGGTCCATTATATCCGGCATTTGGCGTGTATGTAACCTCACCTGTTGTTGGATTTACGGTAACTGTTCCATTTGTAGGATTAGTTATAATCGTTACACTAGCGTCATTAATTGCTCCGTCAGTATCTGTATCATTATTAGTTACATCGATTACAACCGGAGTGTCCTCATTAGTCGTTGCAGCGTCATTTACAGCGTCTGGACCATCATTAACAGCGTTTACAGTTACTGTTAAATTCGCGGCATTTGATGTCAATCCTGAATTATCTTGAATCGTATACGTAATTGTAGCTGAACCATTGAAGTTTGACGAAGGCGTAAAGGTAACATCCCCCGTTGTTGTATTCAAAGTCCAAGTTCCATCTGAAGTAGTCAATGTTGTTTGTTGACCCGGTGTAGTCGGATCTAAATCAATAGTAGAGGTAACAACATTTCCGTCAGAATCTGTGTCATTCGATTGAATTGATGATAATACCACAGGTGTATCCTCGTTCGTTGAGATTGAATTGTCATTGGCTGTTGGGCCACATAAAGGAACCGCAATGCTAAATGAACTGCTTGCAACTGATGTACAACTTCCATTTCCTGCCGTTACCGTGTAACTTGTTCCAGCAGTCATTCCTGTAATAGCACCTCCAGCTCCAGCACTTGGTCCTGATGGTGTGAATGTATAGGTCAACGTTCCAGAGTAGTTCGTGATTGTTGCTGTTCCTGCTGCTGAACATGTAGCCGCTGCTGTTGATACTGTTGGTGTGGATGGTGTGGTCAATTGTGCTGCAATGCTAAATGAACTGCTTGCAACTGATGTACAACTTCCATTTCCTGCCGTTACCGTGTAACTTGTTCCAGCTGTCATTCCTGTAATCGCGCCTCCAGCTCCAGCACTTGGGCCTGATGGTGTGAATGTATAGGTCAACGTTCCAGAGTAGTTCGTAATTGTTGCTGTTCCAGCTGCTGAACATGTTGCCGCTGCTGTTGATACTGTTGGTGTGGATGGCGTGGTCAATTGTGCTGCAATGCTAAATGAACTGCTTGCAACTGATGTACAACTTCCATTTCCTG
>JACCEE012204595.1_pt1 | contig 12826 bp, 14 predicted proteins | sample 7449931 | NCBI WGS metagenome assembly JACCEE01 (sample SAMN15323457, study PRJNA562643) | freshwater metagenome | isolation source: river surface water | place: USA:Blue River Watershed | collected 2017-08-19 | reverse complement strand
TATTGGCGGACCTCCGGTCTTCATCGTTGATCAGGCCGGCAAGCACCTGTGTCTCGTTATCGGCGCTCATCATGATGGTGGAGGTGTTGCGCGTGCTGAGCGTCGGAAAGTCCGCGCCGGCGGCCTGTGTCGCGCTGCTGACTTCGAGGCTGAGCTTGATGATCACTTCATTGTTCAGCTTCACGCGCGGCTCGACGTCGAGCTTCAGGCCCACGTCGAGGTAGTTCGCCGAGTTGCCGACGATGTTGCCGGTCGATGAAATCGTCGACGTCTTGATCGGAATCTTGTCGCCGATGTGAAGCTTGGCCTTTTCGCGGTTCTGGATGCGGATACGCGGATTGGCCAGCAGGGAGGTGTCATTGTCGGTGCGCAGCAGCCGCAGCGATGGCACCGGCGACAGGAAAATTCCCTCGCTGTTCAGGTTGCGCAGATTGCTCAGCGGAACCGTCGTCGCCGCCGGATCGGTACCGCCCATGAATGAAATCGTGTTCGGGTACCTGAGGCCGAGGTCGGTCAGGCGGCTGCTCGACACCTCGAGCACTTCAACCTCGAGGATCACTTCCGGCTCGGGCACGTCGGTATCGGCGATCAGGCGCTCGACGTTCAGCAACTGGTCGAACGGCGCCTTCACGCTCAGGAGGTTGAGCTTTTCGTCGACGAAGACATCACGCACCGGCAGCATCGCCTTGACCAGCGCGGCGGCCTGCTTGGCATCCGCATGGTTCAGGTAAAACACCCGGATGGCCTGCTCTTCGTATTGCGCGACGCGAGTCAGCGGATAGATGATCAGCGAATTGTCGGACACGACCTTCTTGCCAAGCTGGTGCGTGGTCAGGATGAAATTGATCGCATCCTCGACCGACGCATCCTTCAGGAACACCGACACCATCATGTCCGGATTCAGGTTCGGGTCGAGCACAATGCTCACGCCGCTGATCCGTGAAATGACCTCGAATACATTGCGCAGCGAGCCGTCGCGGAATTCGAGGTTCACGCGCTTGCCGTTCGATTTCAGGCGGCGCGGAATGATCGACGACTGATCGAGCTTCACGGCGATCTCGTTCCACAAACCGCGCGCTTCGGACTGGTTCGGGTTTTCGACCAGCACGCGCCGCAACCGCGTGCGCGCACCATCGATGTCGCCACTCGTGATCAGCCGCCTGGCCTCGGCGATCGCCGCGGACTGGCTCGCGGCAGTGTCAAGCGCGCGCAAGCTGGCCAGCGCGCGCGGATTGCGCGGGTCCATGCGCAGCACCTCGTCATAGCGGCTGCGCGCGCCGTCCATGTCGCCGGCATCGATGCGATCAGCCGCCTCGGCAAACAAGGCGTTCACCTTCCGGTACAGGTCGTTGGACTGGTCGACGCGCTCGGCCTTGTCGATCTTGCGCAGCGTCCTGTCCGAACGGTCCGGCGACGCGCAAGCGGACAACAACAGCAGGCAAGTCAGTGGCACGCTGGCCCACGGACGGAGTCTCATTTTCCTTCCCCCAGAACGACGGTCGTTTTCATCGACAACGGAACATACACGAACACGGCTGCATTCCCGCTGACCGACTCGAACAGGAAATTCCCGTCGAGCGTGTCACCCGGCTTGACGACATAAGGCCGGCCTCCGCGCGTAAAAAACAAGGACTGCTCGCCCTGATCGACGACGCGTCCCATGTATTGGTAATCAAACGGCGGCATTGCCGGCACTGGCGGCGCGACCGGCACGGCCTGCCTTGCAGCGGGCGGCCTCGGCACCGCAAAAATATCGATGATCCGGCCTTCCCTGCCGGACCGCTCCAGCCGGCCGGACGCTGCCTGCTGCCCGGGCGTGTCCTGCACCGCAGGCGGCTCGGGCCGGACCGGGGCGCGATTGCGCGACGACCTGTTTGCCGGAACGACGGTGTCCGGCTCCTGCGAGTCATCCGGCGCAAAGATCACCGCGAGGGCGGTCAGCAGCAAGGCCAGCAACAGCAGCGGATTCAACCGGGGACGTTTGGGCTTCACCATCACTCCTGCCGAAAATAAAAGGCGAACCGCAGGTTCGCCGTGACCTGTCCCTCGGCTTCTTCGGAACGGGCGATGTCGATGCCGTTCAGCGCGAGGTTGGGTAGGGCCTGCAGCAGTCCGCCGATGAAGCGTTGCACGCTCACGTAATCATCCTCAAGCACGAAGACCACCTGGTAGCGCCACAGCGACGTGCCTTCGACCCGGGACAGGCTGTAGTCGGTCGTACGGACATCGAGCCCGGACCGGTCAGCAAAGCTGCGGAGCTCGAGCAGCTGCCGGTTCAGCTCGGTGCGCTCAGGGATGAACGCATCGGGTGCAGGCGCGGGGGCGGCGAGCGGCGCGGCATCGACGGGAGCGGTGGCGAGCCGCTGCGCCGACACGCGTGCCGCGATCTGCTCCTGCAGCGGCAACACGCGCACAAGTCCGAAGGTGGCCGACAGCGCCAGCAGCGCAAGCCCGGCGAGCCCGGGCCAGCCGAGCGCACGCAACACCGACGCAACGATCCATTGCAGGCGTTTCATGGCTTTGACTCCCAGCGCGCGCGCACGCTGAAATCGACCAGCTCATTATCGTCATCACGCGCTTCATGCACGAGGTGCGCATCGGAGATCGTGCCCCCGCCCTGCAGGCGTTCGACAAAGCGCTGCGCCTGCACGCCGTTGGCGGCCTTCGCCTGGATCAATAATGTCTGTTTTTGCGGATCCGGACGAATGGCCATGATCCGGATTCCCGGCGCCACCGATTGTTCGATTGCCTCGAAGACGCCGCGCCAGTCGACGTCGAGCTCTTTCAGGACATCGCGAAGCTGCGGGGACAGTCCGGCTGCGGTGCCATCGGCGCGCAGCGCGCCAGGACTGCGCGTGACAACGAGCGCAGTGTCCTGCTTCCATTCGAGCGCAACGAGACGGTCCTGCAGTCCGTCAGCGCGGACGAGGATCGAGGCCGCCGCGGCAACGCCGGCCGCGAAGACTCCCCAGCGCAGCAGCTGCACCGGCCGCGAGACGGTTCGCGCGAAATCCAGCCGTATCATCATGCGCCTCCGAGCCAATGCAGCGGGTAAGCCGCTGCGACCCCCGGTTCGCAGCGCCAGCGCGGCAGCAGGCGCTGCACGTTGCGCGCCGCCAGCGGGCCGGAGACCTGCGATGCCGCCACATACAAAGACGCCGCCGTTGCCGGCAGGCCGCGCAACATGGCCTCCCGCCGCAGCAAGCCTTCGACAGGTTCGTCGTCATCGGCGGGCGCCGGCAGGCTGATGCATTCTTTCGGCACGCGACCTTCGCAATACCAGCCCACCAGCCGGTCAGCTTCGGGAACCAGCAGCCATGCCGCTTCCCGCACCGGCAGGCGGGCGCACTGCGCATTGAACAGGGCGACGGCCAGCGGCGCGATGGATTGCACGCGCGCACCGGACAACACGGACTTCAGCCCGCTGACGAGATCTTGCCGTATCCCGGCAGTGATCCATGGCCGGCCGAAGCCGCTATCGGCTGCGATGCAGTCCCAGTCAGCGGCGGCGCCGCCGTACGACTTCGCAAAGCGCGATGCCGCGAGCAAGGCCTGCGCCTGCGGATCACAGGCGTCGTCGCGCCACGGCATCATCATCACCGGCGCCAGTCGTGACGACAGCGTGACCGAAGCTGCCGCCGGTGTGTCCTCAAAGGATTCCAGCATGGCGGTGAGCGCATCCAGCAACGGTTGCGCACCGGCCTCGTCACTTGCCGCGACCGCCTTTGCATCGGACTGCAGGACCGCCGCCTGCTTCGTGCGTGCGAGCACGACGATTCCGGGTGCGAGGTGAATGCGCAGCTTCTCAGGAAATAAAAGTGACACGATTGACTTCCTGGAGAGTGGTTTCGCCCCGGCGCACCAGGTCCAGCGCGGACTCGCGCAGGAAGCGCGTCCGGCAACGACGCGCGGCTTCCTTGATGTCACGGATCGAGCGCCGGGCAACGATCAGTTCGCGCAGTTCGTCGTTCAGCGTCAGCACTTCGGCCAACGCCTTCCTTCCCTTGAATCCGGAGCCCCGGCATTTGCCACAGCCGCGACCGGCACGGAAATCGAAGTCGCGGCAATCTGCCTCGGTGAGGCCGGACTCCTTCAGCAATTCCTCCGTCGGCGTCACCTCGACCGCGCAGGCGGTGCAGTTCACGCGCACCAGGCGCTGCGCCAGGATGCCGTTGAGCGCCGCAACGAAGCTGTACGGGTCGACACCCATGTGCAGGAAGCGGCCGAGCACATCGAAGACATTGTTGGCATGGACGGTAGTGAACACCAGATGGCCGGTCAGCGCGGACTGCACGGCGATCTGCGCAGTCTCGGTATCGCGGATCTCGCCCACCATGATCTTGTCCGGGTCATGGCGCAGGATGGATCGCAGGCCGCGTGCGAAAGTCAGGCCCTTTTTCTCGTTGACCGGAATTTGCAGGATGCCAGGCAACTGGTATTCGACCGGGTCCTCGATCGTGATGATCTTGTCGCGACCGTCATTGATCTCGGAGATGGCCGCGTACAGCGTCGTCGTCTTGCCCGATCCGGTCGGGCCGGTAACGAGAAACATGCCGTAAGGTTCCCTGCTCATCTGGCGAATGGTCGCGAGTGCCTGCGCATCGAAACCCAGTGATTCGAGGCTGAGCCCGGCCATTTGCTCCATCAGGCGCTTCTTGTCGAGAATGCGCAGTACCGCGTCTTCGCCGAAGAGGCTGGGCATGATGGACACACGAAAGTCGACCGGACGCTCGCCGATCAGCACCTTGAAGCGACCGTCCTGCGGCACCCGGCGTTCGGATATGTCCAGTTCCGACATCACCTTCAGGCGCGAGATGACTTGCTCGGCCATGCGCGCGCCGGCGGCATTGCCGATCGGGGTCAGCACGCCGTCGATTCGGTACTTGATCACCAGCCCGGCCAACGTGGTTTCGAGGTGGATGTCGCTGGCCTCGGCCTTCAGCGCGTCATACAGCGTCGAATGGACGAAGCGAACCACGTCGCTGGTCGCGCCGGCGATCTCCTGCAGCGAGATGACTTCCAGTCCTTCGGACGGATGCTCGCCGCCCTCTTCTGCGGACGACCACTTGTCCATCGTGCGCTGCGACTCTTCGTGCATCGCGAAGTAGGCGTGCAGGTCGGACGCGTGAACGACCTCGAAACCGAAGCGCTCATGGATGCGGGCCCACGCCCAGTCGCGCGTGGACGGATCGAACGGATCCGTGATCAGCACCCGCAGGCGGCCGTCGGTGGACCGGCAAGGCAGCAGTTCGCGTTGCTGGCAATCGACAAAGGTCACCAATGAAAAATCCGGCTGCATGCCGTGCAGCGCCTGCATGCTGCAGGCCGGATAGCCGGACACGTCGGCCAGCCAGGCCGTGAATGCGGCAGGCTCAAGTGCCAGCCACTCTTCCAGCACGCCAGTGGTGCGGCGCCGGGAGCGCAGTGCCTCGGCGCTGGCCCGCTGCAGCAAATCAGGTGTCAAGGTCTGGGTCATCGCATGCCTATTGAACACTTCCGGCCAATTCGAAAATCGGCATGTACATCAGCACAATGACAGCGCCGATGATCAATCCGATGAATACCATCAGCAGCGGCTCGAACAGCCGGCTGGCCCAGTCGATCCAGCGATTCAATTCCTCTTCATGGAATTCGGCGACACGTTCGAGCATGCTGCCCATCTGCCCCGAGCGTTCGCCGACGCGCAATAGCCGCGAGGCGATCACGGTGGACAGTCCGCTCTCTTCGAGCGCGTGCGACAGCAGCTGGCCGGAGCCGATCGCATGGCGCGCAGTGGCCAGTTTCTCCTGCATGCGCACGTCGAGCATGCCGCCCACCTGGCTGAGCGCATTCATCAGCGGGATGCCGGCATTCAGCAGCATCGCGAGCGCCCGGTAAAAACGCGACAGCTGGTAGACGCGCATGCGCTCGCCCAGTATCGGAACATTCCAGCTTCCCTCACGCAACCAGGCACGGAACTTCGGCCGCGACAGCCCGAACGCCAGTCCGCCGAGGAGCATCGCCGAACCGAAGCCGAAAGCTGCGCCATGGCGGTCGATGCTCTCGCCGGTGCTGAGCAACAGGCGGGATGCAAACGACAGTTCACGTCCGGTCTCATTCAGGATCTGGCTGAATTTCGGTATGACGTAGGCAAGCAGGAAGAGCACCACCACCCCGCCCACGGCGATCAGCAAGAGCGGATAGACCGATGCGGTCAGTATCTTTTTGCGGAACTGGTCGATCTGCGTCTGGTAGGCGATATAGCGACGCAGCGCCTGCTGCAGGTTACCGCTGCGTTCACCCGAACGTACGGTCTCGACGTACAGAAGAGGGAATGCGTGCCGGTGAGGCTGCAGCGCGTCCGACAGAGAGGCACCTTCGCGCAAGCTGCCGAGCACCGATCGCATGACCTCGCGCACGTCGTCGCGCGGCTCTTTCTCGATCAGCACATCCAGCGCCTCGACCACCAGCAAGCCGGCGTCGAACAAGGTGAGCAATTCCTGATTGAACAGATGCAGCGGGAATTTCGCGGCGAGATTGACGCGCAATAGCGACTGCCATCCAGCACGCGCGGCGCGGACCTTGAGCACCTGGAGGCCGCGCTCGGCTCCGACGCGTGCGGCATCCTCGGGCGTAGACGCTTCCAGGTCGACTTTTACCAGCCGGCCCATGGCGTCCAACGCATCGATGCGGTAATTCATGATGCGCGGCGCTTAGTTCCAGTTGCCGATATCAGCGGCTTCACCCTCGCCGCCTTCCCTGCCGTCCTTGCCGAATGAGTAGAGGTCGAAATCGCCGTTGCGACCGGGATTGCGGTACTGATAAGGCTTGCCCCAGGGGTCCGGCGGCAGGCGCTTCGCCATGTAAGGACCGCTCCAGTTCGGCTCGTTGGCCGGTGCCTTGTCGAGGGCCGGCAGGCCCTGCTCGCTCGACGGGTAGTGCCCGTTGTCAATCCGATACTGCTCCAGCGCCTTCTGAATCGCATCAATCTGCGCGCGCGTGGTTTTGATTTCCGAGCGGCCGATCTGCGAAAAATACCGGGGACCGACGTAGCTGGCAAGCAGGCCGATGATGACCATCACGACCAGCAATTCAAGCAGTGTGAAACCTCTGTTTTGACTTTTCATTTTGGTTTTTGGTGGCCGGGTGTCGCACCCTGGCGAGATTTCTGGCTGCACTGATAACGACCATCGACCGCACGAACGGACATGCGACTTTTTGTTTGAATGGCATGGCAACGCGGGCGACAGCTGAAATTATATGATTTTTGCTTTGGCGCAGGCCGCAGAATTGTCGCAGCACCGGGAAGTCCTGCCGCCAGGTTGCGATCCGGCGCGCAAACGTCCACTGCTCGTACGGCCCGCTCGCTGGCACGCCATAATTTCCAATTAAATATCGTTTGACCGCCGCCGGATGAAACCGGCGAAGCCACAGTTCACCACATTGCAGGCGACCGGCGCCTGCCAACATTTATATATTTTTGACTTATATCAATTCTCGAAGGAAAACACTTTTCTTGACGACGCCTTTTCGCGTTATAAAAACAAATACCATTTTGCGAAAAGGAGAAAAAGCAGTGCGGCCTTTTTTAACTGCGATCAGGCTGGGGCTCGGGCTCCTGTGTGCCTGCGCCAGCGTTTCAAGCCACGCCATTTCAATGAACATCACATCGACCGCTGACAACCGCGCCGCCGTCGCCACGGGGGCGACGATGGATGTCAGATTAAGCGCGGTCAGCGGGACTGTCAGCATCTCGAACACCAACACGGCCTCGGTCACCGTCACGAAAATAAGCAGTACGACCACGTCGGCGGTATATCGGCTGAAGGGCCTCTCGACAGGGCTGGCGAATGTGACCTTCAAGGATCTGAAAGGCAAGGTGACCGCCTATCTGAAGGTGACTTTGACCCAGGGCACGCTGGACGGAAGGCAGCTGGCCAGCAATTGCTACCAATGCCACGGCACCAACGGAACGGGTGGATTCGAGCGCCTGCTGGGCGAAAGTTATGCCGAAATCTACGGCGAACTGAGCGAGTTCATCACCGATGAAGACGGGGAAGAGGACGGCGAAGTGATGCGAGCCCATGCATTGGGTTACACCGATGCGCAGATGCGCGCACTGGCGAATTATCTCTCCCAATTGCGATAGGTGGCGACATGCAGACCCGTAGAAAATTTCTTTTGAACGCAGCCCATGCCGGAATAGCGCTATGCGCCTCCAGCCTTCCTTTGAAGGTGATGGCACAGGCGATGAACTTCGACGTGGTTGTCGTCGGTGGCGGCATGGCAGGCGCGACGATCGCAAAGTACCTGCGCATGTGGAGCAATTACACCCTGACGGTCGCGCTGGTCGAGAAGGATCTGAACTACACCTCAAACATCATGAGCAATGAGGTGCTGACCGGGAAACGAACCGTGGCCAGCCTCAGTTACGGCTACACCAATCTGGTCAACAAATACGGGATCGTCAGGATTCAGGCAACGGTCGACAGCATCGATGCCGAATCCCATACCGTGAGTTGCAGCGGCAGCACTGTCGGTTACCGCAGCCTCGTGCTGGCGCCGGGGCTGGAATTCGACCTGTGGCCGGGTGTGACTGCAGGCCAGTATGACACGTTGATTCCGCATGCATGGAAGGCCGGCGCGCAAACGACGCTATTGCGTAACCAGATAAAAAGCATGACAGCCGGGGTCGGCAGGAATGTGGTCATGACGATCCCCAAGTCACCCTACCGCTGCCCGCCCGGCCCCTACGAACGAGCTTGCGTGATCGCAGACTGGCTGCGGCTGTACAAGCCCGGCAGCAAGGTGATCGTGCTGGATGAAAATGCCGAGATTCAGGCAGAAAAAACAAATTTCACGAATGCGTTCGGAGGTCTTTACGGCTACACGGTGGATTACCGTCCGGGCGTGAGCATCACCAATGTGAGTGCGTCGCCTTCCAAACAAGTTACGTATACCCGTCGGGTCAACGACACGACCGAAACAGTGACCGTGAATGCGGCTGTCCTGAATCCGATTCCGCCGCAACGCGCGCCAAAGCTGCTGGCTGACGCTGGCTTATTGGATGGAAAATTTGCACCGGTCGATCCGGTTACCTTCGAATCCACCCTCGAGCCGGACGTGTATGTCGTTGGCGATGCCTGCTTTGCCGGCAGCATTCCGAAGGCCGGCCACATCGCCAACCAGGAGGCGAAGACGTGTGCCAACGCGATCCTGCTGGAGCTGTCGGGATACGGGGAAACATCCAACTTGGCGCCGGTGCTGAACTCGGCATGCTTCACTCCAGTCACGGCCACGCTGGCGACGTGGCTGTCGGCGGTGTATCAGTATGATGGCGCGTATTACGTTCAGGCCTCGCACAACGGCGGTAAGCCGATTGCCGCGACGGTGGCCTCCGAAGACAATTACAGTGACATGAAGAAGTGGTTCAGCACTTTGATGAACGACACGTTTTCTTGAACACGGCTCGATGTACCTTGCGAACAATGAGCGCAAGGTACATTTGATCGATCGACCGGAATCCGGCAATTGCGATGACGTCCGCAACGTTCCTGCAGTGCCTTTGCCGCGGGGCTCGCCAACTGACGGACGGCAATCCAATCCAATGACGCAGCACCCGATGAGATCAGCCCTGTCATGAGGATGTCATGTGTTTCCATATAATTGGAAACATGAACAATTCTGATGCCATTGCCGCCTTCCTCGCCCTCGGGCAAGAGACGCGTCTGAACATATTCCGCCTAGTCGTACAGCGCGGCGACAGCGGACTGACGCCTTCCGAACTGGTCGAGAAGCTAGGCATACCGAACGCCACGCTGAGCTTCCACCTGAAGGAGCTGACACGCGCTGGCCTGCTGCTGGTTGAGCGCCAAAGCCGCCACCTGATCTACCGGCCGAATACGGCGCTGGCACAAGCGCTCGGCAGCTTCCTGCTTGAAAACTGCTGTGGCGGCAAGCCCTGCCTGCCGCTGGCGAAAACAACCAAAGAACCGTCCTCATGAAAACCTACAACATCCTTTTCCTCTGCACCCACAACTCCGCCCGCTCGGTCATTGGCGAAGCGCTGGCATCGACCGATCCCAGCAAGAAGTTCGTCGGCTATTCTGCCGGCTCCACCCCCGGCTCGCGCGTCAATCCTTTTGCCGTCGAAATTGCCGAGACGCTTGGTTACCCTGCTTCGAAATTACGTTCGAAAAGCTGGGACGAGTTTGCTGCACCGGACGCGCCGAAAATGGATTTCATCATCACGGTCTGCGACAACGCAGCGGGTGAAGTTTGCCCGATCTGGCCCGGCCATCCGGCGACTGCGCACTGGGGCTTTCCGGATCCGTCTCAGGTTCAGGGCAGCGACGAAGTCAAGCGCCACGCGTTCAAGGAGGTGATGATCGGGCTGCGCAAGCGCATCGAGTTGCTGGCAGACCTGCCGATAGAAAAGCTGGATCGGATGAGCATGCAAGCCGAACTGAAGAAACTGGCCGACGCATGAACCTCTTCGAACGCTACCTGACCCTCTGGGTATTCCTGTGCATCGTCGTCGGCATTGCACTCGGCCAGTTGTTCCCGCCGGTGTTTCATGCGATCGGCGCGATGGAAGTCGCGCACGTGAACCTGCCCGTCGGCTTGCTGATCTGGGTGATGATCATCCCGATGCTGATCAAGGTGGATTTCGGCGCGCTCGGCGAAGTGCGGCAGCATCTGCGCGGGATCGGCGTGACGCTGTTCGTGAACTGGCTGGTCAAGCCGTTCTCGATGGCGCTGCTGGGCTGGATCTTTGTTCGCCAGCTGTTCGCCCCCCTGCTGCCGGCCGATCAGATCGACAGTTACATCGCCGGCCTGATCCTGCTCGCCGCCGCGCCCTGCACGGCGATGGTGTTCGTCTGGAGTCGCCTGACCCATGGCGACCCGCTGTTCACGCTGTTGCAAGTGGCGCTGAACGACGCGATCATGGTCTTCGCTTTTGCGCCCCTGGTCGGTTTCCTGCTGGGCGTGGCCAGCATTTCCGTGCCGTGGGAGACGCTGATCATTTCGGTAGTGCTGTACATCGTGATTCCGGTCTTGCTATCCCAACTGTTGCGGCGCCAGCTTCTTGCCCGCGGCCAGCCGCATTTCGACCGCGTGATGGAAACGGTCGGACACGGATCGATCGTGGCGCTGCTGGCGACGCTGGTGTTGCTGTTTGCCTTTCAGGGTGAAGCGATCATCCGCCAGCCGCTGGTGATTGTGCTGTTGGCGGTGCCGATCCTGATCCAGGTTTTCTTCAACGCCGGGCTGGCCTACTGGCTCAACCGACGCGCAGGCGAAAAGCACAATGTCGCCTGCCCTTCTGCGTTGATTGGCGCGTCGAATTTCTTTGAGCTCGCTGTCGCGGCCGCCATCGCATTGTTCGGATTCGAATCAGGCGCGGCTCTGGCTACCGTGGTGGGGGTACTGATTGAAGTCCCCGTGATGCTGGTTGTCGTGAAGATCGTCAATGCTAGCAAGGGCTGGTATGAGCAAGGAGTGGCCGAGTCGATCGACGCGGGGTGACAGACGCAACCGCGCCTGCGGCGTGGGCCGGGGTTGACCCTACCCCACGAAATAGTCCCGATCTAAATTAGAATTTTCTGACCAATTTTCATACTATGAAACGAGGTCGGAAATGAAGAGAAGCCAATTCACTGAGCAGCAAATCGCCTTCGCATTAAAGCAGGTGGAGCTCGGCACCTCCGTCGACGAGGTCTGCCGCAAGCTCGGTATCAGCGATGCGACGTTCTACAACTGGAAGAAGAAATACGGCGGACTGGGACCTTCTGAGCTGCGTCGCTTGCGCCAGCTTGAAGAAGAGAACACGAAGTTGAAGAAGCTGGTTGCGGACCTGTCGCTCGATAAAATTATGCTGCAGGATGTGCTCTCAAAAAAGCTCTGAAGCCTTCTCGTCGACGCCTGTTAATCGATGAATTGCGGGATCGATACCGAGCGAGTCTGACTCAGACCTGCGCCTTGTTCAATATGTCGCGCTCGCTGTATCGATATCAATCGGTCAGGCAGGATGCCTCCGCGCTGGTCATGCGGATCAACGAAATTGCTAACACCCGCGTTCATTACGGCTACCGCCGCGTGCACGTGATGTTGAGGCGAGAAGGCTGGCAAGATAACGTCAAGCGTGTATACCGGCTCTATCGGGAGCAAGGGCTGTCTTTACGAATGAAACGGCCCAAGCGCAATAAGTCGGCGCGGCAACGGCAGCCCAAGAGCCTGGTAACCGCCATGAACCAGATATGGAGCATGGATTTCGTGGCCGATGCGCTATTTGACGGTCGCAAATTACGCGCCTTGACTGTCGTCGATAACTACACGCGCGAAAGCTTGGCCATCGATGTAGGCCAGAGCTTGAAGGGGGAAGATGTGGTGGCGACCTTAAATCGGATTGCAGCAACGCGAGGACTGCCGTTGACCATCAAAGTCGATAACGGAAGCGAATTCATTTCGAAGGTGATGGATAAATGGGCGTATGAGCGCGGCATCGAATTGGACTTCAGTCGTCCGGGTAAACCGACCGATAACGCGAAGATCGAAAGCTTTAATGGCCGGTTGCGGCAGGAGTGTTTAAACCAGCATTGGTTCCTGTCGCTCGAGGATGCGAGGAGCAAAATCGAGGCATGGCGGCAATACTATAATGAGACGCGTCCCCACTCTGCATTGCAGTGGGAGAGCCCGGCGCGCTTCGCGCATAAAGCCTTGGAAAAAGCAGCTTTAGCAGTAAAACCGAAGTCAGAAATTTCTACTGAAGGCCGGGACTAATTTGGGTACAGGGTCAGGTGTCAGAAATTTCTACTGAAAGCCGGGACTAATTCGGGTACAGGGT
>JACCEE010870333.1_pt1 | contig 12827 bp, 7 predicted proteins | sample 7449931 | NCBI WGS metagenome assembly JACCEE01 (sample SAMN15323457, study PRJNA562643) | freshwater metagenome | isolation source: river surface water | place: USA:Blue River Watershed | collected 2017-08-19 | reverse complement strand
TTTCTTTTATTGATGTTAAGTGGCGAACATCTAAACCAATGGTTTGTACTTCAAAAAGAATATCTCGTAATGCTTTAGTACCATCTTGAATAGAAGTATTTATTTGTAGAGGACTGTTATTAATTTTAATTTTATTCTTTTTTCTTTTACTGTTATTATTTTTAACATTATTGTTATTATTAACAATAGTATCTCCACCAAATTTAGCAAGACGAGTATCTACATCTTGATACCCAGAAAATGTTTGTTCTTCTGGGTTCTGAAGTTTTTTATAATATTCCATTTGACTTAACTGGTCTTTGTCCTCACCAATTAATAGTCCAGTATCTTTAACATGATCATGATATCCTGCATTAATCAGTGTTTGTATTTTACTTCTATTATCAGATACCCAACGACCATATTGTCGAATATGGTCATCTAGTTTATTTAAATCTCCACCACTTGTGTCTTTTTCAAAATAGTCTTTAAAGAACTTCGCATAAAATTCTTTATTTTTACCGCGATAAGATTCTTCACTAGAGAGATACTCTTTATTAATAAATTTATCTTTTATCTTAGATTCCATAATGAAGTTTAAAAATTCTTTTCTTTGCTCTGGTGTAAACTTATCTTTATCTGGATCAATAGCATCCATAATTTTATTACCTTCAACATCAAGGTTTTCACTGTCTCGTTTTTTAAGTAATTCAGCTTTGATATTTTCTTTAATTTTTCGACTATCATTAAAAGTATCTTTAATAAAATCAAACTCAGTTAAATCTTGATTCACATCACCAGTACGAATAATTCTAATTTCTCTTAAAATTCTAGATAGTAACCCAGGAATAACGGTATTAACCGTACGAGTAAATAACCCAGTAATAATAGCAGGCTTACCAATATCGTCTAATTTATTAACTGACATTCTAGTATCAATACCACTAGATTGACTTGCACTTTCTCGAATAATATCAATACCTGGAATCCAATCTAATCCAGGGCTCTCTAATTTTTCTTTAATAATGTGTTTCATATTTTTACTCTTAAAAGCTATTTCATTTCCTTTTTTGATTACATTAGGATTATCTTTAAGTTTTTTCTTAAGATAACTAGAAGCCGTCTTACCAATCTTATCTGCAGCAAAGTTACCTGCTAATGTACCACCAGCCATAGTGTAAACAGTAGATTTATCTTCACCAGTTTGTTCCATTAATTCTGCACCAGATTCTAATTGTTCTGCGCCAGACTCAATTTCACTAAGCACATTCCTAATATTACCAACGGTTTCAGAAATTTTATTACCAATCTTTTTCTTAGCATTGGTAATAAAATTAGAAACAAATTTATCTCTAGACTGGAAGAGATTATCATTTACCACGCCAAAAAATTTATTACGAGTGATCTCTTTAAATCGTTCTGAATTTTCTAATTTAGTAAATTCTGGTAATCCAGTGTTCTTAGCAATAGCACCTAATGCCATAATTGTTTTAGCATTATTGACTTTTGCTTCTTCTAATGTATCTGCTAAGATATATAGTTGTTGGTAATTAACTGATACCATCTTCTGGTAAAACTTATTTGTCATGTTATCGTTGTATGCATTAACCTTTGCTAATGACTTTGACATGTCCGTTAGGACTGTCAAAGTGTCTTTATGTCGTATCTGCTCTACGGCAGACTCCATGACTTTTTCTGTTTTTTCTTCATTTCGAGTCGTAGCATCTTGTTGTATTTGTGTAACCATGAAATCAGCAATTTCTTGATTAATATTAGCAGCACGCATTTGCTCTTTAGAAGGAGCCGTACTACTAACACCGTCTGCTGTTTCAGTCCAAGCTTTAAATTTATCCGCCATCTTTTTAGGTAAGACTGAACCTACTTGAGGAGAGACTTTTTTACCAACTCTCTTCATCTGATTAACAAGTGGTCTTACCTGTGTACTGGCAGAATTATATAGATCCCGTACATCGGACACTGTGCTATCTAATGCATTAAAGCCGACACTATATTCACTTGGTAATGATTTTTTAGCGACATTTATAACAAAAGACGGATCAGTAATATTACTCGCAGTTGCTTTGATTGTTTCTGTTGCTAAATCAGTAATCACTTCTCGTTTATTTTTTGGCTTAGCTGGGGTAGTAATATCAAAATTAAAATCATCTGCACCAAAGTCAAAATCATCATCAATATTTACTTTATTTTTTTCCTTTGCCATTAATATTCCTTTCACTGGAGAACATTATGAATTTACCAGAAATACCGTTTAATATCGAAATTCTCGATATTAAAGAAAATTCTATTATGGGAATTAAACCAGTTACGGCATTAGATATTTATGATACTGCCGGTAACTTTCACCCAGATGGTTTATTTAGTACAGTCATATTTGGTAAGGTTGGTGATAAAGTAAGAAGTCGAAGAGTCAGTTATATTGATATTAAATTAAAGATTATTCACCCAAAGGTGTATGAATGTTTAACTAAAATTAAACAAATGTACGAAGGGATTGTAAACGGAACAATCTACGCAGTGTGGAATGATAAGCTAAAAGATTTTGAAAAGTCTAACCCATTAGATGGACAGACCGGGTTTCATTTCTTTCTTAAGTATTGGACAAATATTAAGCATATTAAAAATGATAGTACAAAAAGAAGTGATATGATCGATTTAATAGAAAAATATAAATCTGTCGCAATGTCACAATATGTTATTGTTTATCCTGCTGGATTAAGAGATGTAGAAGTAGATGCAACGGGTCGTACTAAAAAAGATGATGTTAATGATTTATATGCTAGACTTATTTCTATTTCTAACTCAGTCCAAAATATTAATTCAGAAGATTTTCCTGAATTACTTAATTCACAGCGACTAACACTCCAAAGAACTTTTAATGATATCCATGCTTATTTTACCAAGATGGTAGACGGTAAAAAGAAATTCATTATGGGTAAATGGGCAAGTCGAAAAGTATTTGACAGTACTCGTAATGTGATTAGCGCCAGTATATTAGATAGTCCTTATACTGGTGGTAAATTTAAACCGACTAGTAATAACACTGTAGTCGGTTTGTATCAAGCATTAAAATGTATTAGACCTGTTGCCATTCATCATATCAGAACAACCTATCTTCCTAAAATCTTTTCTGATGTTAACTCACCATCTATGCTAGTAGATAAGAAAACATTAAAAAAGAAATATGTGAATTTAAAACCCTATGTCTTTGATAAATATAATACTGATGAGGGATTAGAAAAACTCATTACTAATTACAGCGAAGAAGCAATTAGACATAAGTACCTAGAATTAGGTGAATGTTATTTAGCGTTGATTTATAAAGGAAATGATAATACCTTTAAAGTTATTCATGACATTGACGATGTACCAGAAGATCTAAAAGCTAAAGGTACAATTACACCTATTACATATAGTGAATTTTTATATGCTTCTTGTTATAAAGTATTATACAAATACCCTACTATTGTAACCCGATATCCTATTGCGGGCATTGGTAGTATTTATCCTTCCATTATGTTTACTCGTACCACTACTGTAGCGGAATCTAGAAATGAATTAAATGAAAATTGGGAGATTGATAAAAATACTCCGAGGGCTCATCAGTTCCCTAGATACAATGAACCATTTATCAATAGTCTGATTCCTTCTGTGATTAAACTTAGAAACTTAGGAGCAGATTATGATGGTGATACAAGTAGTGCAACATCATTACTCACTGACGAATCAATTGAAGAAATTAATGCTTATCTAGGTGACACTAGAGCCTATATTGGGACAGATGGTAAATTTATTGATAGTATCGGGATCGATACTGTTAACTATATATTATCCGCTATGACCGCTGATATATCCGAGGGACATTATGCAACTTCTTGATTACCCCCAGTATTACCGAAACCACGGTATTAGAATGGTAAATCAATTGGTGACTCCACCAATTGATGACTTAAGTAATTTTATTCTTCCTAGAAATACAATCTTCCATTTTATCCCTGATACTGATGTTATTAGTGGACCAGATACTAATGAAATATTTTTTAATTATACTCGAGAAATTTTACCAATCAGTCATGTTTCACAATTAGTAACCTTTAACGGTTCTCCAATGAAAACAACAGAAACAGAAAATAATTTAGTTAAGGCATTCCACAGAAAAGCCAGAAAATATAAATTGGTAATTAACCCAGAAAAATATGCAATGAGGCCCGCAATTCCATATATCGTCAATTATGCATTACTAAATAAACTATTTCGATATACTAAAAATACTTATACTGAATATAACAGAAGATTAAATATCCAGAATACAGTTATTCATTGGATCGTTAAATACGCGAATATGCATAACTCACAGCAATTCATAGCATTTAGAATACCTGACATTCTTCCTACCAAACAAATGCTTGATAATTTTGACCATATCGAAGTTAATGTCAATATGGCTAAAATCTTTGATACAGACGAAGAACTATACATTCTAGAGCTATGGAAGCTATTAGGAGATAATCCTCACACAAGCCGCTTGTATAGCTTTAAAACCGATATTAGTAATGGTGGGCTATCAAGAATTAATTTTATTCTCATGTCAGGGAATAAATGGGTTACTTTAAATCTTGGCACAATCTTTGGTTGGAGGCAACATACTGCAGATGAAATTAAAGCCGATCCTAGTTTAAAGAAAACAGGTATTCGACCGAAATCACTACAAATATCTTTCTTAGCTTTACTCGTGAATTTAAATAACATCACCACACTAGCCAATGAAACAAAACAAATCGAGGATGATAATACTGTTACTACTAGTAATGGTGTTAATCAAGTTAAGATTGAAGATACTGCATTAGAAAAAACGTATCAAGAAAATAAAAAAGTATTGATAGAAAAAGATAAACTTAAAGAAACTGAAACTAAGAAAGATGAAGTTGTTGATGATAGTTTTCTAAAAGAGCTAGAAGAAACAATTAACGGTATTGACAAAATTAATGAACGAGTCACTGAAAGAAAACGATTCGTACAAGATACTGATTTAACCACTAAAGTTAAAGCTATTACATCAACGGAAGATATTATTAAAACTGAAACACCTAAAACATTATCAGAAAGTATTATCAGTCGAGCAAATGAATTAGCTGAAACAGGTGCTATTACTGCAAAAGAATTATTGAGAGCACAAGAGCAAAGTGAAAACTATAAAAAGATTATAAGCCCTGATGGTAAAACGACATTAGATAAATATATCCAAGTACCAAAAGAGATATTAAGTAATGCAGGTAAAGGCAAGATCCCTACAACAATTGCTAAAACAATTGATACAGAATTAGATGAAAGTATTTTAACAAGACAAACAAAAGATTATGTTACACAAGTCCTGGATAAACATATTGCCCACACTATTTTAGGTTTACAGCGTGGTGGCATTATTGTTAATGATTATACTGTTACACAAGTTGATAGTATTCTTGGTAGCAGTAAAATACACACAATTAAAATCCATCCTATTGGTGGGAATCCAAGTACATTAAAATTCCCTATTCCTGTCCCTGATGAAAATGGGGTATTCAAAATAGGGGGAATTAATTATAAACTTAGAAAGCAAAAAGGCGATACTGTTATTAGAAAGATCTTCCCAGATCAAGTTGCATTAACAACAGCATATGGGAAATTATTTGCGAGTAGAAGTATTAAGAAAACCAGTGATTATACTTACTGGGTTTCTAATCTATTAATGGGTATGGCGCTAGATATCAAAGATGATAGAGTTACACAAATTAAACCTTATAATTGTTTCGATATGAATAGTGATTATCCTAGAATTGTTTCTTCATTAGCAATGACGTTTGCTAGTATGAATTTAAATAACTATACCTTAAATTTTGATATTAAAAAAATGAAAGATATTTATAAAGAAAATGAATTAAGATTCCATTCCTATGCAGATGGAAATGGTTTCTTTTTACTTGGTAAAAATAAAAGTAATCAGTTACTTTTAGTCGATAGTAATAACATTTTCTATACTTGTTCTGCTAATGCTAAATCTTCTAATGACTATGCCATTATTGGTACTATCATCACATTCTTAGGGATTCCTGATAAAAGGCATCCTTTAGATTATAGTGCGATTAAAGTACTTGGGAGAAGTATCCCAATTGCGTTTATCTTAGGTTACTATAAAGGATTGTTTCCTCTTATTAAACTTCTATCAACTAAAGAACCTAGACTGATTCCGAATAATACTAGAGGCTTAACAATTGATCCTAACTATGAATATGCTATTCGATTTAATGATACTACAATTGTTTTACAAAAAGACGATAAGTTATGCACAATGATCATGAGTGGTTTTCTAGATGTAAAAAATGAAATTGCTAAGTACAATATTGATGAATTTAATAAACCGAATGTCTATTATAATATCTTTTCTAAATATAGTGTTGCTAGTAAACTGGTTAAAAAATTAAACTCTTTGAGAGATTTCTTTATTGACCCCCTTTCAATGGAGTGGTTAGAAGATCATAAACAACCAAGAACATTTGATGGTCTATTGATAGAATCTTCTCGTTTATTGTTAGATGATAAACATACCCGTGAATATGATGGTAACTTTGCTGTTTATAAAGGATATCAAAGATTTAACAATTCAGTCTATGGTGAAATTATTAGAGCAGTAGAAGCTGCTTCAATTAACGATGGTAAAATTAAAACAAAAGTAGAATTAAATCAATTTGCAATATGGGGACATATTACCACAGACCCAGCAGTATCAATTGCATCTGAGATTAACCCACTACAAGAAATTAAAGAAGAAGAAGCTATTACCTATAATGGTCATGGTGGTCGTTCTTCACAAACCATGGTAAAAGAAACTCGTAAGTTTGATCCTAATGATCTTTATGTTATTTCTGAAAATACCAGTGACTCTGGTGACGTAGGGATTAATGTTTACTCTACTGGTAATCCTGCCTATTCTGATTTGCTAGGTAATGTAACACCTAAAGAAGATAGAAAGTTTAATCAAACAAATATCTTATCGACTTGTGGCGCGATGATGCCATTCAATACACGTGATGATGCTAAGCGTGCTAACTTTGGTCCAATCCAAACAGCACATACTGTCGCATGTGACTCGTATGAGCAACCTTATATAGGTACAGGTGTAGAATACACTATTGCACATAGAACATCGAGTAGTGGTCTATTTGCAGTTACTGCAAAGAAACCCGGTAAAGTTATTGCCATAACTGAAAAAGCAATTAAAGTTGAATATAATGATGGCGAAATTAAAGGTTATGAATTAGGAACTAGGTTTGGATCGGCTGCTGGTTTAACGATTCCACACACTGTCGTGACCGAATTAAAGGTAGGGGATAAAGTTCCTATTGGTAAAGAAATTTGTTATAATCCAGGATTCTTTACTAGAGATTATTTATATCCAGATCAAATTGTATGTAAAATGGGCGTCATGATGACCTTTGCCCTTATAGAGGGTGAAGGTGTAATTGAAGATGCTTGTTTAATTACTAAAGATGCTGGTAACAAATTAACCACTGAAATAGCAAAACCTAAAACGATTGTCGTGAATTTTAATCAGCCAGTTAAAGATCTAGTTGAAGTTGGTCAGGTCTTAGATACCGATACCATTCTTTGTGCTATTGGTGATGAAGTATCAGCAGACTCTTCAGTCTTTGACAGTGAATCGGTTGATACACTTAGAGCAGTTAGTTCACAAACACCACAAGCTAAAGTTAGAGGTGTCGTTAAAAAGATTGAAGTATTCTATAATGGCGATAAAGAAGATATGTGCGATAGCTTAAGAAAATTAACAAATAAATACGATAGAGTATTAAGTAAAGAATTTGAAGAGTTAGGTCAAAAAGTATTTACGGGTAAAGTAGACGAAGGTTTTAGAATAGATGGTGAAAGTTTATTACTAGATAATGTTGCTATTAGAATTTCGATTACCCAGAAAGTTCCTGCTGGTATCGGGGATAAAGTTGTTTTAGCAAATCAAATGAAATCTATTATCAGTGGTATTTTATTAAATGAAGTTACCACGGAATCTGGTAGAAAAATAGACGGACTTTTCTCTAGTAGAAGCTGTGATGCTCGTATTGTTAACTCCCCTTTCTTAATGGGTGCTGCTGCGAGTCTATTAGAATTCCAAGGTAAAATAATTGCTAACGAATTTTTAAGTTAATATTATTTTTTAGGAGAAGACAATGTCAGATGAAAAAATTGATTGGAAACTATACAGTAAAAATGATTGCGCTATTCATAACCTTGTTAATCTAGATATTCTACTTATTAATGAAATTGTAGGACACGATATTTCCTCAACCATTAATAACGAAGAACTTTGTCAAGAAACAATTGCTCGTCACGTAAGATCCATTATCTATCGTCATTTTGTCACTATTTCTTAATAGGAGAATAGATAATGTCGCTTAATATTTCTGTTTGTGATATAATGCAGGATATCGTTACTGAGATTACTAAAAAAGGTAAAATGATAAAAGCTAGACCAGGCACTCCTTTAGCTTTTATCCAAGCCAGTACTTTTGTTCCAGAGATGGGCGACATTAATACACCAGAGCTTTATGGTGAACATCTTAGAATCATGGAGGAATTTAATAGAGATAAAGGAGATAGAATATCATCACATACTGACGCAATTAATGCTTCTGTAGATGCGGCTATCCCAGGTATTAGAAATCAACTCCATGTCTATCGAAATATTGTTAACCCCACGATTAAGGATCTATTAGAAAAGATTGATTATGATCTACAAAACATTTCTAATAAACCAGTCTCCAATATGGAAATTGTGGAGTGGAATTTACCGATCCCTTATTACAATGAAAAACTAGAAGATTTATCTTATCGGTATTCTAGCCATGGTACAGTAGAAGTCACATTAAAAGAAATTGCTGAAATTCCAAGTAGTACTGAACTCTATGAATTAATGTACACTGGTATTGCTACACTAGATGAAAGTATTAAGAGTTGGTTATCGACTATACCCGATGATTATATTACCACGGTATGGGCCGATATTTTTACTAAAACAGGTAGCATGATGAAACTTATGGTGAATAAAGATCAAGGACATGCCTATGCATTGATCGCTTATCTGCTTGCAGAGAAACTAGTTACCCATGAACCACTAGACTGCTTTAAGACGACTAGAGCAGTGTTTGTGAGTCATCTAAGTGCTATTAGAGACTTTGCTGGTAAATTTGTTTATCAGTATATTCAAAAGAATAAAAAATCAATTGAAGAACAGAATCTTATTTTGAATATCAGTAATAATACTACTACTGTACATGCAGTAGTATATGATGCTTGGCTAGAAGCAGGGGGTACTCCTGAAATCTTACTAGGGAATATGTTAAATAAACAAAGAGTGATGTATGGTCAGCTATTGATGAACAATGCACAAGATTTAACTAATAAGTGGAACAGTTACTATGCAATGCAAAAACAACAATTAGGAAATATGCAAGTGAGTAATATTCGATATTCTATTGAGAAGAATTTTAATACCCAAATGAATGAAGCCAGGCAAAAAATTAGAAATAATGAGAAGATAGATATTCCAAGCATTGAAGAATGTGATAATATTGAAAAACTTTTTAAACAAGAAATCAATAGCTATGGTGGCTTTACATTAGAAAATCTACCAAGTGTCGTAACAAAACTGGTATGCAGGAGTCGTTTCTATAAAACGGATGCAGAAATCTTTTTAAGTAAACTAAATAAGATTATGAATGATAATCCTGATCTTCCTCCTTTTGAAGCATCTACTATTGCAACGATAGAATATATTGTCGAGTGGAGCCTCACTCAAACTGAGCTTAAATGAATCTTGCTGATTTAAAAATGGATAAGGAAATGGTCTTGAAGTCTTTACAGGTACTAGAGGATAAATCTCTAGTTGCTAAAGAAGATATCAAGATCTATTTCCCATCCGTATGGGATGAAAAAGGATTAGCTAACATTGGTACCGATAACAATATTTTGTTTATTGTATTAATGGTAGTTAACAATACATATGCTGCTGTATTTATTGTTAATGCAATGATTAAACTAACACCAATGGAAATTAAGTTTGTAAATATAACATCAGATAAAATGCATGAGGAACATTATGAATTTTACTTTCCAAAAGGAAGTAAAATTAGTCCTTCTATTAGTTTAATTGTTAAGGATACTTTAGTTTACACTATCTTTAATACATTTATGTCTAAAGGTAAAATGCCACTATATCTTGATTACGATATGTGTGGACATTTATTTGATACGGCCATTAAACATGCTGGTGCTAATGTCGGTAAAAATATTGAAATTACAGAATTAATATTATCTTTACAAGCAAGAAGTAATAAAGATAGAACAGTGTATTATCGACAAGTTGTTCAAAGTAAAGAAGAAGTTAAAAGTCGAAATTATGTTTGGACTGCATTGAATAGTGTTAGAGATAGTGCAACAAATACTACTACTAAATTAGGGGGCAATTATTATTCAGAAGGGGTTATCTCTGCACTGATTAATCCCTCCGATAGAGTCGAGCGTATTGAATCTATTTTGACCGCATAGAGGAACAATAAAAATGGCCAAAGGAAATGTTTGCTTTGTAGCGACAGCATTTGTAAATTCAGGTAAACAAAATATTATTGTACCAGATGAGAATGGCTGTTATTATCAACCTGTTGGCGGGCTAGCCGTGTATAATAGCGCTGGTCATTTTTACGATTATGATGAGTCAGTTAAAGTCTTTGAAAAGTCTGGTGACTTTATGAGAAGACTCCAAAAGAGAGCCGTAAAAGCAGAACTAGGTCATCCTAAATTGTTGCCTGGTATGACTGAGAGACAATTTATTGCTAGACTAAGAGATATTGATGATAAGAATGTATGCGCAACACATACACAAGTCGATATTGTGAAAGACCAAGTCAAAGATAGTAAAGGAAATCCTGTTATTGCTATCATGTCTAAGGTTTCTCCAAGTGGACCTTATGGTCCGGCATTAAAAGCGTCTTATGAAAATGGTAATGAGAATGTATACTTCAGTATTCGTTCTCTAACGGAAGATGATGTTGTTGCAGGTATACGACACAAAATCATTCGTGAAGCCATTACATTTGACCAAGTCAATGAGGGCGGTATTGAGTTTGCTAACAAAATGAAATCTCCTTCACTAGAAGGATATGATATTGTTGATATTGTTGACAAGCATATTCTAAAAGATGATCTTATGTTTGGTGTTAGAGATCTTATTAAAGCAAAAGAAAGAGCTGGACTTGAGTCTGCAACTGTTGTACTTAGTGCAGTATCTTTGTTTAATTTACTGGGTTATGATACGCGGAATCTTAGAGGTAGTGATATAAATTTCTTAAACTGGTAATACTTTGTCTAGGCACTGGGGAACCCCAGTGCCTAGACAATCTAAATTATTTCACTAAGATATAATAATAGTGGAGTCCAGGTTTCTTATTTAACGAATATAATAATTAAAAATATACTCGTACTAAAATAGAGTGTAGTGTAGGCAGTTAAACCAACCAGAGGTAGCAATAAATGGACACCAATCAAATCAAGGCCGCAGCCGCACTATTGGCTGCTGAATTGAACTTTGATGCCGCTACGGCATCGTTTTCCGCCAAAGACAAGGCCGCAGCCGAGAACATCATTCTCAACGCTGTCGGCGTGACTGCAGACGACCTCAAAAAGGCTCGCGCCGCCGTCACCAATGCCACGGCAATCACCACCTGGGCATTGCAAGAAGTTGCTCCGGCGCAGTATGAAAGCAACAAGGAGCTGACTACCGTTTCCGCAGAAACGGAATTCGGCGGATATACCGTCAATGCAGTGGCCAATGTAGCAGGCCACGCACCAAACCAAACTGCCAGTGTCACCACAGTTCGCCTCGGCGTGACTGGTCAAGTGTCGCTTGGCGCCTCCGTAGTCGCGGATGCCAAAGCTGGTCTCCGTGAAGCACTCGCGGCCTATAACGGTCGCGGTCAGTAATCCACACCCATTCCTTAGGAAAAAATCATCATGGCTAAGCCCTCTTTCAATACCGTTGTTCCGGCACCTCTGGCTCACGAGTTCGCCATTCGTGATACAATGAAATCACATAACAAGGAGCTCTTGATCGAGCTTCGCAAGACCAGCATTGAGCTGGAGAAAACCGGTGCAAGCCGGGAAGAAATCTTTACTGGCCTGCACGAGCTGATCACCAGTTCCCACTGGCAAGCGTACTCCAGCGAAGAAAGTACTGCCAACGCCGGTGCACTGGCGATTGCGCTGCAAGAAAATCTGAACCGTTCGGTTCGGGTCTTCGAGCCGTCGACGGCATTTGACGTTTATTCGATCTACTCGATCGGTCTGCTTCAAGGTCGTCCGCTGACACAGATTCAAAGCGGCGCCGAACAGATGTTTGTCAACATCACCTGCAAGGCAAACATGATGTCGGTGGGGAATCACTTGGTCTTCAACGCCGACGTGATTGACATGATTGAGACCGCTGGCTTTAACGAGCAAGTGATCACCGCCATCATGAGTTCGGGTGCAGGTGTCTTCTACGTCGATGGCAGCGTTAAGCTGTCCAAGAGTAAGGACGTTGTGTCCACAGTCTTCGGTGTACCGGTGTTTTCTCAGGCGGTGCCTGGTCGCAACATGAAAGCTGTGCGCTTTAACTTCGCGCACCAGGAAAACAACAAGTATGCTTCTCTGGCGGCCAGTCTGTTCGCCAAAGGTCTGGCAGCGTACTACACCGCCATCGAAGGCATCAAACCTGCCCAGGTGATGGAGCTGTGCAAAGACGCACG
>JACCEE010820706.1_pt1 | contig 12830 bp, 14 predicted proteins | sample 7449931 | NCBI WGS metagenome assembly JACCEE01 (sample SAMN15323457, study PRJNA562643) | freshwater metagenome | isolation source: river surface water | place: USA:Blue River Watershed | collected 2017-08-19 | reverse complement strand
TGACCCGTCCTGAATTAGGTTGACACCTGGGACGGTGATTCAAGCCGAGCGATTTCGGCCAACGACGCCCGATGCACCGCATCGGGCGTTTGCATTTTCAGCGATAGATGGGGCCGCTCGGCGTTGTAGATCTGGACCGAATCGCGCACCATGCGCCGAGCCTGCTCAAGATTTGCAGGGCGCTGCAACAGCAACTCCCCCTTGAGAATGCCGTTGACTCGCTCTGCCAACGCGTTCTGGTAGCAGTCGTAACCATCGGTCATAGAGCACATCAAGCCGTGGCGCTGATGAATGGCCTGGTAGTAACTTGAGCAGTACTGGATGCCTCGATCCGAGTGGTGCACCAGGCGTTGATTGCTTTGGCGCGTTCGCAAGGCCATCTTCAAGGCCTGAGCAACTGGCTCTGTTTGCAGACTGTCATGCACATGCCAGCCCACGATCTTGCGCGAATACGCATCCGTGACCAGGCTCAGGTAAACAAACTTGTCGTTCGTGGGCAGGTAGGTGATGTCGGCCACCCAGACCTGCTCGCAAGCTGTGAGACACACCTGTTGCGTACCCGCCTTGAGCAGGTTCGGATGACGGCGAAACCGGTGATGGCTATCTGTGGTCTTGTGATATGCCCGCCGCTGGGGCACCAGCATCCCAGCGTTGCGCAGCACATCAAACAATGCATCACGCCCCATGGCCATGCCCACTGGGCACAGTGACTGGCCCAGCAGATGGTACAGTTTGCGCGTCCCTAATCGGGGCTGCCGCAGCCGCCGCTCACGGACCCATTGCACCACCACCTCGGTACGGCTCTCGCGCTGGATATCTCGGCGTTGGCCTTGATAGAAAGCCTGGCGGCTCAGCCCCATATGGCGGCAAGCCCTCGTCACACTCAGCCCTTCAATGAGCTGCTGCGCGAGGACTTGCCCGAAGGCTTTTTTACGACGCGTACCCCATAGTCCTTCTTCAGCACATCGAGTACCGCTTCGAACAACTGGGCCTTCTCATGGGCCTCCTTCAGTTGCACTTGCAGGGCCTTGATTTGTTGCTCTGGTGTCAGCGGTGTTGGAGTTTTGTCTCGGGGCATGGCCGCACATGATGCCGCACTGCCCCAGCTTTGGCGACCGTGCTTGCGCAGCCACACCAAAACCGTCGATCGGCCCTGGATGCCATAGCGTTGCTGTGCCTGCTTGTAGGTCAGCTCGCCTTTTTCTACCTGCTCGACCACCGCCAGCTTAAAAGCCAGCGTGTAGTCCCTCTGTGTTCTCTTGATGCCTGATTCCATTTGACTTGCCTTTTCTTTCTTGAAAAGGTGTCAACCTCTGGCAGGACGGGTCACCATGCATAAAAAAACCTGCCAGATTGCTCTGGCAGGTTTTTTTTGTGAGTGCAGTTCGAATCAGCCGCGGCCCACGAAGGGCATGTTGGTTGCCATCACCGTGGTGAACAAAATATTGGCCGACAAGGGCAGGCGGGCCATGGTCATGAAGGTCTCGGTCACGGCGGCCATGTCCATGCGGGGTTCGGCCTTGATGGTGCCATCGGCCTGGGGCACGCCCTTGGCCATTTTTTCGGTCATGTCAGATGCCACGTTACCGATGTCGATCTGGCCCACGGCGATGCTGAAGTTGCGGCCATCGAGCGATGCGGCTCGGGTCAGCCCCGAAATCGCATGCTTGGTGGCGGTGTAGGCGATCGAGCCGTAGCGCGGCACATGGGCCGAGATGGATCCGTTGTTGATGATGCGGCCGCCTTGCGGGGACTGTTCTTGCATGAGCTTGAAGGCGTGCGAGAGGCAGTAGAAGGCGCCGTTGAGGTTGACGTCGACCATGCGGCGCCAATCGTCACCCGCGATGTCGCCCGGCAAGGTGGTGGGCAATGAAATACCGGCGTTGTTGAACAGCAGATCAAGTCGGCCAAAGCGTTCGCGCACTTCGTCGAACAGGGCTTTGACCTGGTCTTCTTTGGACACATCGGCAGGCATGGCCACGCCGTTGTTGGCGTTGACACCGGCTTTGGCGATGGTTTCCTGCAAGGCATCTGCACGGCGGCCAACCAGGACCACCTGCCAGCCGTCCTGGAGCAGGGCGAGCGCACAGGCTTGGCCAATGCCGGAGCTGGCACCGGTGACGAGGGCAACTTTTTTCATGGGCGAGTCTTTCAAATGGATGTGTTCAAGCGGCCTGGGGATCGAAGGCGATCTGGACCTTGAGCGACTGACTCTTGTCGGCTGCCAGGTCAAAGGCTTCAATGGCTTGCGCCAGTGGACGCACGGCGGTGATGACGGGTTTGCCGTTGACCAGGCCCTCGTTGAGGAAGCGCACTGCGGTGGCAAATTCGGCGTGGAAGCGGAAGGTGCCGCGCATGTCCACTTCTTTGGCCACCAGCTGCGTCATGGGCAGGCTGATGTCGCCGCCCATGCCCACGGTGATGAGCACACCGCGCGGGGCGATGGTGTCCAGTCCCACGCGAAGCGCGGCTTCGCTGCCCGAGGCTTCGAACACCGCATCGAATTGGCCCTTGTCGATCTTGTACGGATCGAGTGCCTCGGTCTGGGTCTTGAGGTTGATCGTTTCATCTGCACCCATCTTTTTGGCGCATTTCAACGGCAGGTCGGCGATGTCGGCGGCCACGATGCGGGCGGCACCTGCACGGCGCAATGCGCCGATCAGCAGCGAGCCAATCGGGCCACAACCGGTGACCAGCACCTGTTTGCCCAGCACGCTGCCTGCACGCTGAATGGCGTGCAGGCCCACCGACAGGGGCTCGGCCAGCGCGGCTTCAGACAGGCTCAGGTGGTCGGCGATGGGGTGGGCCTGGTAGCCCTCGATGATGAGCTGCTCACTGAAGGCCCCCTGAATGTGAGGCAAGGGCATGGCGCTGCCATAGAAGCGCATGTTCAGGCAATGGTTGTGCTGACCCGACTGGCAAAAACGGCAATGGCCGCAGGGGCGCGAGGGCGAGATGGCGATGCGCTGGCCTTTGCTCAAGCCTTGCACCTGGCTGCCCAGTGCATCCACGGTGCCAGAAATTTCATGACCCAGGGCGATGGGTTGTTTGATGCGCACCGTGCCAAAACCACCATGCTGGTAGTAATGCAAATCAGAGCCGCAAATGCCGCCATAGGCCACATTCACCCGCAGCTGGTGGTCACCCAAAGCGGGCAATTCGGTGTTTTCAATGCGCAGGTCTTTGGCCGAGTGGCAGACAACGGATTTCATGGCAATTCTCTTGGACTGAATGAGTTGGGAATCTTAGAGGGTTGCGGTCACGCCACCATCGACATAGAGGATATGACCGTTCACAAAGCGCGAGGCGTCACTGGCCAAAAAAACCGCAGCCCCGCCCAGGTCTTGCACATCGCCCCAGCGCCGGCTGGGCGTGCGGCCCACCAACCAGCTGCTGAAAGTGGGGTCATCGACCAGCTTCTGGTTCAGTTCGGTCTTGAAGTAGCCCGGGCCAATGCCGTTGACGTTGATGCCAAACTGGCCCCAGTCAATCGCCATGCCTTTGGTCAGCATTTTTAAGGCGCCTTTGGTGGCGGTGTAAGGCGCAATGCCGGGGCGGCCCAGCTCGCTTTGCACCGAGCAGATGTTGATGATCTTGCCGCGACCACGCGGGATCATTTTTTTGGCAACCGCCTGGCCCACGAAATACACGCTGTCCAGGTTGGTTTTCATGATCGTGTGCCAGTCGGTATCCTGGTACTCGTGCAAGGGTCCGCGGATTTGCATGCCTGCGTTGTTGACCAGGATGTCGATCGGTCCCTCTGCCTCGATGTGGTCCACCGCTGCGCGCACGCTGTCGGCATCGGTCACATCAAACACGGCGGTGCTGACCGACAGGCCTTGTGATTGCAGGGTTTGCGCTGCGGCATTCACTTTGCTGGCGGTTCGGCCATTGATGATGACGTGGGCACCCGCTTGCCCCAGGGCTTCGGCCAGCGCCAGGCCAATGCCTGCAGACGAGCCAGTGATCAGGGCGCGTTGGCCCGAAAGTTGAAAAGTGTCGAGAACGTTCATTTCATCAGCAACCATTTGAGGGGCATCATCACCAAGCTTGGGAAAGCGATCAAAGCACCCATCATCACGACCTGAGACAAAAGGAAAGGCATGACGCCACGGATGACATCGTGCATCGGGATACGTCCTACACCGCACACCACGTTGAGCACCGTGCCCACGGGGGGTGTGAGCAAACCAATGGCGTTGTTGATGATGAACAGCACACCAAAGTAGACCGGGTCAATGCCTGCTTCGCGTACCAAGGGCATCAGCACAGGCGTGAGGATGAGCACGGTGGGTGCAAAATCCAGCGCGGTGCCCACGATCATCACCAGCAACATCAGCATGACCATCAGCAGCGTCTGGTTGTCGATGAAGGGGCGCAAAATTTCCACAATCTGCGCCGGGATGTTGGCCACCGTGATCAGCCAGGCCGACACCAGGGCAGCAGCGACCAGGAACATCACGACCGAAGATGTTTTGGCAGCGGCCAAAATGATGCCGTACAGGTCTTTGAACTTGATTTCACGGTAGACGAACAAACCCACCACCAGCGAATACACCACCGCCACCACGGCGGCTTCTGTCGGTGTGAAGATGCCCATCTTCATGCCGCCGATGATGGTGATGGCCAGCAGGTAAGACCAGAAAGCGTTGATGGTGACGGTGATCCGTTCCTTGAACGGTACTTTTTCGGCCACCACCACATTGTCTTTGCGGGCTACGAACCACCAGGTCACGATCAGTGCCAACCCCATCAGGATGCCCGGGAAGATGCCCGCCATGAACAGCTTGGAAATGGACACCCCACCGATCACGCCAAACAGGATGAAGCCGATGGAGGGGGGGATGACAGGGGCGATGATGCCCCCCGCCGCAATCAGGCCGGCCGACCGATCCATGCGGTAACCGGCGTCGCGCATCATGGGCATGAGCACGGCGGCCAGCGCGGCGGTATCGGCCACGGCAGAACCGGACAAACTGGCCATCACGATGGCGGCAAACACGGCCACGTAACCCAGACCGCCCCGGAAGTGACCCACCCAGACCATGGCCGAATTGACGATGCGTCGGCTCATGCCGCCCGCGTTCATCAGCTCACCGGCGAGCATGAAAAAGGGCACGGCCATGAGCGGGAAGTTGTCGGCACCGTTGATCAGGTTTTGCGACACGATCTGGGTGTCGAAATTATCCAGATGCAGCATCAAGGCGACACCCGAGACGATGAGCGAAAAAGCCAGGGGCATGCCCAGCGCCATGGCCGCCAGCAGCGACACAATGAAAACAAGCACTGTCATTTGGTGACCTCTTGGGTGTGCGTGGTCACGACTTCTTCGGAGTCCTGCACCTGAATCAAATCGGATTCGTTGAAATTGCCTTTGGCCAGCTGGACCAGCTTGCCAATGATCATCAGGCCCATGGCCACGCTGGTGACGTAACCTACGCCATAAACCCAGCTCATCGGGATTTCGGTCACGGCGGAACGAGTGGAGGCGTTGATGCTGTGTTGTTTGAGTGTCCCGTAAAACATCAGTGCGCAGCAGCCGAGCATCAGTACATTCGAGATGGCGAAAGCGGTTTTTTTGCCACCCAGACTGAGCTTTCGCACGATGGAGTCCAGACCCAGATGCCCGTTTTCACGCATCGTGACAATCGCGCCCAGGAAGGTGATCCAGATGAACAAGAACCGCGACAACTCTTCCGAGCTGATGATGCCGTCGTTGAAACCGTAGCGCAGCACCACGTTGCCAAACACCATGATGACCATGGCCGAGAGCATGATGACCAGCGTGAATTCGGCCAGCTTGAAAAAGAGGTCGTTGATTTTTTTCATACTTCACTCAACAAAAGCCCCCTCCGAAGAGGGGGCGGGGAATGCCATTCAAAAGATCACTTGGTGTCTTCGATGGCCTTGAGCAGTGCGGGGCCGTTTTTCTCACCAAAGGTCTTGGCAATTTCAGCCGACACGATCTTCTGGAATGGTGCCATGTCCACGTTCTCAATCACTTGCATGCCCGACTTCTTGAGCTCTGCAATCACCTTGCCCGCGTTTTGTGCGTTCAGGTTGCGCTGGTGTGTGGCGGCTTCGCGGGCAGCATCGACCACGATCTTCTGGTAATTGGGGGGCAGGCTGTCAAATTTGCCCTTGTTCATGGCCACGACCAGAGGGGAGTAAACGTGGTTGCTCACTGTGAGGTGCTTTTGAACTTCGTAGAACTTGGACGACCAGGTCACGTTGATCGGGTGTTCCTGTGCGTCAAAGGTGCCGGTTTCCAGGGCGGTGTACAGCTCGGCAATCGGCATGGGTGAAGGGTTCATGCCCAGCAGCTTGAACGCCTGAATGTGGTAAGGGTTGGGCGTGGAGCGGATCTTCAGGCCCTTGAGGTCCTCAGGCTTGGTCACAGGGCGCTTGTTGTTGGTGAAAGCGCGCCAGCCGTTTTCCCAGTAAGCCAAACCTTTGAGGCCGTGGGGGGCCAATTCGTTCAAAACGCCGGTGCCCACAGCGCCATCGAGCACGGTGTAGGCGTGTTGCGCGCTGCGGAACACGAAGGGCAATTCCATCGCTGCCGTGTTGGGCACGATGCCGTTGAAGTTGGAGGCACCGCTGGAGACGATGTCGATTGTGCCGCCACGGGTGCCGTTGATCATGGCCGCGTCATTGCCCAGCTGGTTGGCCGGGAAGATGGTGATTTCGACATCGCCATTGGTGCGTTGCTTGACCAGTTCGGCCAGTTTCATGGCCGCAGCGTGTTGGCCATCGCTGGTGTTAACGGCATGGCCCATTTTCAGGTTGAACTTGGCGGCATAGGCACTGGAGCCGACGGCAGCCACGAGGCAGGCGAGAAGGATGCGGGAAAGTTTCATGGTGTTGTCTCCTGGTTAAAAGAACGGGCGAAAAAAATCAATCGGTGGGCAACGCGTATTCGTCGGCGCTGAAGACGGTGTGAAACACGGTGCCATCGAACATGGCGATCAGGTCTTTGGACACTTCGCGGCTTTCCAGACGCACGGCTGAAGCCAGCGCGATTTCGATGGACTCACGAGAGGGGTAACGCACCGACAGCACCATGCCAAAGTGCGGATTGGTCACATCGCTTTCGACCTGACGCAGCACGCGCACTTCTTGCGCGCCTGGAAAACGGGTCCACAAAGGCACGAGCTTTTCGCGGATGTAGCGGTTGAACGCCTCTTCCATGCCGGGTTTGACCTGGCCCTGAAAAAATGCACAGCGAATGAACATGGTGAAGTCCTGTAGGTTGGTGAATCAGGATGCAGCGTGCTGCGTCTGGTGAGATTGCAAGGCGGCCAAAGCCCGGTTGACTAGATCGTCTACCGGGTCGGTGATGGGCAAGGTGATGACATCGGTTTCGTCAACCTGCGGTGTCTCCAGGGTGCGGAACTGGCTGTCCAGCAAGTCCGGTTGCATGTAATGGCCCACGCGTTGCGCCATGCGGCGCTCAATCAGCGCAAAGTCACCTTGCAGGAACAAAAAACACACATTGCCTGCGCGCTCGCGAATGCGGTCACGGTAGGCGCGTCGCAGGGCCGAGCAAGCCACCACGCGGCCTTGTTCTTGGGCTGCATCGGCCAGGTAAGTGCCGACCCGGTCGAGCCAGGGCCAGCGGTCTTCATCGCTCAGGGCCACGCCCGAGCGCATCTTGGCCACACTGTCAGGCGTGTGCAGGTCATCGCCATCGACCATTTGCAAGCCCAGCCGGGCGGCCAGGGCGCTGGCCATGGTGGATTTGCCACAGCCAGACACGCCCATGACGATCAAACGCAAAGTGGAACAGGTCATGGCGTACGGATCAGGAGGCCAGCAGGGCCGCGCATTCGGGCACGGGTGTGCGCAAAGGCTGGCCGGCAATGCCGGCTTGCATGTTGGCAAAGGCCAGATCGGCCATGGCTTGGCGGGTTTCGGTGGTAGCGCTGGCCATGTGAGGGGTCAGCACCACGTTGGGCATTGTCCACAGGGCCTGGGGCGGGTGGGGTTCGTTGGCGAAAACGTCCAGGCCAGCCCCGGCAATCGTGCCGTTTTGCAGGGCTTGCTCCAGCGCATCTTCGTCGACCACGCTGCCACGGGCCACGTTGATCAGAAAACCCCGAGGCCCCAGGGCCTTGAGCACATCGGCGTTGATCAGGTGTTTGGTGCCTGCACCGCCAGGCGTGATGACGACCAGAAAGTCCACTTCGGCAGCGAGGGCGGCTGGCGAAGGGAAAAACCGGAAACCGCTGTCGGCTTTTTCGCTGCGGGCCGTGTAGGCCACCGACATGCCAAAGCCCAGGGCACGCTGGGCAATGGCCTTGCCGATGCGACCCAGACCGACAATGCCCAATCGTGCGCCAGAAACCTTGCGGCCCAGCGCCATCGGACCGGATGGCCAGCGGCCTGCGCGCACAAATTGATCGGCTTGCGGGATGGCGCGACCCACAGACAACACCAGGCCCATGGCCAGATCGGCCACGTCGTCGGTGAGTACATCGGGGGTGTGCGTGACGGGTATGCCGTGCTCGATGGCCGCAGGCACATCCACGCCGTCATAGCCCACACCAAACACCGACACCACTTTGGCGTTGGGCAATTGGGACAGCAGGCTGCGTGGCACACTGGCTTCGCCGGTAGCCGCCACGCCCACGATGCGGGGTGCCAGCGCTGCAAAAGCCGCAGGGTCTTCGGTGTGCGTGCGGTCATGCACGGTGAACACCGATTGCAAGGCTTGCAGATAGAAAGGGTGGAGTTTGGCAACGGCCAGAACATCGGGTTTGGACACTTCAAAACTCCTGTGGCGGCATTTTTGGACAGCGCTGTCCAAGAAAATCAAAAAAATAGGAACGATGGCTTTATTCTGTGAACCGTTGAGGTTGGCATCTGAATAAAATGGTGACCACCATTTCTGGATAGCGCTATCCTATCGGCAATGCCTGCCGATTTTTCTACGGAATAACCCTTGCCTGACTGCGCCATGAACGAGAACCTGCCTGCCAAAAGACGCCGTGCCACGGGCCGTGTCACCCTGAGTGATGTCGCACGCGCTGCCGGGGTCAGTGCCAGCACGGTGTCGCGGGCTTTGCGTGGCGAGCGGGCCGTGGACCCGGCCTTGATCGAGCGTGTGGTGGCCGTGTCCGACCGGCTCGGTTATGTGCCTGACCCTGCGGCGCGTGCCTTGGCTTCACAGCGCAGCGACCACGTGGCCATTTTGATTCCGCTGTTGTCCAATGCCCTGTTCGTGGATTTGCTCGATGCTGCCCAAAAGACGCTCCGTGCTGCGGGCTACCAGACGTTGATGGGGGTGACCCACTATGACGACAGCGAAGAAGAGCAGTTGTTGCGTGAACAGTTGCTGCATCGGCCTGCGGGTTTGCTGATCACCGGGCTGGACCACAACGCTGCCACCCGCAAGCTGATGTTGCAAAGCCAGGTGCCCTGTGTTCATCTGATGGACTTGCCTGGGCCGGATGTGTCGGGTGGACCTTATTGTGTGGGGTTTCGCCAAACCGAAGCGGGTGTGGCACTGACCCGGCATCTGTTGGGGCAAGGGCGCAGGCGCATCGCGTTTGCCGCAGCGCAGCTGGACCCTCGCGTGATGCAGCGCCTGTATGGTTGGCGCAGTGCTTTACAAGAGGCGGGACTGTATGACGCGACGCTGGAGTGGCTCAACCCGGCACCATCGTCGCTGGCCTTGGGCGCACGGATGTTTGAGCAGATCATGCAGCAGCGCCCTGCGGTGGATGCGATCTTCTTTTGCAACGATGACCTGGCGCAAGGTGCGCTGATGGCTGCGCTTCGTTTGGGCATCGCGGTGCCGTCACAGGTGGCGGTGGCCGGGTTCAATGACCTCACGGGCAGCGACCAGATGCTGCCCCCGCTGACCACGGTGCGCACACCCCGTGCACGCATCGGTGAGGCCGCAGCCCAAATGTTGCTGGGCCTCATTCGGGGCGAAGAGCCCACTGCGCAGCAACTTGATCTGGGTTTTGAAATCGTGCAGCGGCAAAGCAGTTGAGGCCTGTTTGGGTGGGCTGAACTCAGGCGGGGCCGAGCAGCACATTGACCAAGGGCTCGCCCCGGCTCAATCGACCGATGTTGTCAGCCAGCGTCTCCTGACGGCGTCGCACGGTGCCCGCCGTCCAGCCAGACATGTGGGGTGTCATCAGCACATTGTCCAGCGACGCAAAGTCGTACTGAGAGGGTGCGCATTCGGCTTGGGTGGGTGTGGGGTATTGGTACCAAGTGTCGATCACGGCACCTCCGATCTGGTGCGCCTTCAACGCGTTGTAAAGGGCTGTTTCGTCGATCACTGCGCCGCGCCCCACATTCATCAGCACCGCATCGGGCCGCATCGCGGCAATCGCTGGTGCATCCACCAGCCCTGCGGTGCTGCTGGTCAGCGGCAAGCTCACCACCACCACATCGGTCGAAGCCATGAACTCATGCAGACCGTCGAGGGTCCAGCTTTGGTCGACTGCAGGATGGTTGATGGGACTGCGGTTGGCCACATGCACCCGCATGCCCAAGGCCTTGGCGCGCAGCGCCACGGTTTGAGCAATGTGCCCGAAGCCCAGCAGGCCCATTGTTTGCGAACCCAATTCGGTGCGCAAGGCTGTGGGGCGACCGGCCCAGTAAGTCCAGCGCTGCTGGCGCAGGTCCTGGTCGGCTCGGGCCAGTGGCACATGGCGCATGAGCAGCGCCGCGATCACATATTCGGCAATGGCGTTTTCGTGGCCAAAGCAATTGGCCAGCGTGCATTGCGTGGGCAACAAGGCGGTGTTGACCGCATCGGTGCCTGCCGCTGGCGCATGGAAAAGCCTGGCTTTGAGCGGTATGGGCATGCCGTCGTTGAGCTTGATGCCGATCACCACATCGGCCGTTTCGAAATGCGAGCGCTCACCTGGTTGGTCCAGTGCATCGCTCAGGTCAAGGATTTGGTGCTCCGGGTCAATGAGCGACTCAAAGCCCTGGCGGAAGTTGGCGGCGTTTTGACCATGGAAGACGATTTTCAAGGGCATGGGGTTCCTGTTGTCTCTGTTTTTGGCGCTTTGGACCAGCGCACTGAATGGGGCGCACTATGCCAGATCGGCACAATGAGCCTGTTGGGTGGGCGACAATCAGCCCTTCACTTTTAGACGGACAAACGCGATGAGCCAGCTGAAAAAAGTCATTCTCTTCACCGACACCGATGGCCGTGCGCGCTTTCGGGATGAGTGGGTTCCCCTGACCGAAGGCACGCCCCAGAGCCAGTTGTCGGCCTTGATGGCCGCTACGGCGTGCCAGTTGCGTCAAAGCCCGGTCGGTTTTCGCAGCAGCTTTCACTGCACCGGCAACCCCCAATGGCTGTTTGTGCTGGGCGGGCAGATGGAGATCTTCTTGCAAGACGGCAGTTCGCGGATTTTTGGCCCGGGTGAGTTTTTCTACTCGGCCGACACTTTGCCTGATGGGGCCACGTTTGATGCAACGGTGCACGGTCACTGGAGTCGCCAGGTGGGGCCAGACCCGCTGGTCACCCTGTTTGTGCGTGACTGAATCCCGCAGATAAAAAAAGAGCCCGCAGTTCGGGCTCTTCTCTTTCTTATTGGGTGTGTGGGTCAGCGACCGAAGCCACGGCCACCGCCGCCATTGCCACCGCGGTTACCACCGCCATAGCCCCCACCACCGCCGCCACCATGGCGGCGACCGCCGCTGGCCAGGCTGTCGATGCTGGTGCGGGTCGGGTCAGGCTGTCCACTGGAGCGCACGGGCTTGCGGTTGGGCAAGTCCAGACGTGCAAACTGCGTGGTCTTCAAGGGGTCGATGTGGCGTGGCAACTCGTCACCATCCTGGCGACGGCGGTCTTGCCCACCTTGTCCACCGCGGTTGGCGTTGGGGCCACGACCTTCTGGGCGGGGGCCATTGCGCGGGCCACGGCCTTGACCGTCACCCCGGTTGTCAAAACGGCGGCCTTGACTTTCGCCTTGGCCTTCAAAACGACCTTCACCCTGCGGGCCGTTGCGACGCGATGGGGGAGGGCTGTTGCGCGATGGGCGGGGCTGGCCCTGACCTTCGGCACGTGGTTGACGCTGACCTTGACCGCCACCGGCGGCCTTGTTGTCGCGGATGCGCTGCATCATGTCCTGGCGTGCGGCCTTGGCGGCTGCGGCCATCACGTCGCGGCCCGGCGGCTTGCCTGCACCGCCCCACAGGGTCTGGCGGCCCATCGCGATGGGCTCGGCCACTTCACCGGGTTCAGGGCCAAAACCTTCAAGCATCTGCACCGGAATCTCTTGCTTGGTGAAGCGTTCGATGTCCATCATGAAGCCTTCTTCGTCCAGGCAGACCAGGCTCACGGCCTCGCCGCTGGCACCGGCGCGGCCTGTGCGGCCAATGCGGTGCACGTAGTCTTCCGACACGTTCGGGATTTCATAGTTCACGACGTGTGGCAAGTCTTCGATGTCGATGCCACGGGCTGCGATGTCGGTGGCCACCAGGGCGCGGATCTCGCCGCTCTTGAAGCCGGCCAGTGCCTGGGTGCGGGCGGTCTGGCTCTTGTTGCCGTGCAGGGCCATCGCCTTCACGCCGTTTTTGGTCAGGAAGTCGGCCACATTGTTGGCGCCGAACTTGGTGCGGGTGCACACCAGCACCTGGCTCCAGTCGTGCTTCTGGATGATGTGCAGCAGCACGTCTTTTTTCTTGTTGCGGCCCACGGGGTGGATCACTTGTGTGATGCGCTGCACCGTGGTGTTGCTGGGCGTGACCTGAATGCTTTGTGGGTTCTTGAGCAGGTTGCCCGCCAGTTCGCGGATTTCGTCGCTGAAGGTGGCCGAGAACAGCAGGCTCTGCTTTTCTTTGGGTACCAGAGC